>Ga0116229_10003442_pt1 | contig 25999 bp, 18 predicted proteins | sample S1TSphgellanicum_3_FD_87313 | JGI IMG/M metagenome (GOLD analysis project Ga0116229, IMG submission 87313) | Host-associated microbial communities from peat moss isolated from Minnesota, USA - S1T2_Fc - Sphagnum magellanicum MG | ecosystem: Host-associated > Plants > Peat moss > Unclassified... | reverse complement strand
TCCGCGGCGCCGAGGGGATAATGCGTCTTGCCATCCACCAGCTCCGGCAGGCCGGCATTGGGCTGCACGGAGATCATCCCCGGCCAGTTCTGGCTGAGGTAGCGGACATGCTCGGCCATCTCCTGCGGGCCGGTGGCGCAGTTCAGGCCGATCATCGGCACGTCCAGCGCATGGATCACCGTCGCCGCGGTGGCGATGTCCGGCCCCACCAGCAGGGTGCCGGTGGTCTCGACCGTCACCTGCACGAAGATCGGCGTATCGCGGCCGGCTTCGGCGCGGGCGATCTTGGCGCCGTTGACCGCAGCTTTTATCTGCAGCGTGTCCTGGCAGGTTTCGATCAGTATGGCATCGACGCCACCATCGATCAGGCCGCGGCATTGTTCAGCCAGGCCCGCTTCCAGCGTGTCGTAATCGATATTGCCCAAGGAAGGCAGCTTTGTGCCTGGCCCAACCCCGCCAAGCACCCAGCGATGCCTGCCATCGGTGAATTCTTCAGCCGCTTCGCGCGCCAGCTCCGCGGCAAGCCGGTTGATCTCGCGGGCCCGCTCGCCCAGGCCGAATTCGGCCAGGGTGATCGGCGAGCCGCCAAAGGTGTTCGTCTCCACCATGTCGGCGCCGGCCTGGAAATAGCCGCGATGCAATTCGCGCACGATGTCCGGGCGAGAGAGATTCAGCACCTCGGTGCAGTTCTCCTGATTCCAGTAATCGCGCTCCACTTCCAACGACATGGATTGCACGCGGCTGCCAGTGCCGCCGTCGCATAGAAGTACTGTATCACGCAGGGCGTCGAGCAGATGGGGTCGGGTCAAGATATGGCCTCTAGAACGGGGGCGAAGATTTTCTGTGGGGCATGCGCTTGCCAAATGCGCACCTGAAGCGTTGCATCGCGGCCATGCGGGGCGGGCACAGCGACTGTCTGGGCCGCCGCGAGGCCAGCGCCATTCAATAGCGCATCCATTGATGCATCGGAAAACCCGAGGGTTCGATGGCCCATCCGCTCCACCAGAGTGGTCTGGTGGTGCGGGGCCAGATCGACCACTACCAGCCGGCCGCCAGGAGCGAGCACCCGCCTCGCCTCGGCGATGGCTGCGGCCGGCTCTTCTGCGTAATGGAGTATCATTTGCAGAAGCACCAAATCGAAACGGGCGTCAGGCAAAGGCAAGGCATACATGTCGGCCAGCCGCACTGTGCAATTGGCGAGGTCTGGCGAGGCCAGGCGCACGCGAGCCAAGGCCAGCATGGTGCGGCTGGCATCCACGCCGAGCCCGGTTTCTATCCGCGGCGCCAAAACTTCCAGCAGGCGGCCGGTGCCGGTACCGATATCCAAGGCGTGGCCCAGGCCGGAAGCCGGCAGCATATGGAGCAGCTGTTGTTCCACCGCGCCGGCTGGAAGGTCCAGGGCGCGCATCTCGTCCCAATCCGCACCTGTTCTGCGGAATTTTTCGGATGCGGCGCGCGCACGCTCCGCCAGCACACGGGTGGCGCCCCGCCGGTCAGCCGCGAGTAGCGGGTCGGGCTCCGGCAGGCGCCTTAGGATGTCCCGGGCGAGGGCGCCGGTATCGCCTTGGGCCAACACGAACCAGGCATTTGCACCCTCGCGGGTGCGGATAAGCAAACCGGCCTCACAGAGAAGCCGGAGATGCCGCGACAAGCGCGGCTGAGACTGGCCGAGAATCTCGCAGAAATCGTTCACGCAAAACGCGCCCCTTGCCGCCAGCGCCAGCAAGCGAAGGCGCGTTGGGTCGGCCGTTGCGGCGAGCGAGGTGAGAAGACGATCCATCGGCACTAGATAAATATATAAAGCTAACTTTATATCAAGCCATCATGATCCAGGATGGTCGCATTCCCGTCGCGTTCGGCTCTTTGGAGAGCGCCGGGCCTGATGACGCACTGCTTTTTGAGGGGGCCATTCGCCCTTGGTCTGGTGCTGTTGCGCAATTCGATCTGGAGGGTGGCCATGCGGCGGGCTGTGCGTGTTGCGCGCCGCGAAGGGGGGCCGGTGTTGCGTTGGGTTGGCTTCTCCATGCCCGCGCCCGCGCCCAGGTGCCATATTTTCGGCGGGTGGTTGTGGTGGCGCGTAGCGACGCCGGCCGGGCCAGCGTGGAGGCTGCGCTCGCGACCGATCCGTTGGCCTCGTTGTGTTTTCGGCGGGAGGGTGAAGGCTAAGCCTTTGTTATGTCGGCGGTTTGGCTGGAATGTCGGCGTCACCGGCGCCCAACGCCTTCTGCATGATCACGACGTCCAGCCAGCGGCCGAACTTGATCCCCGCCGCGCGAAGAGCCCCGACACGCACGAAGCCCAGGCTGGTGTGAACGCCGATCGAGCCGATATTATCGCTGTCGCCAATCAGCGCCAGCATCTGGCGGTAGCCGCGCCGTTCAGCCAACACCAGAAGCTCCGCGACCAGGCTCTTGCCAACGCCTTGGCTGCGTACGTCTTCGCGTACATACACGCTATCCTCTACCGTCCAGTCATAGGCGCTGCGGTGCCGGAATGGGCCGTAATAGCCGAAGCCCAGCACACCGGTCTTGTCGATCGCCACCAGCCAGTCGTGGCCGGCGGCTACTCCTGCCGTATAGCGCTCCTGCATCTGCTCGATGCTCGGCGGAATTTCCTCGAACGTGCCCGTGCCATGAAGCACGTGATGCGCGTAAATCGACTGAATCTCGGGCAGATCCTCTGGTTGGGCGGTACGGATACTCACGATACGGTTGCCTCCATGGCGTGGTTTTAATGGCACGCAGGCGGAATGGGCCAGCCAAACCGCCGAAAATTATCCCGGTCTAAGGGAATACCGTGTTATTGGGGATCATGTGCGGTGCACCACGGGTATGGTTTCCTGGCCTCGAGGTGCGGTTTTCAGATCCAAAAGGGACCTATAAGTGGCAAACAACGGCGATAACCCTCCTGGTTCAAGCGACGGCACCGCGGGAGCAGGAGACAACGAGCCCCTTCAGATTGAAGCCGATGTCGCGCCAGAAGCGCTGACGCCGACCGAGCTTCGCCTGCGAGCGGTGGCGGCAGCGGCCCGTTTCCACGGCGTCGACCTGGACATGGGCGAGTTCCGGGCCATCGCCGGTGAGGCGTATCCGTCTCCCGCCTCCTTGGTGAAGTGGCTGCGCGACCAGGGGCTGACCGCGAAGGCGCTGCGGTTGGTGTGGAAAAACCTGTTTCGCTTCAAGGAATCCAGCCCTGTTGTCCTGCTGCTGAAGGATGGCACGGCCGGGCTGGTGGTGGGCGCCGACCCTGGGCGCGATATCGTCTGGCTGAAAAGCCCAACTGCTGCCGATGCCGAACTGCCTGTGGCTGTAGACCGGCTGCGGCTGGAGCAGGCCTGGGGCGGCGATGTTATCCTGGTGAAGCGGCCGCTCGGCCAGAACGAAGGCGAGGCGCCGTTTACCCTCGGCTGGATTTTCTCCAAGGTCGTGGAAGAGAAGAAGATTCTCGTCCAGATCAGCTACGCGTCGGTGGTGATATCGATCCTGACCATCTTGCCGGCCTTGCTGGTAATGGCGACCATCGATCGGGTGCTCGAATATAACAGCTTGTCCACCTTCTACCTCCTCACGTCGATCATGGGCGTGATGATGTTCTACGAAGCCATCCTCGGTTGGGCGCGCCGCGAGCTTGTGCTGATCCTATCCGCCCGGATCGATGTGCGGCTGAATCTCCATATTTTCAGCCGCATGCTCGCCCTGCCGCTGGACTTTTTCGAGCGTAGCCAGGCCGGTGAAACCATCAGCCGCTTGCGTGAAGTGTTCCGGGTGCGCGAATTCCTCACCGGCAAACTGCTCTATACCTTGCTGGATGGCGTGACCCTCTTCGTCATGCTGCCGTTCATGTTTTACATGGAACCGACTTTGGCGATGGTCTCGGTCGCAGTGGCCGGTCTGATTGCGCTGATCATCATGATCTTCCTGCGCCCCGTCGGGCGGCTCGTCGCACTCTCCGTGCAGGCCGAGCACAAGAAGGGCGCAGTGATGAGCGAGACCGTTTACGGCATTCGTACGGTAAAATCGCTGGCGCTTGAGCCGCAACAGAAGGCGATCTGGGATGAGCGGGTTGCCGATGCAGGGCGGTGGCGCCTGGCTGCAAGCCGGCTGGGCAACTGGCCGCAAACGCTGATCGATCCTCTCCAGGTCTTCATGTCACGCGGCGTGGTGCTGTTCGGCGCCTATCTGGCCCTGCAAAACGACACCACAGTTGATCGTGGCGGCCTGATCGCGTTCATGATCCTGAGCAGCCGCGTCGCTGCGCCGCTGATCGGCTTCGCCAAGCTGATGGAAGACTTCCACGAAGTGCGCACCGCGATCGGCCAGATCGCCAAAGTGTTGAACAACCCCACCGAAACACGCGCTCAGGGCGATGGCATGCGACCGAAATTCGAGGGGCAGGTCAGCTTCGAGGGTGTCACCTTTACCTACCCGCTTGGTCAGCGCCCGGCCCTGAACAAGGTGAGCTTCTCGATTCCGCCTGGTACCATGATGGGCCTGGTCGGCCGAAGCGGTTCGGGCAAATCGACCATCACGCGATTGCTGCAAGGCATCAACCGCGAGTATTCCGGCGCGGTGAAGATCGACGGCGCGGAGTTGCGCGAGATCAACCTCTCTCATCTCCGCCGCAGCTTCGGTGTGGTTCTGCAGGACAACTTCCTGTTCCGCGGCACGGTGCGCGACAACATCACCGCTGGACGTGCGGGGCTGACGCTGGAGGATGCGGTGCGGGCGGCGCGTCTGGCTGGCGCCGAAGAGTTCATCGAGCGCATGCCGCAGGGCTATGATACGTGGATCGAGGAGGGCTCGGCCAATATCTCCGGCGGTCAGCGCCAGAGGCTGGCGATTGCCCGCGCGCTGATTACCAACCCGCGCCTGATGATCCTGGACGAAGCGACCAGTGCGCTCGATCCGGAAAGCGAAGCGCTAGTGAATGCCAGCCTGACACGGGTCGGCAAGGGCCGAACGATGGTTATCGTGTCCCACCGTCTGTCCAGCCTGGTGAATTGCGACCTGATCATGGTCATGGATCAGGGAACCGTGCTCGATCTTGCGCCCCATAGTGTGTTGCTGGATCGTTGCTCCGTGTATCGTACGTTGTGGAACCAGCAGAACCGGCATATCGACCCGGTGCGCGCTGCCGCCGCCCTGGCACAGGGAGAGTAAGAGATGTCCGTAACAACGACCCAACCGATCCGGCCATCCGGCAACCCGACAGGCAAGCCGGGCTCGCTTTTCTCCGGGCGGTCACGCGTGCAGCGCGACGAGACACCGACGGAGATGCTGGAGTTCTACTCCCCATCGACAGCTTTGTCGGCGGTTGCGCCCAAGGCCGCCGCGCGAAACGCAGTGATGCTTATCGCCTCAATGGTGTTGATCATCTTTGTGTTGTTTGCCGTTGTAAAAATCGACCGGACTGTCTCGGCGAGCGGGAAAATTGTGTCCCTCACGCCTGAGTTGGTTGTGCAGCCGCTTAACACCGCTGTGGTCAAAACCATCGCGGTTTCGGCGGGTGACATTGTGCATAAGGGGCAGTTGCTCGCTCAGCTTGATCCCACCTACGCAGCCGCGGATAACGTGGCGGCGCTGGATCAGGTGGATCGCTACCAAACCGAGATTGAGCGCCTCAATGCCGAGAATCGGCAGGTGGCTTATCGCCCGCGGGCGCTGACGGCGGGAGCGCTGGTACAGGAAGGCATTTTCGCCCAGCGCGCTTCAGCGCGTGAGGCCGAGCTCCGCTACTATCAGGGCCAGATCGATGCCCAGCGAGCTTTGATGAATCAGGCGGACGCGGATATCCGCCAATATGCCAAGGAGACCGGGGTCGCGGCCGACGTTGAGAAGATGCGGGTGCAGCTGGAGCATGACCAGGTCGGCAGCCGGATCGATACGCTGTCCGCTGTTACCGCGCGCCTGGAGGCTGAACGCCAGGTTCTGACCAGCGTTCAGCAGGAAGAAAACGCCAAACAGATGATCGCGTCCCTCAAGGGTCAGCTCGATAACTATAACCAGCAATGGTTTGCCGATGTGTCGCAGACCATCACGTCGGATGCGGTGCAGTTGGCTACCTACCGTGACCAGCTGGAACATGCGGCTCTCAACTACAAGTTGATCGATTTGCGCGCCGAGCAGGATGCGACTGTCCTTTCTGTTGCACCGGTCTCGGTCGGCTCAGTGCTTCAGCCTGGTCAGACATTCTTTACCTTGGTGCCGCTGAACGCACCGCTGGAGATCGATGCACAAATGACCGGCGATCAAGCCGGCTTTGTAGTTACCGGGCAGCCGGTCGATATTAAATTTCAGACCTTCAGCTTTACAAAATACGGCATGGGCCAGGGTTCTGTGCGTCTGGTCAGCTCGGACAGCTTTTTAACTGGCACGACTGCCAACCCGTCTGGCCCGACCAGTTCTGGTTCGGCGGCAAATTCGGTTTATACCGGCATAGCGCCGACAAGCCCGTTCTTCTACGATGTGCGGATTACCTTGGATCGGCTGGCGCTGAAGAATACGCCCAAGGATACGCGCATTGTGCCGGGCATGCCGGTTGAGGCAGATATCAAGGTTGGCGAGCGCACGATCTGGGAATATCTCATGGAGCGACTGCTGCCGATTGTTAAAGAAGGCATGCGCGAGCCAGACTAAGAGCGAGATATGGCTGAACCCAATGCCTCCGCCATGATAGCGATGGACCAACACCGAGTATGCTAACGCTTATCGACCGTATCGTTTCGGCGGGTTCGCCCGCCGCGGCGATCAAGCGCGCCATCCAGCTTGACGAGAAGGGCCAGCATCGCCGCGCCTTCACGTTATTCAGTCGCGTGGCCAAAGCGGGCTCGGCGGAGGCGCAGTTCTGGGTTGGCCGCGCCTATCTGAAGGGATTGGGTGTTCCGGTTAGTCGGCGTGATGGTGCCGCCTGGCTGGAACGCGCCTCTCAGGGCGGGTGGGTAGAAGCCCAAACCTTGCTCGCCACGCTCTATCTCTATGGTTTGGCTGGAAAAGGCGGGCGCTCGACGCTTGGAACGCCGCTTTTTGCACGGGTGGCTGGCTCGGCTACTGACGACCCGGATTTTCCGGCTGCCCTGAAATGGGCGCGGGCCGGTGCGGAAGGCGGTTCGGCCGAGGCCCAGGCGCTGCTTGGCTACATCCTCACCTCGGGCCCCGAGGAAATCAGGGACCTTGCCGAAGCCGAACGTTGGTATGAACGATCTGCGGCGGCGGATTGCCCTCAAGGCTATCTCGGGCGTGGCCTATCGTTATTGCGGAAAGCGACCGATTACGACTCCCACGCTTTAGCCGCCGTGGCACTGAAGCGGGCCGGGGATGCCGGTCTGCCAACAGCGCTGTATCTGCTTGGCGTGATGCATGAGCGCGGCGCTGGCCTCCCCGCCAGCCTTGAGCTCGCAGGTAGCTATTACAAGCAGGCAGCCGAAAAGAACGTGAGAAGCGGGCAGGCGCGCTGGGGTTTGGCGTTGCTTGAGGGCAGGGGCGTACCGCGCAATCCGATCGAGGGAGAGTCGTGGCTGCGTCGTGCGGCCAATGCCGGCGATCGCGAGGCAGCGGCTCTTGTCGGCGATATCTACGCGCGCGGCGGCGATCTGCCCCCGAACTATGCAGAGGCGGCGATCTGGTACAATCGCGCCGCGGAGGCAGGGCATGCTGCGGCGGCACGGGCGCTCGGCCTTCTGTTCTTGACGGGTGCCGGCGTCCATCGTGATCCCGAAGAGGCGGGCCGCTGGTTTCGTAGAGCGGCCGAGGGTGGTGATCGGCAAGCGCAGGCCGATCTGGCCAACTTACTGCTCTCTGGCACAGGTTCCGCGGAAGACGGGCAGCGGACCCGCGAATTGTTCGAACAGGCGGCCGGTTCGGGTGATCTGGTGGCCGCCTTCAATCTTGGTGTCTGCCTTGCGGAAGGCGTCGGGATCGAACGTGATGATCGCCGTGCGATGCTTTGGCTGAGGCGCGCGGCCGACGGTGTGGTGAACGCGCAATATTGGTATGGCCGCATGGTGGTACAGGGCCGTGGTACCGAACCCGATCCGGTTGAAGGCAGGATGTGGGTCGCCAAGGCAGCGGCGGCAGGCATGCAGGACGCCGAGGTTGCTTTGGCAGAAATGTCGCTCAATGGCGTCGGGGGCCCAAGGGACCATGAAGCTGCACTCCGGCTGTTCCGGAAGGCGGCGGAAAGCGGCCACATGGGAGCCATGTTTGCCGTCGGTGCCATGCTTGGCGGCGGCCATGATGTGCCGGAAAATCGCGAAGAAGCGCGCGACTGGTACAGGATGGCGGGCGAGAAGGGTCATGCCCATGCGCAGATGATGCTGGGCCGGTTTCTGGCGCGTGGTCTGGGTGGCGATCGGGATCCAAAGGAAGCGCGTTTGTGGCTCGAACGTGCATTAGCCGGTGGCGTTGTTGAAGCGAAAGTGGATTTGGAACAGCTCTCTTCGGAGCTCGCTCAGCTTCATCCGGCGTAGCGGTAACAGCCAGGCTGCCGTGGTCCGTCGGTAATAACCATGAGTCGTTCGGCGCGCTGCCGAGCAAATCTTGCACGCAGGATGCGATCCTTGGGACTTTTTCCTTAAGGCTCTTTTCTTAAGATTGGGTAAAGTGTCAGTTCGTCATTGTGCTTAACTACCAGCTGGATGACCGACCTGAGAGGCGGGATCCGCCTCCTGAGCAAGACATGGCGCTGTCGATGCGCTTGGCACGCACGGCATGGGACAAAGGGGAGGCTTTGGCCGCTTCAGGCGATCTGACCGGTGCCCTTGCCTGGCTGGGACGGGCGCATAGGATTGCGCCAGCCGATCAGAATATCTGCTTTGGTCTTGCCCGGCTTAGGCTCCGTGCCGGCGATTCTCTGGGTGCGGCGGCACTTTTCGCGCCCATGGCGCTCAAATATCGCGTGCGGGAATGTTTTGGCGGCCTGATCGCGGCCTCGCTCGCAGCTGGGCGTATCGCCGATGCGGCCGATGCGGCCCAATCCGCCTTGTCTGAGACAGCAACCGATGCCGCCCTTGCGGTGCTCGCAGCACGAGTGGTTTCGGCCGGCGGCTTTATCGGATGGTGCGGGCTGAGTGACGACGGCCTTTTATTGACCGATATCACCCTTCCCTCGTTGAGCGCCCATTTGGACGGCAACGAGGTAGAATTACGCCCGGTGTCTGCGGGAAAGTTTCAAATTCGAGGGGATTTGGCGCAGGCACGCTGGCTGCACGTTCGGACGGCCGGCAAAGACCTGGTTGGCAGCCCGATCGCGATTGATCGTGTTTGGCGGGTGGAAGGGTTTGTTGAGCGCTGCCCAGAGGGCCTCAAGGGATGGGCTTGGTACCCTGGCGCGCCCGGGCTCGATCCGACAGTGCAGATCGTTGATGAGCAAGGGGATGTGCTGGCGCGGCTAGCGGCTTCGGCACAGCTTGAGAGTGTCGAGGGCGCCACGCCGCTCGCCCGGCCTCGTGGATTTACCTGGCCTCTGCCCGCCGGGCAAACGGCAAGGGTGCTCGGCCCCGATGGCCGCGATTTGCTGGGCAGCCCCCTTTCAGGGAAATCCTGGCCGCCGCGATGCCCCCGCAAGGGGCGCTTGCGCCGATTGACGCTTGATGTGCCGGTCGATGTGGTGATCCCCGTCTATCGTGGCCTGCAAACCACATTGGACTGCATCACCAGTGTGCTGGGGACAGTACCAACCGGCACCAGGATCTGGGTCGTCGATGATGCCTCGCCAGATCGGGCGCTGGTGGCAGAGCTGCAAAAGCTTGACTCGGCCGGGTCGATCCGACTGATCCCAGCGTCCGAGGAACGTATCAATCGCGGCTTCCCGGCGGCCGCGAATGCTGGGCTGCGGGCAGCATCCGGGCGCCACGTGGTGCTGCTGAACAGCGATACCTTGGTGGCACCCCGCTGGCTGGAAACGTTGCGCGACGCCGCCTGCAGCGCGCCAGACATCGGCACCGCAACGCCGATTTCCAACGAGGCCAGCATCCTGAGCTACCCGGCCCCGGCCGGCGAGAACACGCCGCCGGACATTGCCGGCACAAGGCAACTTGCAGCCTTGGCGGCGATCGCCAATCAGGGTCGTCTGGTGGAGATCCCGACGGCGCACGGCTTCTGCATGTTCATCCGGCGCGACTGCCTCGATCAGACAGGCTTCCTGGATGAAGATCTCTTCGCCCAAGGCTACGGTGAGGAGAACGATTTTTGCGAACGCGCCCGGGCGCTCGGGTGGCGGCATGTGGCCGTGCCAGGCGTCTATGTCGCTCATCTCGGCGGCGTGTCGTTCGGTGGCGCACGGGAGCATCTGCTGCGTCGCAATCTCCGCCTGCTCGAACAGCGCCATCCCGCCTATCACGCACGGGTAGCAGCCTGGATCGCTGCCGATCCGCTGGCGCCAGCGCGGCGCAGGCTGGATGCAGCGCGCTGGCGGGGTGCAAGGCAAGCTGCGCCTGGACACGAGGGTAAGAATCGGCCGGGCTTTCTTCTCATTACCCATGGCGGGGGCGGGGGGACGACACGCATCGTCACGGAGCGCGCTCTGGCGATCCGTGCGCGGGGCCAGCTTCCCATCGTTCTGCGTGCGGTGGAGGGATGGTGCGAAGTGGGGGATTCCGAGGGGCTCTACCCAAATCTGAGGTTCGCGCTGCCGGAGGAGTTCGCAGCACTACTGGACCTGTTGCGGGAAACCGAGCCGCTGGGGGCTGAGCTGCACCACCTTCTGGGCCACGACCATAGCGTCGTTCGACTGTTCGCAGAGCTTAACATTCCATACGATGTCTGGGTGCATGATTATGCGTGGTTTTGTGCACGCCTTTCTTTTGTGACAGGCGAAGGGCGGTTTTGCGGCGAGGCGGGTGTATCGACATGCGATTCATGTGTCGCGCAATGGGGATCGGAGCTTGAGGAGCACATCGCACCGGCGGCTTTGCGCCGAAGGAGCGCGTCGGACATGCGAGGCGCGCGGTCGGTGGTTGTACCCTCCGAAGATGTGGCGCGCCGCGTCGCCCGACACGTGCCTGGCCTGAAACCGAGTGTACAGCCTTGGGAGAAGGATCCGCCGCCACCGCCACCGCGTTGGCGGCGTAGCGACCGACAAGTTGGCCGGGTCGCGGTGATCGGCGCGATCGGCATTGAGAAGGGTTTCGATGTGCTCTTGGCCTGCGCACGAGATGCGGCTTCACGGCGTCTCCCGCTGGAATTCGTGGTGGTCGGCTATACGGTGGATGACGAAAAGCTGCTGCAGACCGGGCGGGTTTTCGTCACCGGGGCGTTTTCTCGCGCGGAGGCGGGGTCATTGATCCGCGCGCAGTCAGCGGATTTGGCGTTTCTGCCCTCGATTTGGCCCGAGACATGGTGCTATGCGCTCAGTGACGCGTGGGCAGGTGGTTTGCCGGCTGCGGCATTCGACATCGGCACGCCGCCGGCGCGTATTCGCGCAGCGGGCCGAGGGTGGGTGCTGCCGCTTGGTTTGCCTGCAACGCGTGTGAACGATGTGCTGATCTCCCTGGCAATGCTGAATACCGTCAACACTTTACCCCATTTCAACTGATGCCGGAGCGCTGCCCCCGGGACTTGCCGCCTGCGAGCCTGAGGCGCACCATCAGGTTCGCTTGCAGAACGACCAAGAAATACTTTGGAGCTAGATGATCTGCCGTGAGTGACCAGAAGAATGCCGCGCCGGCCGGAGTGCCGATGCAAAAGATCGTGACCGAGCTAAAGGTGTCTGCGAACCTGATGACGTTGGACGCCGGATTGTTCTGCATTTTTAACGCGCCCGGTAGCGTGTTGCCGGATGCCAATACCGGATTGCCAGGAGTACGCGTTTCCGTGCCGACGGGCCCGGTTTTTCGGCCCGACGCGGTCACCATTATCAGTTTTCGCGAGGATGGCTGGCTGGGCGGCTGGAACGGGGCCGCTCTGGTGCGGGTTACCCGTGGACCGGCGCAGATATTGGTAACGATCTATCAGGCGCCGAATACCACTGCCGACCCGCCACGCCTGCAGATACTGCGGCTGGCTGAGAGTAGCGCCCTGCCGCCCGTTGGCGGCCGTCCCGCCGCAGGCGCTGCCGCTGCCGTTCAGGCCTTGGCACCGCCGCCGCCGCCCGCTCCGGCAATGCCGCCGGCGCTTACGTCCCAGCCCGCGCCCGGCGCTGCAGGCGCCCCGGCACAGCCCGCCGGGCCTGTGTCGTTGCCGCAGAACACACCCGCCGCGGCTGTTCAGTCCGACGCCGGCGCCGCCAAAGACGCCGAGATCGTAGCGCATATCCAGGGCCGCGGCGACGTGATGACCAGCTTGAGCAGCTGGATGGGTGAGCCAGGCAGCAAGAAGTGGGTCGAGGGGTTTGCCGTCTCGCCGAAGGGGGCGGTGGGGCCTGGCGACATCGAGTACCAGGCGGTGCTTGGCCGCGGCTGGCTCAGTCCGTGGGCTGAAGGTGGCCAGTATTGCGGCAGCCGTGGCATGAGCCTGCCGATTCTGGGGTTGCGCATGAGGCTGCGCGGCGAGGCCGCTGAACGCTTCGATTGCATCGTTACAGCGAGCTTTGTTGATGGCACCCAGGTGGGCCCACTCGACAATGGCGAGCCTTGCCAGGCCGAAAGCATGGCGCCGCTTGAAGCCTTCAACATCAAACTGGTGTCACGCCAAGCGCTGGCGCCGGCTACGCCCGCACCTGCACCGCAAGTGAAAAAGCCCGCCGGCCGCGCACCTATCCCGGCCAAGCCGGTGAAAAAAACCGCTGCGCCGGCGCCGGCCCGCAAGGCGCCGGCTGCCCCGGTGAAGCCCACCAAGAGCAAGAGTGCACCGGTGAAACCAACGAAACGCAAGAAGTGAGCGGGCAGCCGCCCCTTCATCGGGTGTCAGGTTTGTGTTGTCAGCTTGGCGAGAACTGCCGGGGGGACCGTGATTTCGCTCCGGCCGGACTCACGCCTTGCGGTTAGACAATGAAATACCTGTTCATACACCAGAACTTTCCGGCTCAGTTCGTGCACCTGCTGCGGCATCTGGCCGCGCAGAAGCAGCATGAATTGCTTTTCATCACAGAAAGCCAGCGGAACTCTCTGGCGGGTGTGCGGAAAGTGCTGCATCCGCATGCGCGACGGCCGACCAGCGGGGTACATCCGCATGCGATCGATCTTGAACTGGCCCTGATTCGCGCTGATTCGGTGGCCAAGGCCGGCCAAAGCCTGAAGGCGCTCGGCTTCGTGCCGGATATCATCATCGGCCATCATGGCTGGGGTGAAATGCTGCATGTGAACGATGTTTGGCCGGATGCCCCACTGCTCGGCTACCACGAATTCTACTATAATCTGGAGGGCTATGATGTCGGGTTCGATCCCGAATTCCCGGCGGCGCCAGATATCTCAGCACGGCTGCGCGTCAAGAACGCGGTAAATCTTCTGGCACTGAGCAATCCCGGCATGGGTCAAACCCCGACGCAGTTCCAGCATTCAACCTACCCCGCCTGGGCACAGCCCAAGATCAGCGTTCTGGCGGAAGGCGTAAATCTGGATATCTGCCGGCCAGACCCGGAGCTGCGCAAACGCGTGGTGACATTGGGCGGCTACAAGGTGCGGCCGACGGACAAGCTGGTGACCTATGTGGTCCGCGATCTGGAGCCGTATCGCGGCTTTCATGTGATGATGCGCGCTTTGCCGAAGCTGCTATCGGAAAGGCCGGATGTGCGGGTGATTCTCGTCGGTGGAGACGGGGTGAGTTACGGCGCGAAACCGACGAAAGGCACCTGGCGTGAGCATATGCTGGCGGAATTGGATAACAAAATCGACTCAAGCCGGGTGCATTTCGCCGGGCGGGTTCAGTACGAAACCTACGTCAAATTGCTGCAACGTTCGGATGTGCACGTGTATCTGACCTATCCGTTCGTTGCCTCCTGGTCACTAAGGGAAGCGATGGCAACAGGCTGCGCGATCGTGGCGAGCGACACAGCGCCGGTCCGGGAGTTTGTAAGGCACCGCAAGACGGGTCTCCTGGCGCCGTTTCTGAAGCCGGATAGTGTTGCCGACCGGGTGCTGGAGCTGCTGGAGGATGCTGCCTTGAATCGCAGGCTGCGCCGTGCGGCGCGGCTATGGGCGGAGGCGAATCTGGATATGGGGGACTATATCCAGAATTACGAAAAGCTGATCGCGCGAACAATCGGATGACAGGCCGCGCTGCCGTCAATGTGCGGAGATCGCGCCCTTTGGCAGGCGCGGCAGAAGCAACGCAAGCCCCACGGCGAGCAACGAAATGATCGCCATAGACAGGAATACATCCAGGTAGCTCAGCATCGCCGCCTGGGCTTGTAACGTGCGCGCTATCCCGGAGAGATCGACGCCAGCGCCATAGCCGTTATAGGGCGTAATGTGCTCGGCCAGGCGTGCGTGGTGAAACTGCTCTCGATAGGCGAGCAGGGTCGTCACCACGCTGATGCCGACGCTGCCGCCCATGCTGCGCATCAGGTTGGTAATGGCGGAGGCATTGTTGCTCTGATCCGCTGGCACGTGCACCAGGCTGATCGACATCAAGGGGATGAACAGAAACGGCATCCAGACGGTTTGGAACATGCGGATCTTCGACAGGTCCCAGAAGCTGATCTGCTGGTCCAGGCCGCTGGCATAAAATCCGGCCACAGCGCAGCCGGCAAATCCCATTGCGGCAAAATATTTCGGCTGCACGAAACGCCCGGTGAGTATGCCTGCAGCCGGCATCATGATGATGGTCAGAATGCCAGCAAGACTTAGAGTCATGCCGGCAGTACTTGCGTCGTAACCCATCAGTTCCTGGGCCATCTGCGGCTGAACCTGGCCGCTGGCGAGCAGCACGAAGCCCAGCGCGAAGAGAAGCAGATTGCTGATGGCGAAGGATGGAATGCGCAGCAGGCGCAGATTGATGATTGGTTGGGGATGATTCCATTCCCAGAACGCCAGACCCACCAGCGTGATCACGCTGACGGACCCCCAGAGATTCACAAAAGGGGCTCCCCAGCCGCCGGCGCGTTCGAAGCGGTCCAGCACTACCTGCAGCGTGCCGAAGCCGATAACCACCAGCGCGAAGCCGAAAAAATCTACCTTCAGGCCACCCGCCAGCAGCTTGCGCCGGTTTTCGATCAGGGCGGGGCTATCCACCACATAGAGCGAGGTCAAAACCAATGAAATGCAGCCAACCGGCAGGTTGATCAGAAAAACCCAGTGCCATGAGAAGGAATCGGTCAGCCAGCCACCAATGGCCGGGCCGATGGCGGGTGCCACCACCACGGTCAGGCCATAAAGAGCGAAGGCCTGGGCACGCTGGCGCGCGGGAAAGGTATCGACAAAGATCGACTGCTCCACCGGCGCCAAGCCGCCACCGCCAAAGCCTTGCACCACGCGCCAGAGCAGGATCTGCCAGAGAGAAGTGGATGTTACGCACAGCACCGACGCCGCGGTGAAGATCATCACGCAGATCATATAGAAACGCTTGCGGCCGATCACGTTGGCCAGCCAGCCGCTGATCGGCAGGACGATCGCGTTGGAGACCAGGTAGCTGGTGAGGATATACGTGCTCTCGTCCTGGCTGGCGGCAAGGCTGCCGGCAATGTGGTGGAGCGACACGTTGGCGATGGTGCTGTCCAGCACCTCCATGAAGGTGGCGATGGAAACGATGATGGCGATCAGCCAGGGGCTGCGGCCGCCGGCGGCCGAGAAGGGCAGGTAGTCCGGCGCCGGCTTCGTCCGGATAGCTGGCGGTGGCAGAGTATCCGGCATCGTGCTTAGCGCAGTTTTACGCTTGGAACGACGGACATGCCTGGCGCTAAAGCGAGGTTGCGGCAGACATCGGTATCGAACCGCAACTTTACCGGCACCCGCTGAACGATTTTTACGTAATTCCCGGTTGCGTTTTCGGCGGGCAGGCTGCTGAAGATCGAGCCGGTGCCTGGCTGCACGCTATCGACATGGGCGGTGACATTGCGGCCGGCGAAGGCATCGATCGCAATTGTCGCCTTCTGGCCGGGGCGCATATCCGCGAGCTGGCTCTCCTTGAAATTGGCAGTCACCCAGCAATCCGGCTGCACCACCGCGAGCAGCGATTGCCCGGGGCTGACATAGGAGCCGAGTTGCACCGTGCGGCGGGCAATCCTGCCATCCGCCGGCGCGGTCACATGCGTGTAGGAGAGCTGGAGTTTGGCGTCGGCGACGTTGGCATCGGCCAGACGAAGTGCGGCTTCGGCGCTTGCTACCTGAGTCTTGGCCACGGCGAGTTGGGCGCGCGCACTCTCTGCCGCCTGCCTGACAGAGTCGAGGCGAGCCTGGGCGGACGTTGCCGAAGCCCGCGCGCTGTCGATCGATTGGGCGGAGATCGCGCGCGGGTTGATCGCGGTATAACGGGTGAGATCGCGCTGGCTTTGCAGCAACTCAGCCTGGGAAACGCGGATATTGGCGGTGGCCTGATCCAGATCGGCCTGGCGCACCGGCAGGGTGGCGCGCGCCTGATCGAGGCCAGCCGCCGCCTGATCCCGCTGCGCCTGCATCTGCTCCAGCCGCATTTCCGCGTCGCGCGGATCGAGTTCAACGAGCGTTTGGCCAGCAGTGACGAGCTGATTATCATCCACCAGCAATTTGACCACGCGACCACTCACCTGGGCACTCACCTGGGAGATGTTGCCGTCGATAAAGGCATCGTCGGTCGTCTCATAATGGCGCGCATCCAGCCAATAGAGCGTGCCGGTAGCAAGCAGGGCCACCACCACCAGAAGCCCGGCGAGTTTGGGCAACCATTTTTTGGGCGGCGCCGCGGACGCGTTTTGGTCCTGCAGCAGCGCCGGATGTGTGTAGTCGTCCAAGGTGCACCCCGCCCTGCCGTCAGCCTAGAGACATCACTTTAGACCGAACGGTTCGGTCTAGGAAGCAAAACTGGGCGTGAAAGCGCATTTGGCAAGTCGGTATGCGGCCGGCACCCCGCCGGCCGCGCAGCGTTCAAGCCGTTACGGCAGCCTTGATGGATTTGGCAATGATATCATGGGCCTCTTCCAGCGTGCCGAAGCCGGTGACCTTTACCCACTTGCCAGGTTCTAGGTCCTTATAGGTCTCGAAGAAGTGGGTGATGGACTGGCGCACGATGTCGGGCAGGTCGGCGGTAGTGGTTACATTGTTATAGAGCGGGTGCACCTTGCTATGCGGCACGCAGATGATTTTTTCGTCGATGCCGGCTTCGTCGGTCATGTGCAGCACGCCGATCGGACGGGCGCGGATCACCGCGCCCGGCACGATGGCCGAGGGAACCAGCACCAGCGCATCGGCCGGATCGCCGTCATCGGCCAATGTGCCGGGGATGAAGCCGTAGGCGGCGGGATAGGCCATCGGGGTGAACAGGAACCGGTCCACCACCAGAGCGCCGGTCTTCTTATCGACCTCGTATTTGACGTTCGAACCCTGCGGGATCTCGATGACCACGTTGATATCGTGCGGCGGGGCTTTGCCCGTTTCGGTGTTGGTGACATTCATGGCTGGACCCCTTGCGCTCTGCTGCGATGCATCGGCGGGTTAATGCAGGCGCTGCTGGTTGTCTATTGGCTGTAGAGTTTGGCAGGCGCCGGCCAGCTTTTTCGACGAAAAGTGAGCTAGCCAAGGTGAACGCATCGATCACCTTAACGGTCATCCGGGTCGGTTGGGATCGTGGCTTGCATCGGTGGCGGCGATAGTGTTTCTCGCCGCCTCGGGCCGTTCTGCTTGGATGGTCCGGCCAGAGGCGCCTGTAGCTCAACTGGTTAGAGCGGGCCGCTCATAACGGCTTGGTTGCGGGTTCAAGTCCTGCCGGGCGCATTCTTTGGCCGACTAATGGTGTTGCATGGGGCCATTCATATCCAATCGGCGCAAGATATTCGCAAACCGCCCGGTGGCGCGAAGCGGGTCAAGCAGCGGATCGACCCGAATGTCGATCAGGCCGGAATCCTGCAATGCGGTTGCGGTTTCAAGCCAGCCTAGAGCGTCATCGATGCGCCCCCATTGCGCGTAAATCTGGGCGTAGTTATAGGCGCCGTCCTCGCCAATCAGCTTTTGCAATTTTGCCAACTGGGCAGCGGCCTCGGCCTGCCGGCCCAACCTGGCATCGGCAATGGCAAGAACTTCGATCTGGCCGATATAGGTTCCGGGCATACTTGCCTGCACCGCGGCCTCCAAATCGCCCTGCGCCAATTCGACGAAGCCGAGCGTCGTTAGAAATTGCAGCGGCATCACGTCGGCGATGGCTTTGGCGCGTCGCAAAGCTTCCAGCGCCTCGCTATGGTGCCGTGAAAGATAGAGCACGCGGGCCAGGCCGCCCCAAGCATCGGCCGCCACAGGATCGAGTTGCGAGGCGCGACGCGCCGCGGCGACAGCCTTGTCCATGTGACCAAGCGCCGCCTCCGCCGTCGCATAATTCGTCTCTATGGCAGCGCTGCCGGGCGTGAGCGCCTGCGCGCGGGCCTGCTCCAACGCTGCTTCTCCCACGTCGAGAAAGCCCCAGTCAAAAACGATGCCGCGAACCGTATGAGCCCGCCCCAGCTTCGGTGCCAAGGCGATGGCGCGGTCTGCATCCGCCAAGGCCTGGGTAAAAATGGCGCGGCGGGATACGTGGTCGGTGGTCGCGGCTATCACCCCGAGATGACTCAGAGTGTTGGCGCGCTCCGCATAGGCAAGCGCGAAATCGGGGTCCTGCCGCAAAGCCGCCTGGAATTCCGCAACTGCGGACTGGTACGCAAGCTCGTCTGTCGCCGTGCTCTCCAGTTTCAGGCCGCGCAGATAGGCATCGAAAGCGGCTGGATTGGTGGTGCCTCCCAAAGTCAGCTCTGCCGTATCCTCCCTAACCAGGGTCACCAGCAGCGATTGCGCAACCGCCCGGGCCAAATCCGCCTGCACGTCCAGCATGTCACCTTGGTCCCGATCATAGGTCTTGGACCAGAAATTGAAACCAGTCAGCGCATTGGCCAGTTGAGCGGTGACAATCACGCGGACTCCTTCTCGTCGCACGCTGCCCAGCAGCACCGCGCTGACGTTCAGCTTGCGGGCAATATCCCCGATGGTGGCGTGGCCACCCCCCTCTGTGCCGGGGAAGGAAAACGACGAGGTGCGGGCAGCGACCTGTAACGTGTTGATCCTGGTGAGCGAGTCGATCAGCTGCTCGGATAGGCCCTGGCAGAAATAGGCCTGGTTGGGATCGCCGGTCATATTGTCGAAGGCAAGCACGGCCACCGAATGGGGTGGAGGGGAAAACGCCGGTGGTGCTGACCCATCGCCTTTTGGCGGCACCCGCTCGTGCCACAGCACAAGGCCGCAGCTGGCCACCACCGCAACGAGCACCGCCAGCATGAACCCGATCCGGCTCTGTGGCTGGGCCAGCTGACCCAACTGCGGCACTTCGCCTGGCCGGGCGGCGCTGCCTTGCCAGCACATGGCTTGCGCGGGCTCGAACACGACGGGTTCGGCGAACCGGAAGCCGCGGCCGGGCACCGTGATGATGGTGCTATCCGCCCCGCCAGCCTTCAGCACCTTGCGCAGCGCAAAGATGGCCTGGCCCAGATTATTATACTCGACGGTGCGCCCGGCCCAGACGGCTTGCAGCAGCTCTTCCCGCTCGACCACCCGGCCGTGGTTCATCACCAAATAGAGCAGAACATCGAACAGCCGCTCGGCCAGTTTCAGCCTGGCGCCATCACAACAAACAGCCCGGCGCACAGGATCGACGCTGAACGAGCCGAATCGGTAAACCCCCTGCTCTGGGAGGAAGACATCCATACGCAGGCCACTCCAGTTCGACCACAGATCGATGCCAGCGCGGCTTTTATCATCAACCCCGCCTGAGTTGCCATTGTTTCACGCGGCAAAGCCAGACCAGTTCATTCACGATCACCTGGTGGCCGGGCCCCGACGACGACATGCGCGAGGCAGGGTAGGTGGCTTCGCGTCAGTGCCGTCGTGTGGGCCATGTTGGACAGCCAGAGCGGCAACCCCCGCGGCATGCGGTAATCGAGGAACGCTGTCACCCCCAGACTTGGGTGCCAATCGCGCAGAGTTGCGGCAACCTCGTCGCGGTTGATGCCCCACGGCATTGGCGGCAGCCGATAGCGTGGCGTTTGATGCAGGCCGTGCAGCGTCATGTGCGAAAACCAGCGCGGGACGGTATCGAATACCAGCTCAACCGTCGCGAACCGATTGGCTATGCCGCGCAGCAAATCGCGCACGGCAGCTGGCTCCAGATACATCAGCAGCCCTTGGGCAACGATGAACACCGCCCGGCGCTGATCGACCGTATCTATCCAGTTTGGATCAAGTGCGCTGGCCGCGAGGTGGCGGAAACGAGCCGATTCGGGGAGAAATTGTGCACGTAGCTGGATCGCTGCGGCAAGGTCGATCGACAGCCAATGCATCCGCCCATTATCGACACGCCGCGATTGAGTCTCCAACCCCTCGCCCAGCGAGACGACCAGCCCTTCCGGATGGCGCAGCAACCACGCGCGCAAGGCCCGGTCGATCGCTGCTGCCCGCATTGCGAGAGAGCCTACCGGACGGCCGAAATGTCCGGCGAAATCGTAGTCGATTGCGGCATGGATGCGCACGCTGTCAGGGTCGGGCAGGATCGAGTCCGGGTGGGTTGCCTCGATGGCGCGATTATAGAGCGACCACAGCATGGTTTCCGACACGCCGGCGAGGCGGGGGGCGATACCGGCGAGATACGAACCGGAAACATATGATGACGCTGCGGTTGCCACATGATCTCCGTATCAGAACCATCATGCTAGCAAGCCGACAAGCGCCCACAACAGATTCGGAATCTACCTAAAGCCCGCGCGCTCGCCAGGCCCGCGTCCGAAGGATAGACAGCAAGGGTCACACCATGGCGTCCGGAAATTGCAAGTATCCTGAACTACGTATTCATCGCGTCGAAGAAATCCTGGTTTGTCTTGCTGTATTTCAGCTTGTCCAGCAGGAAGTCCATGCCGTCCGAGGCGCCCATCGGGTTCAGAATGCGGCGAAGCACCCACATCTTCGACAACGTGCCTTTATCCACCAGCAGCTCTTCCTTGCGTGTGCCGCTCTTGGTGATGTCGATCGCAGGGAAAGTGCGTTTATCGGAGAGCTTGCGGTCCAGAATGATTTCCGAGTTGCCAGTACCTTTGAATTCCTCGAAAATCACCTCGTCCATGCGGCTGCCGGTATCAATTAACGCGGTGGCGATAATGGTTAGCGAACCACCCTCTTCTATATTGCGTGCCGCGCCAAAAAACCGCTTCGGCCGCTGGAGCGCGTTGGCATCGACACCGCCCGTCAACACCTTGCCGGATGAGGGCACAACAGTGTTGTAGGCACGTGCCAGTCGGGTAATGCTGTCGAGCAGGATCACCACATCGCGCTTATGTTCAACCAGCCGCTTGGCTTTTTCCAGCACCATCTCGGTCACCTGCACATGGCGGGTGGCTGGCTCGTCAAAGGTGCTGGCGACCACCTCGCCCTTCACCGTGCGGGCCATGTCCGTGACTTCCTCCGGCCGCTCATCGATCAGCAGCACGATCAGAAACACTTCGGGGTGGTTGTTCGAGATCGCGGTGGCGATATTCTGCAGCATCACGGTCTTGCCGGTGCGCGGCGGTGCCACGATCAGCGCACGCTGGCCCATGCCGATCGGCGCCACCAGGTCGATCACGCGGGGCGTATTGTCCTTCTGCGGTCCTTTGGCGACGCTCTGGAAATTTTCCATCTCCATCTTTAGCCTGCGGTCGGGATAGAGCGGCGTCAGATTGTCGAAATTAATCCGGTGCCGGACCGCCTCCGGCGCCTCAAAATTCACATTGTCGAGCTTCAACAAGGCAAAATACCGCTCGCCGTCTTTCGGCGCGCGTATCTGGCCATCCACCGTGTCGCCAGTGCGCAAACCGTAGCGTCGGACCTGGTTGGGGCTAACATAAATGTCATCCGGCCCCGGCAGATAGTTCGATTCCGGGCTTCGCAAGAAACCAAATCCGTCAGGCAGAATTTCCAATGTGCCATCGCCGTGAATGGCCTGGTCGCTCTCGGCGAGATTCTTGAGAATCGCGAACATCATGTCCTGCTTGCGCAGGCTCGATGCGTTTTCGATCTGGAGGGATTCGGCGAAGCTCAGCAGGTCGGCCGGTGATTTGGCCTTGAGTTCGGCGAGATGCATTACGAACGCCTTTGGTCACGTATGGGAATGGGAAGGACCAACCCAAGCGCATTGCGCTTGGCAAAGGACCGGAGGAGGGGAGGGGCCCGTGGCACAGAAATGCCTACGGACGAGGAAGATCTGAGAATACCTGGGTGGGAGGAAACCGCCCGGCGCGGCAGAACTGGCACGAGACGCCAGGAGATTCAAGAGGCAAGCCCAAAAGAAACGTCGCCGCTTGGCTCCTACACCCAGCATCTTACTCTAAGACACTGATTTTCTTGTGTTCAAGTCGCTGGACGGTCGAAATGACCAGCTTCTCACGGTCGGGTGACAGGCGGTTTTTCGCGCTACCGGAATAGACAAAGCACTATATGCAAAATGTTTACAGCCCAAGAGGTGGGGCGGAACCTGTCTTTCCGGTATGAACTCCGACCACACGAGACAAGATACGCGCATCGCCCAGATATGCGAGTGGCCGAGCCTTTTCTGGCATATCCATTCGGCTCAAAACCTGGCGGCTTTTCACCACCACCGCTACGCTGGCCACTACGCTCTGCCGGGCCAGGCGTGCTGATCGGTGGGAGCGGCGTATCAGCCGCATTGAGCGGAGGGTTGAGAGATCACTACGTAGCAACTGCATGGTTTTTTACCCACTGCTCTTGGCGCGAACGAGGAGGTCTTTCCACGGCGTATGAGTATACTATGCCATTAAACGACTGCTGATGTGAGCTGGGCCCGGGTGAGTGGAAACCTTTGGCTATGCGTTCTCCCTATCAGGCCGGCTATAAGTTCGCAAGCGAAATGGTACACTTGCCACCGTGTGCGAGATGTGAATTGCCACACTCTACACAAGCACGCGTTTAGAAAGGCTTAACGACGACCATGACCACCGCAACCAGCATCAATACGGTCGGCACTTCGTTCATAATCCTGAAGAAGCGCTGGTTGTGACGGTTGGCATCGGCCAGGAAATCCTTCCGCCAGCGCGACATCGCCCCCTGGGCACCAGCCAACAGGATCACCGCTCCTAATTTCACATAGAACCAGCCAGCATGCCAATCCACTAACCCCGGGGTCAGCGCCAGAACGATGCCGAACAGAAATGTCGCAATCATCGCCGGCGTCATGATGAACTTGTAGAGCTTGCGTTCCATCACCTTGAACAACTCACTCGCCTCGCTGCCCGGCAGAACCTCGCAGTGATACACAAAAAGCCGCGGCAAATAGAGCAGCCCGGCCATCCACGCAATCAGCGCGATCACATGCAATGCCTTGGTCCAGGGATAGAAATGCAGAAAAAACGGCACGGTCACGCAGCACGCTCCATCATCGCCGCCTTGAACAAGGCCGGCAGCTCGGCAAGCGACCGAACAACGTAATGCGGCGCAACTTCATGCCTAGCTGCACGCCTATCTGGTGCATAGGCAACCACGCGCATGCCGGCAGCATGAGCCGCAGCAATACCAGGAGCGCTATCCTCCACCACGAGGCACTGCGCCGGGTCAACGCCCTCAGCTTTCGCCGCGGCCAAAAACAGGTCGGGCGCGGGCTTGCCGTGCCTAACATCCCGCGCGCTGTGAATGCGCCCCTCTACCAACGGCAGCAGGCCGGTAAAGGTGAATTTCTGCGCCATTTCCTGGTGCGATGAGTTCGAAGCGATCCGGTAAGGCAACCCGAGCGCCGCCGTCTCGCATAACACCTGCTTGGCACCTTCTATCAGCTCCACACCCCCACGCATCCTGTCGATCAGCCGGTCCTGCAGCATCTTCGGCCATTCCGCCGGGAGCTCGCGACCAATAGCCGCTTCGAAAACAGGCTTGAGAGCCGACCAGGTGAGCCCGGTAAAACCTTGCAACTCCGCGTCGCTCACAGCCCAACCGAGCGACATCGCCTCCTCCGCGACCACGCACCACGACACCGGTTCGCTATCGATCAGCACCCCGTCACAATCGAAAATCACCAGCCTTAGGGCAGCATCGGAAAGAACAGCATCGCCACTCCGACAAAGCTGTTCATCAAAACCAAGATGAGGTGCTTGTTCGACAGGGCGACTCGAAGTCATCATTTTAGAACAAGCACTTAGCTTCAGGGCCGTCATGCGGTCATCCGCATGGGGCAATCCCGGTGTTGTGCCGGACATGCACGCGCGCCAGCAAAACTGCACATGCCAGGGCCACGCTCCCGCGCCGCCATCACCGCCTGTGCCATGGCCGCGATGAACCCCGGGTCACTATTCTGCGCCGGCGCCCGATAATATCCGGCCACACCCATTTTTTCGGCCAGTTCGCGATACTCCACGTCCAATTCCACCAGCGTCTCGGAATGCTCGGAGACAAAGGCTATCGGCACCACAAGAACCGCACACCCGTCTTTGGCGGCCTCTTCAACAGCCGACTCCGTTGAGGGGTCGAGCCATTTCTGCGGCGTGGCACGCGACTGGTAGCACACGCGCCAATCAAGTTTTTCGCCTTGAGGGGCATGGGCTTGCAGTTCATCGACCACCGCCCGGACAGTCGACTCAATCTGGAACTGATAGGGATCGCCCTTCTGCACAATCACCTCAGGCAGGCCATGCGCGGAAAACAGGATGCGCAACGGTGCCGTCGCAGAAGTCTGGGCAGCGGAAAAGCTGCGACGAACTATGGAGGCGGTCGCCGCCACATAGGCCTTGTCATTGAACCAGCAGCACAATGTGGTCACCGGCCGCGCTAGGCCTACTTGCGCCGCCGCATCACGCCAAGCCGAAAGCGAGCTTCCTGTCGTCGTGGTCGAGAAATGCGGATAGAGCGGCAGCAAAAAAACCTCATCCGCGCCCCAATCCCGCACCTCCGCGGCGGCTTCCAGGCTGAATGGGTGCCAGTACCGCATCGCAATAAAGCAGCGCGCCTGGACGTCAGGGCCAGAAAGCGCCTGTTCCAAAGCACGCGCCTGATCCTGCGTTAGCTCCAAAAGTGGCGATTTGCCGCCCAAAATCGCGTAGTTCTCCGTCGCGGGTTTAAGCCTGGCGCCGGCGATGACACGCGCCAGAAGCGGGCGGATAAAGAATGGCACACGCAGAATGGCCGGGTCGCGAAACAGGTTCAACAAGAACGGGCGAATCGCCTCCGGGCAATCCGGCCCACCCAGATTGAACAGCACGACGGCTACCTTGCGGCGCACGCCCGGCACCGTGGGTGGTGCAGCCGCCAAATCGGCCACAGGGACCGGCTCGAGCTCTACGGTTAGCGATTGCGCAAAAATTCGACCAACTCCGCCACGTGCTCAGGGTTTGTCTGCGGCAGAATGCCGTGGCCCAGATTGAAGATATGTGGCCGACCGGCAAGCGCATCCAGGATAGATGCGGTTTCTGCCCGCATAGCCGCCCCGCCAGCAATCAGCGCGATCGGATCAAGGTTGCCCTGAACGGCAACGCTGTCCGGCAAGCTGGCAGCCGCCGCGGCCGGATCGGTGCCGGTATCGAGCGCCACGCAGTCCACGCCCGTCCTCTCGGCATAAAGCCCCACATACATGCCAGCGAGCCGCGGAAAGCCGATCACCGGCACGCCTGGGTGGCGGATGTTCAATGCCTCGACAATGGCGGTGGCCGGCTTGACCACATGCCGCAAAAACTGCGTTGGGGAGAGCATCCCTGCCCAGGTGTCGAACAACATCACCGTCTCGGCCCCAGCTTCGATCTGCGCCGAGAGGTAATCGATGGTGGAGTCTACCAGCACATCCATCAGGCGCTCGAACAGCGCCGGGTTGCCATAGGCCATGGCGCGGGTTTCAGCGAAGTCGCGTGAGCCACCGCCTTCGATCATGTAGCATGCCACGGTAAACGGGGCCCCGGCAAAGCCGATCAGAGTGCAATCTTTGGGCAGCCCAGCCCGAACCCTGCGCACCGTCTC
>Ga0116229_10003440_pt1 | contig 26005 bp, 15 predicted proteins | sample S1TSphgellanicum_3_FD_87313 | JGI IMG/M metagenome (GOLD analysis project Ga0116229, IMG submission 87313) | Host-associated microbial communities from peat moss isolated from Minnesota, USA - S1T2_Fc - Sphagnum magellanicum MG | ecosystem: Host-associated > Plants > Peat moss > Unclassified... | reverse complement strand
GTTCTGTGTTTTATACAGAGGGACACGCCCGGCAGCGGGGCCGTTTGGGCGGGGCCGGCGCCCCCGTTGTCCCTGGGGCCCTTTTGGGGGGGGGGGGGGGGGGGCGAGGGCTTTACCCTATACATCTAGCTCTCCTTTTGGGCAATGCCAGGCTGAACCAGTTAACTAGTCAACCACATGACATGATTCATCTCATGTTGTCTCTAGTCCCTGCAGATTTTGATACCCTTTATTCATTCACTTGGGCACCACTATAGCCTGATCATCAAGCTAAACTCAATGATTGGTGGTTCAATGGCCATTTTGCATCCCCAACTAAAAACCCAGTGAATCATGCACAATGGGACATTGATGTGGTCTTTCAGCAGTTGAAATCAAGATTCATCCAAGAATTGAATTTGCAATGACTATTTGAGGTTTCCTAATAAGAGTGGATTGCCATTATATGCCACCCACCCACTCACCATTTGAGTGGGGACCACCCAAATGCTTAGGATTCATATGTGACTAATGGGTCCCCTGACCCACTATTCTAATGTAGTTGCCCAGTATTATGGTGGGTCGCCCACTCAATAGATTAGTGGGCAACCCACCAACCCACGGCGGAGACAAGTGCTAGTCATGGCTTTTGTTTGTTACCGGCACGTGGCTGTAAAAGAGACACAGGCTTTTGGTCAGCCATGCTCATGCCGGCTTGCCTTTAAACTAGGTACCAGGTATTCCTCTTTAGGTTGTGAAAAGTCACAAAGACATGGAAATGCTTTCCCACTATTTGCCTTGCCTCCCTGTACCTAGCTGACTTCTTTTTCTTCTTCAATGAAACCAGTCATCACCCCTACCCCCAGTGTAAACACCACCCACACTCTACCTGAATTGCCCCGTCTGAACAGGGCAATTTAATGCATTTTCTTCCCCTCATGCAATAGTCTCTCCACCTGTGCAGGGTTTTGTTTTGTTAACTTTGTGATGTAGCTGAAGTGTTGATCATCATTAGATGATTTAGCCAGATTGGGCAATAAGGAAATTTGAATAGTAAAAAAAATCCTAACATCCTTCTATAATTTTGGCTACTTGGTGGATCTTAGGATAGAATCAGTCAAGTTTTTTTTTTTTCAAATATATATATTTTTTAATTTGGCAACTAAAAAACTCAAAAAAAACTTGACCATTTGGCAAATTTTCTCCTTAAGAAAAAAAACTCTGCCTGGATTCCTGCTCCCTCCATGTGTCCCCCAAGCAATTCCTTGAAATAAGGCATAGCCCGTCCCACCAAGATGCAACCACTTGCATGGAAAAGACATGTCTTTTCAATCAGCACAAGTATTGCATCCCAGTATCTATACATCTATTAGGGGGAATCCTATTTAACATTAGTGTAGTTTACACTAGTGAGTTCCCTCAAATGACAACGATGACCATGAATACACTGAAGTAGGATAATGTATCGCAATGATAAGTTCCCTAATAAAGGCCTTTCTAAGCTTATTTTCTCTTGCACTGCACAACAAGAAATCCACTCTTTATTGTTTTTAATGCTTGATAAGAAGACCACCTCCGAGAAGAAAGTAGTATGCTTGAATAAGTGTGGAGCACTACTTGTCCACACATATTTGGCATAATTCACATCCATGTTTACATTTTTTAGCTAGTCAAAGGTGACATGAATAAAAGATCCTTACAAAGACATGCTTTTTGGAGGTTGGCTTGATATGATTGTAGCACTTTTATGTTGGGAAATCATTCATACTAGTCTTAGTTTCAACCATGACATTCAACCTTGGAGTTTAGATAGTATGTGGTTTGAAGGTGGGTTATATATGGTTGTTGCATTACTTCCTTGGAAATACATATACATCCCCATATTGTTTTCAACCACATAACATGTTTAGATGGGATTTGGTGTGTCATCCATAACTTGGTTGCACTATTGAATGTTCCTATAGGTTTTTATTTGCATGTGACTAAACATTTTTTGCCCTTGTGGAATTCCTTCCTAGTTGTGACCCCAAAATGTTAGCTTGAATATAATGCTTGTAATTCAACTCATTCATGTGTTTTGTCACAATATCTTATTTTCCTACAATCACATAAAACATTTTAAACCTTGTGAATCAAAAAAATCATCCCAATTCTCATGATGTTGGTTTTATCTTTTCCAAGGCTATATGAATAAATTTGTATCATATTGTGAAATTTGATGTTCTTGTTTTTGTGTCCACATTTCAACTACTGTTCTACAGCGATTGTCTTTAGCATGGCTTTTTGGCTTTCTTCTCTGGAAGTAAAGACCTATGGCATGTGGAAGAGGCTCTAGGTCATACCACCTTTGATTAGTGTCAATATGAAGCTTTAGTCTTCCCAAATATCAATAATACTGAAAATTGAAACATTCTTCTCATTTGTTTCAAATCCTTTTGAGCCAAGCTCAAATTTTCTGGTATCAAGTAAAGTGTTAATGTTTTTCCTAATGTGGGATTTCAGTTTGGTATTTTAAGGCATTTGTATATGTTAGAGGTTTTGAACAGTTTGTATAAGAGGTTTCAGTTATTTTTGCAAGCAAAGACTTCATGCAAGTGAAAGAAGTTATCAACAAGATATTGGTTTGTCCATGTCTTAGTTACCAATTATTGATTGATTTATTGAATATGTTAGAGATTTCATTTCTAATGGTGATAATAGATTGCCTTTTATATTCGCATTCTTGAATCCATTTTTGAGCATTTTCATGATATAAGTGCTAAGGGCTCAACCACAATTTGAATTCCAATGCTGCAAATTTGCAATGCAATAACATGTACCTGAAATGGTAAAAATGTATGTTTCCAATTGCTTTTATCAAACCAGTAAATACTTCATAGGATAAATTTTGGGTTTGTTGATTAGGTAATCAACTCCAGAATTTCAAAATCTTCACAGCATATTTTTGGACATTCACATTGGACTTCAATTGACCAAGTGGAGTGGATAGGTGTAGGTTTACACCACATCAATGTTTATGGAAATGTAAAGGGCCAAATATGGTGAATCTTCAAAGAAACGTAAGTTGCAAGAGAGTGTGGAAAGTGAGTTGTGAACTACAATATGGTGTGCTGCCTTTTTTTTATTGGTGAAATTTCACCAAAAAGAGAGATTCAATCTTCAAAAATGAAGTGATTTTGGAGGTTTTCAATTGTGAGAAAAAAAAATAGTAAAAACCACTAAGTTTCTATATTTATTTCTCAGTCTGTAGACAAAAACATACAAAGATGGTTTGTACTTTGCATATAGCCATCTTTGTAGCAATGATCACCACTTTTTCTACATCTTCCTGTTGATGGTCACCACTTTGGTTACAACAAAAAATTTCTAAAAGAAACACTGGTGGTGGGCTCACCTTGTCAAAACAAACTAAATGATTAAAGGTTATGACCACTGCAAAGAATCCCAATGGGAATGGATACCTCTACTACAGACCACTTACAATGCATTTTGTGGCTGTAAGAAATGATGGCTGGTTGAGAATCCAGATACAGCTTTGGAATACATAACAACACCTAACTATATTCCAAACTTTGGAACCACATAAATACAATACATGTATATCCTACCTTCAAGTTTAGCATTCAATTGCAATTGGTCCCTCCTGCTTCTAAATAGTAGGCCTAAGATTTCTCCCCTTTTCTAAGAGAGATATTCTGGGATGTAAGGTCCCCTCCAATTGCACTAGGAAATTTCTCTGGGTGCTTTACCCAGACATGAATAGAATTGCTGATAACAATGTCAATGAACTTGGCAACTTCAAGGCAATATAGAGCAATATAGAGCAACTGAAGTAAAAGCAACTGCAAGGAAACTTGAAGTCTTATGTTGCTCAACTTCAAGTAAACTTAGAGCATAGAGGAAAGAGACTATATCAGTTCCTGGCACTGGGTGCAGCAGGTTAAGGTCAAACATTGACTAACATACTGTATTTCTGTGACAAGACATTCACAAGACCAGCAGTAACAGGACAACTCAGCCAAGATGCTGGTTAGATCAAGAAAAAAAAAGGAACCTACAAAAAATACTAATATAGTAAGGGAACAAGGCCAGAAAAGAAAGACCCCAATGAAAAAAGATGAAAGGAAAGAAACAGAGATGCTAGAGACAGCAAGCAGATCATCGAAAAAGAAGAAATTTGTAAATACTTTGCCATAAACAATTAAGTAGAGGTTTGATGGTCCTGGCAAGTCTACAGAATCACTGATGTTCAGAGTCTACACCCACCACCCAACCTAAAAGCCCATAGTTGACATTTGGGCTGCAGAATTTCAGGCATACGAAATGTCCACAGTCTTTCAGATCTTACAAAAAAGAAACAGGATTCTCCTGTTATTTGAACCACATCTTCAAGGTCAACCAAGACTCTTCTGGCATACATGGTTGTCCATTATGACTGAAAAGCACGGAAATAAGTGTAGAACCTTACCTGACCCATGTTTACCTATGCCACCAAACTTTTTGATGCAATTTCGTAGACATTGTCTGAAAGACCATTGGTGCTTGTTATCCGTTCAAGCTGAGCCTTGGCTGCTGCTTGTCTACCTTCATCAAACCGACGCCACCTAGAGAAAGGTGACACCATCCGTGCAGCCACCTGTGGATTGAGTTTGTCCAGCTGAAGCACTACATCCGCCACCAGTGCATACCCTGATCCATCCTTTGCATGGAAATTGACTGCTGATGAGCAGAAAGCTCCAATTAAGGAATAGACTTTGTTAGGATTACGGATGTCAAAAGCAGGATGCTCAAGAAGTTTGCGCACTTGTTCCACATTTCCTGGGATGTCCGACATTGCTTGCAATGCCAACCACTTATTAGTCACCAGATTATCTCCCTTGTACTGGTCATAAAAGTTTGCAAGAACATCAGATCGTGTTTCCCCAGGGTTTTGGGAAAGGGCAGCTAGGGCAGCAACCTTATCAGTTAAGTTGGAGGCTGTTTTGTACTGATGTAGAGCAAGATCTGTGAGGGCAGGTTCATCCAAAGATACCAAGTAAGCAAGTGCTGAATTCTTCAATGACCGGGGAGCCCTGTGTTTGTGAGTAGGGTCATATGGTTCTGCACTGGGATTAGTCTTCACTGCTTTCAGCAGCTCCTGACGCAGGTTTGATGCAATCTGTTTGATGATAAACCGACGGACTTCATGGATGGCATCAGGATCTGCTACTGGCATGAGGTCAGCCACCTCACTCTCTCCTGGCAATGTCAAAGCCTTTGCTACAAACTCCTTGTCCAGCGAGGAATCAATGAGAATGCTGCGGAGTCCTTCAATAAAAGCATCATCTACGCTCAGCTTCTCCCCTTTCTGCTGAAGTGTGACCAGGTTCAGTATAAGTTTACGGCCTAGTGTCTGCCCAGCCTCCCACCGATTGAACTGATCTGAGTCATGGGCCAAAAGGAAGAAGAGATCTTTATCTGAAATGTCAGAAACAAGGCGCACAGGGGCACTGAAATTCCGCAGGAGTGATGCCACTGGCTTCTCTTTGACATCCAAAAATGTGAACTCTTGCTCTGCCTTATCAACTCGAAGAACAGCTGTTGTGACAGAGCTGCCATCTGGATTGGAAAAGTTATGCAGAGAGGCCCCTTCCTTCACAGACGACAGGCTCAAATCATGCCCTTTAGAGTCAAGAAGACCGACCGCCAGTGGGAGGAGCATGGGCTCTTTCTCTGGTTGCCCTGGGGTTGGTGGTACCTCCTGTCGGCACTTAATTGTGAAGGTTTGAGCTTCAGCATTGTATGACGTTGTCACAGTCAACACAGGGGTGCCAGCTTGAGAGTACCACAGTGGAAAAGTTGGGAACTTTGTTTGATTAGCATCGAACATGGCAGCCAGGAACTCTTCACAAGTCACAGCTTGCCCATCATGACGTTTGAAATACAGATCCATGCCCTTGCGAAAGCCAGCCTTCCCTAACAACGTCTGATACATACGAACAACCTCTGCACCTTTCTCATATACTGTAACTGTGTAGAAGTTGTCCATCTTGATGTAAGAGTGTGGACGTACTGGATGTGCCATGGGGCCAGCATCCTGTGAGAACTGGGAAATACGCAGCCGGCAGACATCAGCAATTCGCTTTACACCACGGCTACCCATATCAGAAGAAAACTCCTGATCCCTAAACACTGTGAGCCCTTCTTTCAGACTAAGCTGGAACCAGTCACGGCAAGTCACCCTATTACCAGTCCAATTGTGGAAGTACTCATGCCCAATAACACCCTCAATCGCACCAAAGTCTGCATCCGTGGCAGTCTGTGGTGATGCCAGCACCAACTTAGAGTTGAAAATATTGAGGCTTTTATTCTCCATGGCTCCCATATTGAAGTCAGGCACAGCAACGATATTGAACAGGTCCAAATCATACTCCAATCCAAACACTTCCTCATCCCATTTCATTGCTGCCTTTAGTGACTCCATTGCATATTCCGTCTTTGGAACATCTTCTGCTGGTGTCCAGATGCGGAGTAAAACTTGGCGTCCTGAACAGGTGGTGAAGGTGTCATCCCGGCTCACAAGTTGTCCAGCAACCAGTGCAAAAAGGTAGCATGGCTTTCTGAATGGGTCTTCCCACACTGCATAGTGCTTGCCATCAGTAAGTTTACCCTGATCAACTAAGTTGCCATTTGATAACAAAACAGGGTAAAGTTTTTGATCTGCCTCAATGCGTGTGGTGAACTTTGACATCACATCAGGCCGGTCCTGATAGTACGTAATCTTGCGGAAGCCCTCTGCTTCACACTGAGTGCAAAAGTTGCCACTTGACTTGTACAGGCCCTCCAGTGATGTGTTATTCTGCGGCTCAATCTCAGTAACAATCTCCAGATCAAATGGAGTTGATGGCACAGATGCCAGTGTCAGATGTCTAGCTGAAACTGTGATTTTGTCATCTCCAAGTTTCTGACCATTTATCTTCACTGAAACCAACTTAAGGTTTTCGCCATCCAGAACCAAGGGGCTTTTGCCACCTGTAGTCTTTGGGATGACATGGATAGAGGATGTCACAACAGTATGCTCCTCTCCCAGTTGAAACTTAAGATTCAATGTCTCAAAGGCAAAGCTGGGAGCCTTGTAGTCCTTGAGAAATATCTCTTTAGGAGCCTCCTTGATCATGATGTCCTCTGCTGTTGATGATAGAGATTGTGCTGCTACACTGCAATGCACCCTCCCAGACAATGCTGGAATTATGCCTCTCAAGTCCCGCAAATCACTACCAATACACGTACGGGAAGAAAGCCCCTCAAGGCCTCTGTGGAAAGACTTTACGTCCAATGTAATGCAGGTGGCAGGTTTCCTCCTTGGGGTTTGTGAAGAAGAATTCCTCTTGAAGTGTGAAGGGTGGGACCGGCTGCAGGATTGAAGAAGAGAACGCCTGAGGGAAGAACGTGGAAGATGTGCAAACACGCTCAAGTAAGCCAAAGGTAGGAAAGACAAGGAAGAAGAAGAAGAAGCTGCTGCAGCAGCAGCAGAGGTACAAATAGCAGCAGGAGTAGAGCAACACGCAGGAGACATAGCCGCCATCACCATGCCCTGCACTCTGCCTGCCCCAAAATACCTATAGCCCCTGTACATTTCACTGCCCCTTCGGTTCACTATTTTTAAGGTGAAGCATAAGACTCCCTCCCTATCTATAAAAAGCCTTAAGAGATTGCATTGCAATCTCAACTAGAGCACAAACTTGCCTTTGAGGGATTAAAAGGATTTGAGCCTTTCTTGAGCAATACTTACGTATCTGTCAAGCCTGCAAGTCTTTTCACATTCTTGATTGGTCATCAGATGACTAGGGAGAAAGCAGAACGACCCCAACTCCTGAAGCTTTATTTTTTCTTACTGTATTGTGGCTCGGGAAGATTCAGTTAAAATGCAAAGCCTTCAGAAGGAGAAACCTTAATGCACACCTGTGGAAGAAAGTCTAGAAAGCTGTGACAAAACCTTATTGCCACTCAGTGCAACGCCTCTCTCTACTTATGACAGGAGCAAGTAAGAATATGATGAATTTGCTCAGCGCTTCAGTGCTTCATAATCTCACTTGCTGCATCCAGTTCCAGCAACATGGCCTAACAACTGACCTAGTAGCCCAAGAGTTTGCATAGTCCTTCAACCCACCCCAACAGCAAAAAATTGCTTTCTATGTAAGCGCAAGACAAGGAAAAACAGATTAGGGTTCCTGACTGGACAACTGAAGGTGTGATCCAGTTGAACCAGGAATGAAAACCTCTGACCTGATGGCAGTCGTGACAGTTGCTCCACAACACCAGCTTTGTCTTTTCCCTTGCTCTGCTAGAATGCCAGAAAATCCTGCTACATAAGCCCAGCCAGCAAACACAGAAAATTAGCTCTGCAAACCAGTAGCTATGGATTTTCTCATCCACATTCTTTAACTCCTCATCATTCTGGATCGAACTTGCATCATAAGCCTACAACAGACCTCATTGCTTTGCCATTACACAGCAAGAAAGACGACAACTCCAGTCAAACAACCAAGAATCCAAAAGAAAAGAAAAACTTTGTAACATCTCAAGACACTGGAGAAATCTCTCTCCACAAAAACAAATTTCAAGGTAAAAACATGGCAATGAGTGCAGTCACAAAACCGACCTAATGAGAGTCAGCAGCAAAACTCAGAAGAAACAAAAACAAACACAAAGAACAGTTTGAATGATCGTTGCAAAACTGGAGAGAAAGAAATAGTAGCAAAAGGATTCCGCAACTACATCAACAACGCCGTACCTATCTATCGTCGGGAAGACCAGTTACAGGAGGAACAAGAAGAAAACAAAAACAGACTAAAAAATATTTGAAAAAAAAAAAAAAAAAAAACAGACAAACAAAACCTTAAGAGAAAAGAAGAAAAACGATTATGGCTGGCATGTATACTACTTCCTATTCTTTTGTTTGCCGGAGTGAATGTGTGTTATGACAGACAGACAGACAGACAGACAAACCTCCTCAGAGTCCCCTAGTCTATAACTCCTGCAAAACATTCTCGACACAGTGCAGCAGCAGGAGCAACAGAGGAACAAAAAACAAACAAACAAACAGACCTCTTTGTCCCAACGCAGATCTTGTCTTCTCGTCGGTTCTGCCTCGGGGTGCAAGGCCAGGACTATGAAATCTCCCGTCAGCTGCAACCGCAAGAGTGAGTCTGTCTTCCGCACGCTTATGAGATCCCTGCAACGCACACAACAGGAACAAACTAATCTCTTCTTCTTCTCGTCTTCTTCGTCTCTACACTAAAGCAAGACGCAAATGCAGAGTCGTAAAGAAAAAGCGATAGGCGTACAGGAGTATCTCTTGCATGCGTTGTTCGAACCCTAACGCTGCCCACCGAATGGATCCAGTCCTCGACACTAGGCTATCTCCCACCCGATTTCTTGGAACCCTAACTCTATCCGCCGAATGGAACCCGTCCTCCACACTCTCTCCCACCCGATTTTGGGTTTCTGCCCGTCCTGACACTAGGTATCTCCCACCCAGTTTTGGCTTTTCTCCAGGACGGGTACTAGAAAGAATCGTGCCCTGAAAAAAAAAAAGTCCAAAATTGCCAAAAAAAAAAAAAAAAAACATTTTTTTTTTTTTTTACGGAATGTAAGGCATTTTCAGGAATATTGATAGATTCATTATGTCAAAAATGTCATTTAATGATTAATTTTATACAATTACAAATGGATAAGCAATTCAAAATGACATAAATGATGGGTTCGAATCAATTACAAATGACATCAATGATTAATATAATCAATAAGGACCAATCATAAAATAATATTTTTGACACAATAATTTCACTCAAGCTATTCTAGTCTTAATGTTATTAAGAAACATTTAAGTATAGGAAAAAAAGGTTAAAACTCTTTCGAATTATGAACCCTTCAACTTGGCCTATTGGCATACCAACCTTGAAACAAGGAGCTTCAATCTAGAAGGGTCTAAACCTAGACCTTTTATCTACGTAAAGAAACAGTATGATTTTTATTATTTTTGCTTTTTTTTTTCTGCTTTTAGCATTTCTTTTGCTCTAAAGTGGAGTTACTAAAACAAAAGTTGCATATGAGGAATCAAGATGACAACAACAATGCTTTGTGAAGTTCCTCCTCCTCCTCCGCTTTTTTCACTTGTCTATTGTTTGTGTTTTTGTCTACTTTTTTTTCGTCCTCCACTTGTTCGTTTTTTTACATATGCACTGTTCCTTGTCTATTGCATCTTGGCATTTTTCTTTTGGACTTGTCTCTATGTTAACATTTTTCCTCATCTGTAGCATATTGGCATTCTTCTTCTTCTTCACTTGTCGCTCCTTCAACACTCTTCATCATCTATTCCATCTTAGCCTTCTTCTTTTCCACTTCTTTCTTCTTGTTCATTTTTTTTGGTTTTTTTGTTTTTGCTTTTTGTGCAGGTTTTTTCTTCCTTTTTTAGTTCCATTTTTTTTGCATCTCATTCAAGAGCTTTTCTCTTGTGATTCTTTTGCATTCCATTGAGCATAGGATGTGTCATTGTTTTTCCACATTATGCTACAATTCAGCAAAATTGTAATGCATTAATTTTTTTTCCTTTTTTTATATTCCTTTATATATCTAGTATAACTACATACAATGTTGATAGCTATTAACTATTATAATAATAATAATGATGATAAAATAGTTAATAATGAGCCTAGGCTACTAACTACAATAATAATAATGATATTTTATTATTATTAATTATTAATATTATTAAGTGTTGTTGTTATTATTATTATTAGTCAATAACCATTATTACTATTATTATTTATAATAATTAGTATAAAGCTAGTAAGTAAACTAGGCTAGTATAACATAGGTATTAGATTACAACTAGCTTGGTCATGCTTGCAATTAGAAAGTTTACCCCATATCTTTTATTTTACGTTTTGATTTTGTAAACTATATAAGTAAGCACACTAGAAATATTCCAAAAAAAAGTGTCATTTAAGGGATGAATCAATAAAAGTGGTTCAACCCTAAAGGTTAAACCCAAATTAAAATAGGATTATCTTAAATTTACTTAATTAGTTTAGGCCTACCTATTTAGGTGCCACATTTCAACATCCTATCAATTTTACATTGGAAGATCTAGATATAATCAATTAATTAAAAATATTAAATACCCAAATGAGCTTAAATTGCCACATGTCAAATTATTGGCCTTCCAAAACTGGAAATGTCATAGAAAAAAAGTTGTTATTTTACTTGCACATATAATTGCATTTCCAACTTTCTAATAAGAATTCGAATTGATGAAAATGTATAATGATAACATATATACATGTCAAGAATAATGTGTGATATGTAAATGTATGTCTGCTACAACTTGTTTTATGCAATTAAAGAAACATTTAATTGCATGTGTCAAATGCAATTGAGAATTAGTTATAAATGGCAATTCTAGAATTTAAGAATATTTCAACAATAAGAATAAAAGTATGAACAATTGTCTACAAGTGTCGAGATGTGATGGTGTTTGAAAACATCTTTCAAAATTATATATCGATAATTACAAGATTCCATAAGAAATTATCTAACATGAAACCTTGAATGGTAAATAAGCATTATGGTTTTATATTAGGTTATAAAAGGAATCCCTTTAATTCAAGAATAAAACATAATCACAAATGGATGGCATTGCATCTCCAAAATGTAATGATTTAATTACAATTCCAATGAGAGAATTGTTCGAAGAACATGTTTAAACTTTAAAAAATTGCTCACATGCTCAATTCCCACCTTAGTTTCTAGTTACTATCACCTATTTTGTCACATGGTAAAAATGAGGATTTTGTGTTACTTGTGGATATGACTTTTAATGCCATATTGGTTTCATATCCTCCATTCTAGTGCCCTTGATTTCCAAGGGTGTTTCTTTCCACCATTTATTTTTGTAATTTTGATATTTATGTCAATAGTCAAATAAATCCCAACTATGCATAAAAAAGATTTGTATTGTTGGGTCCAAAGTTTTTTAAGTGTACCAAAATCTTGTTACAAGCTTTTTTTCCTTGTATTTTTAACTTAAAGTCCTTTTTACCATGTGAAGACATGTTTATGGATGATTACAATGGAATTTAGAATTGCAATGGTTTAAAATATGATACTTATAAAATATTTGACATTTTTTAATTCATTAATTTTGATGGGGATTAAAATATAGGGGAAATAGGACTACAATAAGGAGTAAAATAAGGATTAAATCCATTTTATCCTAGATGATACACTTTAAAGGACTTTCACCCCATTTGGCAATCATTAGATTCATATATTCACTCCTCTACCTTAATCCTCCACCTTTTACGAAGGATATTTTGCCCAAGGTGAGGAAATGCAAAAGTTGCAATTCCTTAATTCATGTGGAAAGGCAAAAGAAATTTAATTCAAACACAATTCAATTTGTGCACAATGGTGGAATGGGAAATCGTGAGAAATAGTATGTATAAGTTATGGTGGACCAATATGGATCTAACACGGTAGGTTTTCTCTGTGAATGATAATGTTTCTCATGTCAAATGTCTTTTGAATTATTTGAAAAGGGATTCAAATATATAATTTGATAAATGCAATATTTTTTTTATCAAAAATTAAAATTTTACACCAAATGGGGAGCTTTTTAATGTGCTTTACCTTTTGCATATACATAAACTTGTAAATGAATTTAGGTCATAACCATGGTTTGTAATGATGGGTCCATTTATCAATCTCCAAAACTGATAAATCTCATAAGTAATTCAAAATAAAGGTATCCCAAACCACTTCATAATGGCACAAAAGTTTGGTGCTTTTAAGAACACCATAATAAAAGGAAAATGGTGAATGTCCAATATGACATGAATTTAGTGGAATTCTAAAAACTTTGTTCACCAACATTATATATTGGAATGTGTTAAATGGCAATTATTAGTTTCTTTTAAAAAATTCATTTTTTTAACCTCAAATATAGGCATCCAACAATGTCATGTATTTTTGTCGCCATCAAAATACAATGTTATAAAAGGTACAATATTAGGGACTTCTATTGTGTCATTTTTGGTCCACCCAAAAAACATATTGGATGAGGGTGTTGAAGGAAGGAAAAAAGGTAGGCAACAATGGGGTTTGTACTAGTGTTGGTCAATTATATTTGATTTTTTTCTTAATTGTTGGGTAGGTTATGATTATGATTATTATGATTATTAGTATTATTTTGGGATGTTAATTAGGTTATCAAAACCAATCTTTAAAAAACTTGGATTTCATGTAGGTTATCAATATTTTTGGGTAATAACCATTGGTTATGCACAAAGGTTATCACATAACCATGTGATAAGTATTGATTATCCTTCTAATTATAAAATTTTATTTAGGTTTTTATTTTATTTTAATGTGTCATACATGTTTTAGCATTTTAGGATTGATAACCCATTTGGATGATAACTAGGTCATTTAAGTAAGTTACCAAAATGTGAGATTTCAATATTAAGCAATTAGGTTATTAATGAACTATCAAAAAATCAATAATTAGTCAATAGGTTATCAATACGCTAGTTGATAATGAGGTCAAAACTTAGTAAGCAACCAACATTAGTTTGTACATGAATGTGTAAAAAAAAATTTGATGATCATTTGTTGCACCACATACAATAACAACACAAACACAAAAATATTGAACGTGTCACTTAGAACCATTCAAAGGACTCTCTAAATTCAAGATGATGAAAGTTGGGAATTCAACACTTGGATGAACATTAAATGAATATTTTTTGGAATAGTTGGAAAGGATAAGGGGCATGAAACAATAAAGATTGCATGGAAGGTAACAAGGAAATGATTATGCAAGGTGGAAATATGGAAGTGTAAGAAAGTTACACAATTTTGAAAAAGAACTTGACTAAAACATATGTTTTAAAAGATTCATTGGTTAACCACAATTTTTGACAAGAATACATTTTATTTCACTAGGTGAATTGAGTGGTAAATTCAAACAAATTCTTTTTTATACCATTTTCAAGAAAGGAATGGGGAGCTAATGGGGCACCCTTTGAATCAAATAAATTTAATAAATCAATCCAAAAGTTGTAAATATATTTACCATTTATTAACTAGGAAATTTTTTAAACTTTATTTGCTAATTTGAATATGGGGATTTGGAAGTTCCGAAATTAAACCCAACAAATTCCATGATGTTGTTCATGATGTCTTTTTCTCTCTATTTTCTACCTAGTGATGGACTTGTTTTCTTTGAAAAATACTCATAACAATGTATGATCTTTTTTCTTTCATCTGACCATTTTAATTTGTGCCCTTGACATGAATTCAAATTTGTTAATTTTCAAATTTTCAAAATTATTTCTCCTAAATGGGGAAGGTTTCAAGAACATTAAAATGGATGGACTTGTTTTTTCTTTAGAAAGTAATTAATAGCACAATATGCTCAATTTTTTTTGTGTCCTTGAACTAAATTTGTTTTTTAAAAAATTTGATAAAGTGACCTCTCATATGAAGGAAACATTGCAAAGTTTTTATTACAATTTTAAGTTACTATATTAACACCCATCAAGATGAATTTTTTTTCATTACATAAGGTTTAGAGTTTATTGCACAAGTAGGTAAAGTTTTACCCAATCCATTTTTTAATTAGCTTTAGGTATTGCAACTTGCAATTTTGGGGAAAACAATTATTCAATAAAATTCCCTTGATGAGTTTTTGACCTACCTCAATCCATAAAAAGATCAAAATGTATGATGGTAAGTTATAGAAAGGGGTGGAGGACAATATGAACTTCCAAACTAATATATACACACACAATAAATGAAAAGAAAATGTAGATTACAAAACAACACACTATCTGAGTTTGATTTGCAATTGGGTTTTTGTAAGCCCCACCTTCCCTTGAGCAAAAAAAAGGTTAAATGTCACTCATTAGTTTCTACCACTATCTTTTACATAAATGTGTGTGCATGTGCATGTGTGAGTGTGTCCAATTGCAAAAGAATTGTCATTCTCAAATGAGGGTTTGCATGTTAGAGGATGGGTTTGCATTAATGTTGGTTTGATATATGGACCTAAACAATATGGTATATAATTAAATATTTGCATTAGTATAAAAGGACTTGAGGCAATATTGCATAGTACCAATGCCAACTTGATATGGACATGAGGTAATATAAATATCAAACTTGTATGAATTTAATACCAATTAATTCAATATTATGTATATATAACTATATACCTACCTTGTACCAAGTTCCAACTGAAAATTAGTCTAAGATCCAATAAAGAGTTGGTATGAAAGTTTTGAAATAAAGTTGGATCTAAAACAAAGGTAATACAATTTTTTTCAAAAGTACTAAGCTAATATGTTCAATACCTATTAAACCAACACATCCTTTTTTAATTCTCACTTTTGGTTGTGCAAATAACCATGTGTTAGGTCACCACTTTTGATTTCACTTGAATTTATATTTTTATAGTTTTGCAAATTTCATAGTTGGCAGTGTTTGAAATTTGGACCAATGTTAAGTGAGTATTTGATTTGGTTAATAATCATTAATTAGAGTTAATTAAATATAAAATAAAAAATTAATATTAGTTTCATTTTTATGAAAATAAAAAATTCAAATCAAATAATTGCTAATATTGGTTGTTTAGATCCCCTCAAATTAGAACCATATAAATCTTTCTTGCTTTGAGAACCATGGTTTTATAGAAAGTTTTTTAGTTACAAACTTAAATGTCATTTTTTTCTTTCACAAATTCCTTTTCTTATGAAGATTGTTAAATCTATTGGAAGATTTTTTATGTAATACTGCCACATCTAGATTGTATTTTTTTATTTGTGGAATTTTATTTTATTTTTGGCTAGTTTCTTGAAAAAAAGTCACAAATTAATATTAAATTTATCTTGAGATATTAGTTATTTGTTGTTTTATCAAATATTTGAAAATAAAAACATGGTTATATATTAAAACATGCTTTTTAATTTATTTGAAAACCATTGTTATGATATAAAAATATTTTCCTAAATTGTTGGTTTACTACAAATACCTAGCCAAAATTGGTTTTATCCAATTTTGTGTAAGTATAATCAAAGTAAATTTTTCCATTTCCATGTTATTTACTTACACATTGGGTATAAGGGTTTTTATCTTCAATTTGTGATGTTGGTGATTATCCACGAGAAGATTTAATCAAACTTGTTTTAAATCATATATAAAAGTAAAACATAATTGATAATATTTTTTATATTTTGGTTACCTTCTAAAACTTGATGTAGAAATTTAATGGTGTTTTAAAATAAAAGTGTAAGATTTGGCAAATTAAAACCATTCTTTCCACAAATAAATATTCTTTGTATGTGACAATATTGTATTTTTCAAATCAAGAAATGTGAAAATTCAATTGAACAAAAACACATTGTTGGGTATGGTTATATTGTCCCCACATTTCCAACTCCCCACAAATCTTTCAAAGGTGGCTTTTGTATAACTCAAGGGACACTTTCCGTATTTATATTACTTTCAATACATTTTTTCAATAATTTATTTTACCTTAAGTTAAGAGTGTGTAAAATCTACGAGTCTATGAATGTTTTAACAAGTTGTTAAAGGCACATAGTTGAATATTAACAAATTATATATATATATATATATGATTTATTCTCCATAGAAATTAGGGTTCAATTACGTTAGATACACATTTTATCTATTCCAAAAAAGAAATGACTAGGTTGTTTCTATTTTTGTGGAATCTCTATATCTATGAATTGGAATCCTACCTATATATATATATATATAATATAAAATTTTAAACACTATTAGAAATCATGGTTTTTTAAATGATTCAAGTCGACCAATTTGTTATTTTTTTTTATTATAGACATGTATAATTTTACGAAAAGTCAAAGGTTTGAATAACACACGTATTTTTTAATTGATTAACTTGACTATAATAATTTATTTGATTAAATACATATAATCACAAGTTGAATATTTTATCAAGATGGTTAATAATTTTTAATCATTTAATAATCAATGATATTTAATTAAGTTGAACATTTAATCAAAATGGTCAATGATCTTTATAAATTTGGTGTTTTATGAAATTGTCCATTGCTTTATGAAGCATGTGTTTTGAAAATGATGGTTGTTAATCAACAAATCTAATCTTCAAATACATGTTTTTTTCGTGTTTTAATGGCTTTGGTAGCAATGTCATTATTTGCCACTTTGGTCAGCTTAAGTTTATTTGCTTTAATTAAGGCTTGCAACAAGCCTTTGTAAGTTTTTTTTTGGTTGCAATAACATTGCTTGCAAGACCTTGACCACTTTTGACATGTCTTCTTGGACTAAGGGAGTTGAGAAGGGGTGGGAAATGGTTGTTTTTTATTTAATTTGATTGGCCTTGAGTTTGGTTTGCCTTCTAACATTTGTTTTGATTTGGGTTTTAAAATTTTTCTATGTCTCCTTATTTTTCAACTTCTCTTATTGTTGTTGGGCCATAAAATCCTTTGCAATTTCATCCTTCTCCAAGGGTTTTTGTTCTTTTTTCTTTTCCTTTTCAAACTGAATGTTTTCAAAGGACTTTTTTTGGTGTAATCTGATTCACTTGGTCCACTTGAACCACTTAAATTGAGACTATAACTTAAACTAAACAAAGAAATTTTTGGCTTGCACATTTTCATTTTGCCTTTGAGCTTGTGGAGATTCTTTTTCATGATTAGACTTGGTTTGAGAGGTGAGCTTTACACTCCTACTGTAAACCTGTGTCTTCCTGTTCATCTCCCATCAAAGTGATGATTTTCATCAAAATGTACTTGACCCTATTTGTCACAAATTTATTCTATGTGATGACCAACTTAGAGGCCTTATTTGCTTCAATCTTGCTGCTAGGGTTTTTTCTTTTTCACTATGACAATGTTTTCCATTGACCTGGCTGCAAATTCAAAATCCTACTTTGATACAGGTTCAGATGGCCGTTTGCTCATCCTTTGCGCATTTGCGACCTTGAGTTTTGTGCACTTCCTAACACATAACTCCAAGCAACCTGCACATCTCACAACTCATTACGTTAGCTTGAAATCTTCTAACTTCTTCGAGATTTGATTCACCATCAAAATTAAAATTGTGAAGACTCATTGAAAATTAGTCTGCTGTGGACCAGCCTGCAAGAATCAACTCTGGAGACAACTCCAAGTTGCCCCAAGGCATTGAAAAAAAAACACTTAATGACAGTCGAAGGACAACACAACGTCATCCCCGTTGTCTTGAAAAGAAATGCACGACAAGCGTTGTCCCCAAGGCAAACCCGATTGCTCCCAAAGTATTCTAAATAAATATCCCAAAGGGTTTTGTGGGGTGACACTAGTGTTATCTCAGGACAACTTTATGTTGCCTCAAGAAACTACCTTGCATTCATCTTGCCATGTTCCCAGAACCTCACAACTTGATCCAGTGTGACATATTGTGAAGTTGAACCCAGTTCGCCATGGCTTAACCCCTCACACCATGGTGTTGCTCCACCATAGAGAGGCACGCCTTGGGTAGGGTTTGAAATAAATAACTGGGTTGAAAACCACCAGTTAACTCAGGTAAAACCTGAGGTAGTGGCCTTCACTGGAATAAGTACTCTTGTGAGGAAGGGCCAAGCACGAGCTTGACTCTGGGAAGGGCCCATGTGAGGGTGATTTTGATAAAGCTCACAACCAAGGGTTTTACTAAATATTATAAATGTACTTGGAATTTTCTTTTTTGTAACTCCGAGTAGGTATCATGGGAGAAAGCAAAAAAAACTGAAGGACATGTCAAAAAAATTGAACACTTGTTTTGTTTTGAAAAATGGAATCCTTGTTCTAGGATTGTGTGAGGCAAGGTCAAGTGTGAGCTTGATTCCGTTAAAGCCCTTTCCCTGGGGTTTTACTAAGCATAAAGACCTACTTAGATTTATTTTTTCTGTTCCGTGGTACCAAGAGAAAAGAGAAAAAAAAGAGTAGGATGTTTCAAAAAATGGATGGTAGCCCATTGTGTTTTGATATAGATCTGTCATTTTTCAAAAATGCCCTCACAAACAGTGAAGGAAAAACAACAACACTGGGTAAGGTGCTCAAATTACACAAAAAATAAAAAATAAAAAAAATCTGAGAAGGGTCGTTACAGAAAGAATAATGGCCAATAAGTGCCGATTCTGTCTCTGAATAGGCACCCATTGCTATTTGGTTCCCCAAAATATCTTGAGCTGGTTAAACCCCACTCCCCCCAAAAAAGTAAAAATCTATTCTCAGCGAGGGTGTTACTTTGACGAGCTTGAGTAGAATCCAAGCTGATCATGAAGGGGGGCAGCAATCCAATCCAGGCCACTTTTTCTGAATTCAGGAATTGCGTGCATAATTGGACCACACAAACAGACAAACGACCACTTGCTTGCCCTGCCCATTCGCAAGTGGGTAAGGCATATAGGGTTACCATTAAGGCGAATCTGCATGTGGGCTGTGTCAAGCTGACGTCACATGAACCATCTGCTGCCCTGGGTGAACCAGCACCCACACTGATACCGTGGTTAAAATTCTGAATTTTTTTGAGATTGGTTTAGCCATGGTAAATATTCCATCCTAAGACTAAATCAAGGTCGCTGAATGCAAATTTAAACATTTCATGGGTTGAATTATGGTCACTCAACTCAAGAGGGCGAAGGTACCAGTTTGGGTGCTGGTTCAACAATAAACTATATTTCTCAGCAATGGTTATCACCTTCCTCATATCAAATCGTGCCTCCTCTCCTTCTCGAATGAATCTGAATGGTTTAAACTGTTAGGAGATCTTTACCTTGGGTAAGGACCCACTGCAAATGGGGCTGTTTGGGAATTCAAAGCACCACACTTAAGCTTTTAAGTCCAACAAGCAGGGTGAACTTGGCGCCCATACTGGTACTTTCGCTGTCTTGAGTGAGGCCTTTTAGTCGGCATATTCAACCCAGCACATGTTAAATTTGGACTTAAGAGACCATGATCTAGTCTTAGGATGGGATATTTACCATGGTTAGAAACACCATACAAAATTTCAGGATTTCTACTCGTGTGCCTACTACCACCGGTGTAGGTGCTTGGTGCTTTCAAGTATAAAGCCTAGACAACAACTTATGGCTACTTTGTACCATACTATTACTATCCCAGATAACAAACTTGTGGTTTGTTAGTTTTTACGTTGTTACCATCAGGTCAAGCAATGAAGTATTCACTGTGAAAGCCTAGATAACGCCTTGCGGTTACTTTTGACTTTATTACCACCAGGTACACTTGCACACCCCTAAAAGTAAGTTGGGGTAAGTCTTCGGTCAACATCAGTACCCAGGAACACGCGATTTCACGGTAGAATCGTGATACTACTATTATACTAGTAAGACACTAGTAAGAATACCGAGACCCATTGGGTCCACTTGCACGACTAGAAAGTAAGATATTATTGTTATTAGCACCAGGCCCACTTGCGCTCCTTGAAAGTAACATTTTACCCACCAGGTCCACATGCACAATCCTTGAAAGAAAGATATTATTACCACCAGATCCCAGTGTTTCTTGTTTTGGCGAAATTTTGGTATCATGGCGACCGAAAAAAAATGAAAGGCCCTTGCAAGTTGTGACTCGTACACTGGGGTTTTTTGGGGGGAAAAATGGCACATTTTCGTCATATTATTATGAGGAGTTTTTTTTTTTTGAATTCGCCATATTTAGACAATATGTTCTATCGTGTGATCGACATATAGCACAATTCTTAAACATTTCTATTTTCTTCTCTAACCTGTAGCCAAATCTGGCTAAGTCCTCTTTTGGATGATCGCCAACGCAGCTACCTCACAATTTAGAGAAAACAAAAAACACTAATTACCACGCCCAGGTAAGTCTTGAGCAGTGTGTAAAATAAGAATTTTAGGTAAGTTTTCGGTTAATATCCGTAAAAGGAACAAGCTATTTTTCGGTAGAATTGTAGAATGCTCTGACATTAGTAAGATACTAGTAAGATCCTAGTAAGAATATTTTTACTACTATGGTCTCTCTCCGATTTGGTTTTTTTGCCTAAAGTTCGCTTCACGTCGCTTCGCCCCGGTTTCCGCTCCACGGCGCAAAGACTGTTTTGTTTGTTTTCCACACGCTTTTGCGCTTCGGTGCTGCCCCCCTGGTTTTCGTCTTCGCCGCACGCGAGATTGGCGAGGATCGGCGTCGTCGCGCACACACAACGCGCACACGGACAGATCGAGAGAGAGTGAGAGAGAGAGTTTATAGATAGACAGATAGAGAGTTCGTAGAAAGACAGATCAGGAAAAGAAGACATATAGGGGGAGAGAGAGCGAGAGAGAGAGAGAGATTTGTCTTTGTGTGTGTTGGGGGCGGCAAGGAGGAATATTTTGGATTTGTTGTTGAATATATCCTTTACCTATTTGGAAGTTTTTTCTCCTGGTTTTGTGGATTTCGCTTCTGCATTTTTGTGTTTTTGTTTGAGTTCTTCTTTTTGGCCGATACAGGTGCTTTTTTTGAGAGGTTTCTGGTGCGCTCCCATTTGTGGATTTGCGTGTGTGGCTATTTTTCTTTTTTCTTCAGGGGAAATCTGGTTTGATGTTATCGACTAAGATACGTTCTGGCGTTGAGTGAGTCTTCGGGTTCCTCTGTTTTTGTTTCTCTCTGTGCAAGAAGATTAGGCTTTTTTGTGGATGACGGCCTGATTCCCTGCATTTTACAGTGCACTTCTTGCTGGGGGCAGAAGAAGTGCACGATCTGCATCTTAGTTAAGGGGGAACTGTGGTAAACCAGAGGACCGGTTTCTCTCTGCGAGGTTGTATTCGTCCGTCGACAGCAGGTTTTTCGAAATCAATCTCTTTGACGAGAGACGGTGATGCGGAAGTGATAGAACCCGCAGCACACAATCATCCTTGTTTCCTCGTGCGGATCTGAAGCATATGTGATCGCACAAGTTTTCTAGTGCCATTGTCAGATCGGCCTCTCCAATTGGTGAGGAAGCGGAGAAAGCAGCGGAGGTTTTATATAACTTCCGATATATAGCCTAAGGGAGAGGTTTCCAAACTCACAAGCCCATGGCGGTACTCGTGGCAACGATGGAGGCACTTCTTACTCCATTGTGGAGCATGGAGCAGTATCGACACTCTTATTGCAATGTTGAGACGCATCCCCATGAGCACGTAGTACAGGTAGAGATCTGCAGTCTGAGATTCATCTCCTAAGTACTTCACACCTACTGCCTGTTGTCGCTCGCGTTTCCATTGGATTCTTCAATGTTGTCGCTAGCTATTGGATCTGCTGATGGTTGATATCTACGGAGATAGTTCTCAATTGCGCATTCTTGGCTGTCTCCGGATATGGACTGATGTTGTGCTGATCACATCTGCTATCAGGGACACACGAGTTGCCTGGACTCTGATACAGAGGATGACTTCGATTTCATAGACGAGCTTGTGAGAGCGCAGCGTTTATCTCTTGGTGCGAAGAAATACGGGTCAGCAATTTCTTCATAGACTTGTTGCCCCCTTTACTACATACAGCATTTGGCCTTTTGGAGCATTGATTTTCTTGTTCTCTAGAAGAAAGTTTTGAGTAGATGATGCACTGATGATGCTCAACTGTATAAAGATGGGATCTTTATGGTGACTAGAGTGTTAAACTGCCTGAAAAGCCCAACTAAAAGATTTCTGAGAGATGGTCATGGCATCTTGCAGGTGTTCACACTACAGAAGGCGGTGTCGCATCCGAGCCCCCTGCTGTGATGAAGTCTTCGACTGTCGTCATTGCCACAATGAGATCAAGGTTAGCATTCATATTCATGTGTTCAATGGCCGCCCTTGGGTGCTGAATCTTGTACAGGACATTGGATCTGTGTGGGCTTTGTCTCAGATGCAGTGTTGGTAGCCTGAAACCTCTTGTGGGTGTCCATGGTGTGCAGAATGTGAATGAGCCTGTTCCTTCAAAGCGCCATGAAATGCCCAGACACCTTGTTACACGGGTATGCTAGATTTGAGTTTGGCTTAAACCCTGCAGCCCCTTGTGCTCATTGAGGGTGGCCATGTTTTTTGTAGAATGCCTGTGTTGCACTTGTTATATATCCACAGCTGAGCTTAGCAGATGCCTCTTTGTTCAGGACATTCTGCACAGCTGATATTAGATTGGTGAGCATGAATGTGCTCTAAACCCTTGCCCATATGGTGCAGGTTGTATGCTCGCTTTGCAATCATGAGCAAGATGTGCAGCAGGTGTGCGAAAACTGTGGTGTATGCATGGGTGAATACTTCTGTTCAACCTGCAAATTCTTTGATGATGAGGTTGATATCTTCTCTTTGCGAACCTTGATTTAATGTAGGATGTATGAATGATGTATGTTGTTGGCTCAATGGTGTTTCTTTGTTGGCTCTGCTGATTTCTTGCCAAGATTCTTGAGGAAATCAATAGCCTGCATTTTACAGAATTTTGAGTGTTGCAAAATGTTATGTGCTCATCTCATGTGTTTTGGCAGACAAAGAAGCAGCAGTATCATTGTGATGCTTGTGGCATTTGCCGAATTGGAGGACGTGAAAATTTCTTCCATTGTGACCGTTGTGGTATGCTTTCTTTGTGACACTGATATTCTGGACTACTCTTATCTCATTGACATAGATTCTTAACAATCCTAATGGATAAGTGCAGAAGTTGCAACAAGTTGGACAACTTTTGTTGTATCACATTGCCTATCGTAGACTAGCAATTGTGACAGGAATATCTGATAAATTTTATTGATTTGTGTCAGAAAATGGTTTCTCTGCATCCATTCATCTCTTCATGTGTTGGTTGCAGGCTGCTGCTATGGAAATTCCCTGCAAAATGGACACCCTTGTGTTGAGAAGTCTATGCACCAGAATTGCCCTGTGTGCTTTGAGGTGCTCTTCCTGTTCTCCTTACTGTGGAAATTGCATTTGTGATGATGAGTCATTCAGTACTTCAGGACTGAAACATCACCTCTGGATGTTTACAGACTTTCATGCCTTGCATGCTCTCTAGTAACTTTTTCCTATTGGTTTCCCAAATCCTATGGCAATCTTTTGTGAGAGATTTCAAGAGTGACCCAAATGGGATTTGTTACTTATGTGGTTTGTTTTTGCAAGTCTCAAGTAGTTTGTTGACTCACACACTCATTCACTCTGCAGTATCTGTTTGACTCGGTGAAAGACATCACGGTCTTGCCATGTGGCCACACAATGCACCTGGAGTGCTTACGTGACATGCACACTCATGCTCAGTGAGTCCCCTTACTTTAGATAGCTTGGTTCTGTTTTCCCTCCTCTTCAATACACCACTGGCTTCAGAAAGGGGAACTGACACTGTGCCCCTTAGATATTATAATACACAGCTGACCAAACCTTGATAGGAAGTTCACGCAGGTGGTGTTTTTTGTTCAGAATAGTCATGAGCTGATGGAAATCTGCAATGGTGATTTTATATCCTCATCTGCACATTGTGATTGCAGATACTGCTGCCCAATATGTTCCAAGTCTGTCTGTGACATGTCCAGTGTTTGGGAACAAATTGACCGAGAGATAGCAGCAACTCAGATGCCAGAGTCACATGTCAACAAGAAGGTGAGCAATTTCGGTAGCTCTTAATCCACTTGAGGTTTCTCACTACTCATCCCTCTATTCTATTTCTTCCAGTTGGTGGGAATATTTTCTGTATGGGTTAGAGATTTCTGTACTCCTATAGTTCTGCAGAATGCACATGTTTCAAACATATAGTACAGTAAATTTTTCATCAGTTTATTCAAGGACTATATGACTTGTGTCCTTCAGGGGATGGCACCTAAATCATGCAGAATGCAATTTAATTCTTGTTTGACATCCTTCCAGGTATGGATACTATGCAATGATTGTGGTGCCTCAAATGAAGTTATGTACCACATTGTGGCACACAAGTGCACAAGTTGCAGCTCTTACAATACTCGACTCACAAGGGGACCACTGAACTCAGGGAGCTCATCATCATCATCATCTGAATGAGAATTCTTCTTTGATTCATCCATCTTATTCTTCCACCCCCCGCATTTGCAGCAGTTCACCAACAGGAGAATCTTTTGTGCTTGCAACCCTCCCCATCACACTTCAACAAAAAAAACTTTGGGAAGCCAATGAGGAAGAGGTGGACACAATTTGCCTTTAGCCAGTTTGCCAGTGATTATCCGAGACATTTTTGATGAGAAGCTCAGAATGCAAAGCTTCTTGTAGTTTAGTTGACTGAATTTTAAGGTAGAAGTAGGTTAGAAAGAAGGTACCGGGAGAAAAATATTTGGCTTTGGGATTTTGTAGAAATCCCCCCCTTTTTTTCCATTTGTATGGATTTAGGGTTGGGGGATTTCGGGCTTAATGTTTTGCAGGGATATGTTTGTGGATGTTCTGGTATTGCTTTTGGAGGAGACAACCCCATGGCCTTCAATTTCTTAGGATGATTTGTTTTCCTAGACAATATCACTGTATGTGACTTTGAATTGTTAGTCTTTTCTTGGACTTAATTCTTACAATACTTTTAATTGACATTATGATTTGTAGTGTCGATAAATTCTTCTTGTGACAACAAATTTTTTAAACCAGGCTATTATAGTAAACTGGTGAGACTTGTGCTGTTGGCCCAAGTATATGTTAAACACCAAACCTCTTGGAAGATCACCCATTCTGATATTATGGCAATCAAAGTGGTGCTTAACTTTAGAGTTCTTATGGAACCTTACTAAATTAATTTTAACTAGTGGTAACCCGTGCCTGCAAGGCACAGACGGTTTTCAAGTGTGGCACATTTCAAGTGGTCGTAAGGTTATTTCAAACTTGGAACACCCACTAAGTCGGAGCTAAAATAAAAGTCCGGCTAAAATATGGAGGAAGGAGGTATCCATCCATCCATCCACTCATTCATCCATTCATCCCAAGGTTGAGGGACCCTTATAAGAGACCTTACAAACTCAAACCCTCCCTTGCTAATGTGCC
>Ga0116229_10003438_pt1 | contig 26007 bp, 16 predicted proteins | sample S1TSphgellanicum_3_FD_87313 | JGI IMG/M metagenome (GOLD analysis project Ga0116229, IMG submission 87313) | Host-associated microbial communities from peat moss isolated from Minnesota, USA - S1T2_Fc - Sphagnum magellanicum MG | ecosystem: Host-associated > Plants > Peat moss > Unclassified... | reverse complement strand
TTGGAAAATGGCCTTTAATGCTTGAGTTTTGGTTAAGCGTTTCTCTATTTGAAATTCCTCCTTCTTGCTCAGTGCATGGGAACTACATTGTCTCGTCCTAATTTTTTTGAATTAATTCCACATCTAACAAAACCAAGGTATCATGCCATCTCAATTGTTTTGTTGAGGCCCTTAGTTGAGTTTTGAAATATTTCAAAAAAATATTGTCCATAAAGACCTTGGTTTTATGCATCCCTAAGTAATGATGCCATGTTTTTAAACAATATACAATGGCGTACAACTCCTTTTCATGAGTTAGCCATCACAATTGTGCCCCATAGAAGTATGAAAAAATATAAGGTTTTATAACTAGGTTCTCTAGTTGCAATAGACACTTGCAACTCTTGGTATTTATATGGCCTTGAATGCTAATGTACAAGTTGTAATAATTGTAGTAAACACCCTATGTTGTATACAATATCATATATATGATGCAACTCACATGCAACCATATGTAACTTCTTTGCAACTAATTTCCAAATTAGATTCTCACACACATTCCAACATGGCGAACAAAATGCCAACGTGGCTTTTCATCCATTTGTCGATGGTTGACGTATGTTAATACCTTTTGCAACTTATTTACAATTATTTTACAACTAGTTTGACAAATATAATATTTAATTATTTCATTCATCCATTTGATGAATGAATTCTTTTCTTATATTTTATAACTTATCTACAACTATTTTACAACTAATTCAACAGATATATTCTTTCATTATTTCATTCATCCATTTGACAAATGGATTTTAAATATCCTTATCTTTTACAACTTAATTATAATTATTTTACAACTAGTTTAACGAATATATTATTTAATTATTTCATTCGTCCATTTGAGTAATGAATTATGTTCTTGTCCTTTACAACTAACTTACAACTAAAGATGAAATGAAAATAAAGGACTTAGTGACTAATATGTAACTAGGTGTTTAAGTTTGGGTTTCAAAGCAAGTGTATGGTAATTGATTTTAGTAGTGTTAAACAACTAAATTGCAACTTACAATGCAATTATACAAATTTCACACAACCATTATCATGTTGTCCTAATTAAAATAAATAATGTTGAATTGCATTGGACATCACTATTTATAAACATGAAATGGATTTGACACTTTAAATAAATTTACATTCCATGTTGAAAAATACATTACAAAAAAAATTAGAAAATGTTTATATCAAAAGACAATTTAACTATGAATTTAAATATAATGCCTTTGAGCTATTTATAATAAACATTTTTCTCTATCTAAACAAAAGGTCAAATCATAAAAATGATGACCCACAATAATCAAACATCTAAAACATTATGTTTCATAAATGAATGTTTTCTTCTACTTTTGTTGAAATGGAATTTGAACCATGCAATTTTTTCAATCCACCTATCTACTTGAAATCTGCCATGTTATGATATTTAATTCCACATGTGAAATGGAATCAATAGCATATCATAACATTATAGTGTCAAAAATATTTAAATAATCCCTTCAACTTGAATAAAACTAGTTTACAACTATACTACCACTAAAATGTTATTTGTCATTAAAATGCAATGTATGTAAGACATTGATACAAATTAAACTATAATTTATACACTTGCAAATAAAATCAAATATTGTGCTTATAATCAAGTAAACTAAATTACAATTTCAGGTATTTTTGAAAGAATCTTACCTTGTATACATAATTTTGATGTTGATGGATTGAAACATAATGAAAGTTTAGCCTTATAACATAAAAACAACAAAAGTCATCTCAAATGTTCAAACATAAAACAAGACATATGTAACATGACTATCATTAAAAAATCACCTTTCATAAATCTCTCATCATTAAAAGTTAAATTAAACTTGTAAAATCAACTTTTAAATAAAATGGAATATATTTTCACATCATTTTTTTAATATATGCAAATAAAGAAAAGACCAAGAATCACAAACCTTCAACATCCAAGAGTAAAAGTAAAACCTTCAACATCCAAAATCAAAAACCTTCAACATCTAACAGTAAGAGTAAGAACCTTCAACATCTAGAAACAAAAGTAAAAACCTTGAATATCTAAGAATAAGAGCAAGAACCTTCAACATCCAAGAACAAAAGTAAGAACCTTCAATATCCAATAATAAGAATGAAAACCTTCAACATCCAAAAACAAAAATAAAAGCCTTCAATATCCAAGAGTAAAAATAAGAACTTTGAACATCTAAAACCAAAAGTAAGAACTTTGAACATCCAAAAATAAAAACAATAACCTTTAAAATCAAAAAGTAAAAGTAAAAACCTTCAACTTCTCTAAGAGTAAAAATAAGAATTTTCAACCTTCAAGAGCAAAAACAAAAGCTTTCAACCTTTTAAAAAGAAATAACAAAAAACTTCAACATCTAAGAGAAAAACAAAAGTCTTCAACTTCTCAAACAGCAAGAACAAGAACCTTCAACCTTCAAAATAAAAAACAAAGGCTTTCAATCTCTAATTATTTAAATAAATAATAAAATTTATAACAACCTTTTGGTTTTAATTCTAAACTAAACTAAATAATTTTAATTATGACACTAATATGAAAACTACATCACCTTAACACTAGGAAATACACAAAATTTTTAAATATAAAAAGATTTAAAAAAAAATTCATCTTGAATTTCTCGACAATAAACATAAGCACATGAAGGTCATTGATACATTGGGGCAAATCTATAGATATATTGCCATGTGTCATTTGCTTAATGGTCTCCCACCCAAATTTCAAATTTTAAATCGAAATACAATTGCATACTAGTTATAAACAAGTTGAAATGTCATATATATTGGGCAATGGAAATGTACACACATGGCATGATCATATGTGTTATTCAAGATCGTACATTTGTTGCAAAGTAATCATTGATTAATAATTAAATTTATCCTAGTTGTCATGTAGTTATTACATGCAACTAAAATGCAACTTGTCAACAAAATCAAACATGGTTGATTACAACCACATATATAATGCATACATTGTATTATATAAGTATATATCTTGTAACTAATTTGCAACTATAATACAATTCCTTGATTTTCTAATGTGATGTTATTTATTAATCTATCGTATTTCCATGGGACAATTGCAATGCAGTTTTATATTAGTTGTTTTGGAGCTCTAGTTATAAGGTAGTCTAGTGGTTGTAAACATAATTTTTCATAGTGAGATCTTTTTGCTTTCAAAAGCAATTGGGTGTCCATCCTCCATGAGGATTCCTTCAATAATGAACTCACTCACATTAATGTGGACTTTGAATGGTTTTGTGAAATCTGGAAATTTCAACATTAGAGCAAAAGAAAACTTTTCTTTCAAGTCCTCAAATGCCTTCTATTGATCCTTTTTCCATTCAAAAGATAATTACTTTTTTAGGAGATTTGAAAGTGGTTTCGCCATTTACAAAAACCTTTTTATAAACTTTTCGTAAAAGTTTGCCAAGCCTAAAAAGGATGAATTCCTTTAACTGTGACTAATCTTGTTTAATCTCTTATGACTTGCAACTTTTTAAGGTCAAACCTCACCCCTTCCTTTGATAAGATATGCCCCAAGAAGTCCATCTCCTCCTCATGGGCAAATTCATTTGTTGCCTTATTGACAAAACGTTTATTGTACTAGAACTTATTTAGAACATATTTTAAGTGTTTCACATGTTCCTTCGTAGTCTTGGAATACACTATGATATCACCAATGTAAATGATCATGAACTCATCCAACTTTTCATGGAAGATGGAATTCATGAAGGTCATGAACATTGACAGGGTGTTGCGTAACCTAAATGGCATCACTAGGAACTCATGCAAACCATACTTGGTCTTCATAGCCGTCTTTTCAACATCCTTTTCCGCGAAGTGGATTTGGTAATACCTTTACTTGAAATCAATTTGGCCAAAATATTGAACCCCATTGAATCGATCTGACAAATCGTCAATGCAAAATAAAAGATAGTTGTTCTTTATGGTTATCTTGTTCAAGGCATAATAATCAATACACATTCTCAACTTGTTGTCCTTTTTATCAATAAACAAAAGTGGTGCCCCATAAGGTGACTTATTTTGTTGAATATACCCCTAACTGAAAAGGTCATTCAAATTTATTTTGAGCTTTTCATGTTCCTTTTTGTTTAACCTATAAGGTGCCTTGAATGGCAAAGCCAAACTCAAAACCACCTTTATTTTATGGTCAACCTCTTTATAAGGTGGAAAGGCATCGAGGAATTCATCTATTAAAATTTCCAAAAATTTATTGAATAAATCCAAAATACAAGTAGGGGGTTGCCTTGCCCCTTATGGTTTAGGCTTCCCCTAGGAGACTCTCAAAGACATCAAAACCAAAAAAACGAAGAAATTTTAATTCTAGCCAAAGCAACCAAGTTAATTCCAATTTTCGCTAATGTAAAATTATATTCCACATCTAAATTCACTAACTTAAAGCCAACTTTGGTGTGTAATTTCAACTTATTTTCACTACAAAGGATGTCTACTTTGTAGGCATCCAAAAATGTGTCCTTAGAATTACATCAAATTTATTTAAATCACACAAGGTGAAGTTCTCAAAAAATTGAACTCCCCAACAAAACAACCCAACATTTAACATTATGTTAAACAAGGGTCTAATTATGCCTTGTGTCAATTGCACCATAAATAAATGACAAGTTGGTATTTGTCTTACATTTTAACTTCAACAAATTGGAGAATTCGCTTTCATGGGCCCTTATTTCGACCATGAAACCCCCTTAGAAAATGAACTCACCTTGGGAAATGTAATCATTTACCTGAGGTGGCTTGGGGCAATCTTTCACCAAGGGCTTATGATTGTCACAATTGAAGCACTTGACCTTCAAAAAATCTTGTTTCGCCTTCTTCACCATCAATTGTTTATCGAATGTCTCCTTTTTATCATCATGAGACCTTAATTTACCTTGGCCCTACTTGCATTTGTTCTAGCCTTTGCTTCCATTAATTTGGCTAGCATGATGATTTTGGGTGACCTCATTTCTGATTTCACCCTAGGGCATAATAAGCCTTCGTCTTCCATGCACTCAACCATTTTCATTAAACCTTGGTAGGTGTCTAAGATGTATGTCCTTTGATAAACAATTTTCCAAACCCAAGGTTCCAAACCATGCAAGAATATTAACTTCCTAGCATACTCTTCCTTCATGGGGAACATAGTTAATATTTGATTGAAGTCTTGGACATAGCTTGCCAAATACAGTAGCCTCCCACTTAAGTACGCACCCGTTTAAGTACGCATTTTATGACAAAATTTTTAGGGATCAACATTTTTCAGTGGAACATATCATGAATCGTCATCTGGCGCAGGTTTTGGTTTTTTTTGCGTCTAGCTTTGAGGACGACTGCTCGGACCTTGGCCTCAAACTCTTCAAACAATTTTTTGAGATCGTCGAATGTTTCTTCAACTTCTGTTTGAACGTTAGAACAGAGCAACTGATCCTCAATATCGAGAATCTGCTTATACAAAGACTCAAATCCATGAAATTCAACTTTATCCTGTGACTCGACAATCTGCTCTGGTTGATTAACATTGCTATCTTCATCAAGCCCTGCTTCATTAATCTTCATCAATTCCAACAGCTCTTCGATGTCTTCCAACACTGCTGTGGCATATTTTTCATTACTTTCGTCATCAATATGAACAAATTCTTCTAGTTATGATTGGTTGATTGATAAATTTAAGCTTTCGATGGTTTGGGCTAACTCAATGGCAATGACGTTATTTTCGCTCTCAGCCCTTGGTTTCGGTTCCAAGTTCATGAGCTCCGCCTTACTGAATGCATTTTTGATAGAACTTGACGAGACGGAATCCCAGGCTTCTTTTACATAGCTTGCGGCATCTAATAGGTGTGCTGGATTTCCGTAGGAAACTCCTGTTGCACCTCGTTGTAGTCGTTTTCCCAATTCTCTTTTCCGTTACTTTAACTGCTCATCAAGCTCATAGAAGTCAAGGATATCCTTGAGATATAAATATTTGTATCGTTTCTTGAAAGCGATGATGATTCCCATATCACAAGGCTGTTTCCAGCTGGTACAGTTTGGAGGAAAGAATACTATGCGAATGTTGTCGCGTCCGAAAGCGTCGAAGTGTCTCGGCGCATTATCCATTAGTAAAAGAACGGGACGTCCTGTTTGTCTTTTGACTTCTGGAACAAAGACTTCGTTGAACCATTTCCAGCAGGTTTCCACATCCATCCATGCTTTTGCTTGATTGAAATAAAGAACTGGCCAGTTGTTTTGGGAATGGAGCGTCTAAAGTACGCACTTGGGAATGGAGCATCTAAAGTACGCACTTGGGAATGGAGCATCTAAAATACGCACTTGGGAATGGAACGTTTAAAGTACGCACCTACCAGTAAAGTACGCACAAAACTCTGAGGTTCAAGTTGCGTACTTAAACGGGAGACTACTGTAGCCTACCTCGTCCCCTTGGGCAAGTTCCAAAATTCTATCGCAACCCTAGCCTTGGGCCCGCGACCAAGGTAAGGGCTTACAAAGGTGCAAACCAAGAATGAAACCCGGGAATCATATTTTATGCTCCCGGGAATGTAGGAGAGTGTGAGGGAATGAACCCCCACACTCCAAGTGAGCTCCCACTTTGGAAGTTGGACTCCCAATGGACTCCCAAATTTTCAAACATCAATTGTAGGAGGTCAAAACTCATTGGATTGAAAAGCTCCTCATAACATTGGAAAGCTCTTGAAAGGTGGATGTTTAAAATGGGTTTGCATGACCCATTTGGGTCCTTAAAACATAAGTTATGTCTAAAAAAAAGGCCGATAATCAAATTGTCAATTTGACTCCCGACCACTAAAAGTCAGGAATCACTTGATTTACTTGTGTGTAAGTGGCGTGCCATGTATCTTTGGAAATTTCTTGACAAGGTTTACAAATTTTCTTTAAACCTCACCTCAATCAAAAGTCTACTCAAAAAGTTATGGGCCTTTAAAGTTGCAAAAGTTTTAATTTTGGGAATTTTGGGACTCCCAACTTGGGAGTCTTGGAACAAAATGACATTTGGGTACAAGCCCCATGGCTAAGCACAAAAAAATACTATAAAGGGGAAGGTGGTGGCTTCCCCCAAATCTGGGCCGTGGTGAATCTTATGAGTTTGCGTTTGCTCGTGGTTCATCCATGCACCAAAAGTGTTCCAACTATGCATTAACCAACTTGTTGTTTGGTTTATGTAGGTCCATGTGAATAATCAACTTGCTTCTCACTCGTGTTAATCCCCATCCCAAAGCTCCAGTGCACCCTTTTACCCCTGAAGTGTTGCGAACCAAGGAGCATACTCGTATCCTTCCACTGTTTTCACCTTGGATTTGCAGTTGAGTTTATTAAAGATCTTAAGGGTGTGTCAACTTCCAAATTAAAAAATGACATCAATTACATTAAATACAAGTTTTCACATAAATTTGGGAAAGTTTGTACGGGATTGAACATGTTTTATTCCAAGATTAGAATAATAATAATTTTTAAAATAACACCCAAGTCCATTCGAATCATTTTAAGGAATCTCACATGGATTTGTAAGGAATGTAATTTCTACTAATATTGAACCATTGTAGCTTGCATCTACCTAGATGTCTTGTTCAATTTTTTTTGGTTAACCTCCTATCATGTTTCAAGAACTTTGTCCACCTCTAGATGTTCCAAGGCATGCTTGCCCCCTTTTCCCTCTTGGGTTGATTTAGAAGAATAAATAACAAGGAATCAACATCCTTGGACTCCTTCAATGAATGCAAATCCATATGCACTAGCTCTTCACTCAATTTAGGAATTTTTTCCTTCCCCTTGTTTTTTTTCAAATCCATGAAAAACCTCTTCACCAACGAATTTATGTTTACCTTAGTTGTTCCTTTATTTTGGGCGACAGGGGAAAAAGTCATTTCTTGGGCTAACACTTTGTTCGACCCAACCTCGTTTTTCTCCTTCGTCTTCTATTTTTTGTTTTGTGAAGAGGAGCCATTACGGCTTCCTCTTCCACCATTTCTATTAAGCTTTACGTTTATTTTTTGTGCAATTCATCTTCTATTGTGGCCTTCTTTAAGGTGGCCAATTCTTCAAAAGCTACATCTTTCTCTTTCTCCTTTTTAATCTTATACTTTCTCTTGGCCTTGGGCTCCACTACCATTGTCATGTTCAGTATGGGTTCCTCCAAGGCCATATGCCCTTTTTATGTTTCAGAGTTTTCCCCAAAGACTCTAAAAGCTTGTTTTGATACCATTTGTTGTACCCAGATCCACCTTGACATTCCTTGCACTTTCACCTCGGTTCACACACCTTGTTAAACACCTACATTACCTACACATGCCAAACCATGCACCAATGAACTTCGGCATTTAAATTCAACTCATAACCTAGGCCTAATTTTAACCTTTAGATGGGTGGGATTAAACTTGTTGCAAACTTCCCAAGTGATCCAAAGCTTTGACACTTGAAATTACCATCTCCCATTTTCCAACTTAATCGCAAACTTGTTTAGTTCGAGACTTTAGACATTGCCAACATCTCGTTGGCCTCCTTCCTTAAACCCTCATTCATCAACACCTATGTGGTTCATAAGTGTTGTCAACCAAAAGCCAAACCTAGCCCAACATTTAGACTCATAACCCAAGCCATCGCAAGGGCCGCCCATTGTTGTCCAAACTTGGGCCCCAATGATGCAAATCCTCTCACTTGAAGGTCCACCTAAAGAGGCACGTCACTTCCCCTCCTCTAAGAAAGTTTACCTCCCAAAGAAAAGTTTTCCTTACCCATCAAGAGAACGAGGAAACTCCCCAACCTAGTTGTGTTCTAAGATACACATATTTTCACACTATATTTATTCCAATCACCATAGATTTCAAGGTTTAAAGTTTCATCCAAGATTTCATTATTGCATTATTGATAGGGTATTCATCACAAAGTTTGCCTTCCCTAAACATCATTGTCTCAATGTTGACCCCTAGATGTCTTCTTCAAACCATTTAACTATTTTGGGAAACATAGGCATGAAATTCATTCATTCATTTGGGAAGAAATGAAATTATAATAATAACCCAATCCTATCATTATAATTGTTCCAAATTTTGATGGCAACATCAAATCATTCTCTCCCCCTTGATCGTTAGAGGAAATTTGCACCTTGGTAAAAAAGCTCAATCCTTCTAAATTCAAACCCATTTCTATTTTTTTGCATGCTACACTTTGTTCCTTGTCACACCTCTAAGATTGTTACTTGCTTTCTTACATCTATCACTTACACAATTGCATTCCTTGCAATCATGGTTTGAATTCTTGCACTCCTCATATTCATGTAACCATGATCAACAACAAAATCAACACCAAAGATATTGAATGCATAGTAAGTTGCTAAATCTAGCATTTGTGCACAAAGACATTTGGGGTCCAAGATTGCACTTATTATGTGGTGTAAAAAATTTAGTTTGCAAATCTCTACGAATGGCTTCCCAAGATTAAGATCAATGCATAGGAAAAAAAGACGGGTGCGAAAAATTCACCTTCCAAACCAAGTTTCAGATCATGATCAGAACATAGAAATTAAAAATTATCCATGAAACCCATCCATAGCTATTACCAACAATCATTAATTATATATTATCATCCAAAACTTTTAAATCTTCCTTTTGAATGGTCTTCACAAAAACAAAAAAACGGATTTAATTTTTTAGTGGTTATAAGTTGTAGAAAATTAATAGGGTGAAGGGAGGAAAAACGCTCCCGTTAGAATTTTCTCATTCGTGTGTTCTGCAGATAGATAAAGTTTAAATAAATATTTTTTTAATGAATTGCATGTAAGGTTGACATGGCCGAGTTGGTCTAAGGCGCCAGATTAAGGTTCTGGTCCGAAAGGGCGTGGGTTCGAATCCCACTGTCAACACCCTTAGAAAGTCCTCATGTCCTTTTTGTATTTCGCCGGATCGAAATTGGACGAGGAACCCAGATGCCACAATATCAACACGTCCCAAGTCCCAAGTTCAGAGTGCATAAAATTTGTATCCTCGATTTCTTTGAATGCACTCCGGAATGAGGTACCCAAATGCCACAAGGACAGACCCCAACCGAGGGGTCGTCAAGTTAGGTAACGTCAAGCTATTGGTCGAGAGGTAAGGAAGGTTTTGGAAAGGGAGGAAACCTCCTTCGTCTCTCGAGTCTCTCCTAGGCTATCGCGAACCTTCGTGATCTGTGCTCTCGCGGGACCGCGTGGCTTTGGATTGCGGTGCAACAAGCAGCGCGCATTCTTGTATTGCAGCAGCAGGTAGCGGAACTTACGACATCTTTCCATTAGGCTGCTCTGATCGCAGCAGGGTTTCATTATTTTTTTCCAACTATTCACAGATATCTCAGTGCTCTACAGGTGCTTGACCAATTGCAGGAACTGTTTGTCAAACTGTGACCAACCATCAAATGACATCTGAGAATATGTGTTCCCAGAGTTCCTAACATGATTAGCCCAAATACATTTTTTCAGCGCACTTGCAGCTCTCCAATGGACAGCGATTGTTCCGGCAGCAAGAAACCAGTTCCTATGTCGGGCTTTCCATTAGGCTGCTGTGATCACGGAAGGCTCTTGTGTGCTGTGATCACAGCAGCCAAATGGAAAGAGACCCTTATTGTTATGGTGTCTGGTTATCTGCAGTTACTGCAATTTTCATGGTTATGTTGGATTATGTGCGCACTATCATGGTTCGGCTAGATTGTGGCGTAAGGTGCAAGCCGATACTTTACGTTGTCATCAGCGAGGAGCTTCAGGTACGGATTTGCTTAGGTTTTTTGTCGCTCACTTGTTGTGCACAAGAAGTCAGAATACCGTGTTCGGCACAGAGAAAAAATTGCACGAATTGATTTGCTGCATCTAAGGTGTTGCTGGGGTTTGCTTATGTGTCTGACGAGGTTTTGGGGATGGTGGAAATGATGCAATTATATGGTGAATGGCATTGGTTCATGTCCCTGGTGAAAACCTGGAGAAAGTGTTTGATATATGGTTTGACGAATATTTGTTTGAACAGGCAACTCATAAGTGGTTGATGAATATTGTTTGAGAAATCCAACCTACTTTTGTTCAGAAAGCTCTACAAGAACCTCTTCCAGAAAACCTTGAGAAAGCTTGCATAATTTGTTAGCATGTCTCTCCAGACATCCTTATCTGATTCACCATCATTGTCAATGGGAACACATATCATTTGCCAATGCTCTGCACAAGAAAGCTAACACATGAAACTAGATTGGCATCAATTATTAAATGAAACTTAGAATTCAAAATGGTGTTTGTTCTTACAGGGATTAGTACTGATGGGAATCGGCAGTGTTGTTTTCTCAATTGCTAGATAGAGTTCTTTTGCTTGTAGCCATGTCAACTCACTTTTATTTCAATACTGTATCTGGAAGTTCAGATTGTGGTTGCAGTTCAGACTTCAGACCCTGCATAAGCATGAAAGAAGCCAAAGTACAGCTGACCTATATTGTTTCAATCTTTTCTGTTAACAACAATGATTGGCAACACAATTCACTCTGTTTTCAGGATTTGTCATAGTTGTTTTGGGCAGCATTGTGTTGTTCTTACTTGAAAAAAATACTTGATTTGAAAATTTAATTTGTGTTGGTTCCTCTTGGATGTGGGACTGTGTCAGCTCACCAAATAAACCAAGAAACTCGTTGTCATTTTCATTTTCATTTTCATTTCCATTTCCATGTATCTGTGGAAGATTTAGCTGCCCATGAGATTGAGATTGTTTGTCATGAGTGCACAAAAGTTGGATTGAAACAATTGTAACATCTAATCAGTTTCTGCAGCAAATTTGCTGAATGGTTTTTTCCCACAATGACCAACTCTGTACTTCAAACAAATGAGTATGAGTGTAAGCATTAAGATGGCAATGGGTGGCATTTGAAATAGAAGATGATAATTGCTAAAGGTTGAAACCATCTCAAATGAACTGCTGAAGAGAAGCCCAAGTCCTCTGAGTGGAAAGTATTTTACTTCTGGAAATTTCACCCTGGTTGATGTCATCCATCTTTACCATTGTGTAATGAATTGGTAACAAATTGGATAAAACAAAAATCACCTAACTAAGAGCTGAACCTCTCCTTTCCTGGAAGGAAACAAACATTCCTAAGCTTGAAACCATTAAGCTGGAAGGTTCATACTGCAAAAACAATTCCAATTACCCTTGATGGGCATAGCACACAGCAGAAGCTCAAAGCTTCCCCTAGTGTGATGGGGCAGAAAACCCATTCACAGAAGAAGATGTGCACAGCTGAAAAAGGGTTTTGAAAGGGTCTAACAAAGTGGTGGAAACTAGGGTACATAGTTAGGCATACCATGAGAACTGCCCAATTGATAAAGCTCCAACTTTGCAATAGCGTCCATTAGAAGTGGTCGAATCTCCTCATGCTTTGCAAGGAGCTGGGAGCGACTGAAAGTGAGCAATGTTGGCAGTGTTGCAGCTCTTCCGAGAGCATCACTATCAGCAGCATTGAGTGACAAGTAACAAAGTAGTCGCAGTGCATGAATCTGCACATATGGCTCTCCAAAATCAACAAGTTGAACCAAGTGGTCCGTTGCACCCTCTTCAAGTATGGTTTTCGAATGCTGCATGTGCAAGTAGTTATTGTCATCAGCAAACTTGCAGAGTGCAATTGCACCTTCTGCTGCTACCTTGGGATCCTCACTTCCAAGTGCTTTCGTCAGTGCTGTGATCTGAGGTTTGGCTGGTGCTGGAAATATGTGTGCCAAGCTGCCTAGAGCTTTTGCACATGGTGCCTGTACAGTCAAGAGAGAAAATTAACAAATGAAATGAGTGTCCACAAATTACAGGCTTCTAGCATGCTAGCATGAGAGAACTATTGAAATTTTCTTCAGGAAGAACAGAAGTTCTGAGATACACAGAGTTTTACATACCTGTAGATCAGGCTCATTTGCCTCCCTTTCAAGTACATGCAGAAGACTCTCAACCACAGCCTTAACTGCTGCCGAGTTTGTCTTGAAGGCTGCTCTTCTGAGCTCTTTGTCTCGCTCTGCTTCTGCTGCAATCTCCATGATGGCCATAATAGAGTTGTACTTCACCATTCTGTCCCCTGTTTCAACCAGTTTTGCAAAACACAGGAGTGCGCGGGTGTCTGTGATGAGCTTGCTGTTCTTGACGTTGTTGGCAGCAAGCTTGCACAATGCATGTGCTGCCTCAGCTTTGAGCATGAGTTTGACTGTGGGGTCAATCTCTGTGTCTTGATGATGCCAGCTTCCTTGATGAACTGCGGATGCTTGTCTACTAGAATACCCCCCATTCTGACTGCAAGTTGAGCTGCTTACATGCGTGAAAACAGATCCAGGTTTCAGTCCTAACTCCGCAGTTTCTAGATTTGTGTCCAAGTCATCCCCTGCCTGATGAGTAAGGACATCTTTCATGCTTGCTTGTCCTCCCCAAGTTCTGCCTCCTGCTACAACTTTTTGTTCACCCATAGTCTTCACAATGGAGTGAATGCTTGTACTTTTGTTGCTAAGCTTGAATGAGATTGTGTCCTCAATAAGATCATGTGCCAATAATGCAACAAGCAATCTGATTGCACCCAGTGATGCTAACTCCTTTTGTGCTTCCTCATCCTGAGAAGCAAACTGTGAAATCGCCCATGCCACTTCACTCTGCCAAGGGCCAAAAAGCAATGTAACAAAGCTGTCAGAGCTCTCTCTCTCACACATACAAAGACTGTAGAATTGCAAATCACAGAGTTTCTCACGCACACAGAGGGGGCAGAGACAGAGTAGATTGTAGTAAACACCAACCTGAACTTTCATAGAGGCAACATGATTGCCAAGAATATGTACAAAAACGGCAGATGAACCTTCCTGTCTCATGGCTTTTATTCGTTCTTGGTCTCTGGCCAGTTGGCCAAGAGCTCGAGCAGCTGCTTCTTGTCCTGAAACAGTCCCTTCTTTCAGCAAGCGCAGTAGAGGAGGCACACCACCTTCCTCAATGATGATCTTCACATTCCTTTCATTGTCCTTGGCCAATGAACTAAGATTAGCCGCAGCTTCAGCTTTCTCCTCTGGAGTTCCAACATGCACAATTGAGACTTGTTCCCATACTAAGGCAAGAACAGGATCTGTGGATGCAATGGGAGGCAGTCCTGAATATTCAGATCGATCCTCGCCACTTGCAGAGATGTTGAGAAGCCAAGTAACATCACCGATGGAATTCTCTAGCAACAAATTGGCTTTCTTGAAATCTGTGGTGTTGGTGATGGTCATGACCCTTTTCAGGATGCCACTCCTCTTGCATTTCTTCACCAGCACCAGCGCTCTCTCCAGCGATTTGGTGACCTCGGGCATGATGCGTCTGGTGGGTCGTTCGTAAAGCCCCGCTGAGTTGGCGCTAGAGAAACGAGCTGCTTGTCGCAGTAGCTGTACTACTCTTTCTACTTTCTTGTTCATATCTGTGCATTCTTGTTTGAAAGAGTCGGCTTCTTCCACTCCTTTTCTCACTTGCTCCGATATCTGCATCGGAAACGAGAGCAGATCCTCTATCCTTAGTTCCATGTGCTCTAGCTTGTAAGCATCCATTTTGGCCTCCATTTCCGAAATTCTGATCACGCTCAGAAAAAAAAACTCGGACGCAGAAAGGAAGACGCACAGATGCAACAAACAAAACACAAACAAAACACAGCTGTTGTTGCTGTTTCCTCGCCTTCACACTTCGATGGTACGCACTCGCAAGTATTGACCCAGCCGACACTGCACCCGCCTCTATCTTCTCACCTTGCTCAAATTTCCTACTGCAAATCCCAGTCGCGTCTCCAGCCCATGGAGTGTCTCTCTCACATCAGAACCATTCTACACATCATCGCAAAACCCTGCGAAAAACCCGCCCACTCCCGCTCCCCCCCCATCCTCTTCGCCCCCCCTCTCACTCTCCTCCTCTAGCTCGCCTCTTCCTCAAGGATTGAACTTAAATTACGACATCTCCAGCACAGGTCCAGCTACTACTCTACTCTAACAAAATTCTCCCACCATCTTCTTCAAAACCCTTGAAGACCCCGACGACGACTCCAAACCTGCTGTCTCCCTCTGCAGCAATCCGGCTGTTCTCATCCCTCATCGACGAGTTCCTTCCTTTCACGATGCATACATTACAGAATTTTTGGAGCTCCTGAATCGTGAGGAACTCAAAGAAAGAAAGTCTACGAGAGGAAGAAGAAGAAGAAGAAGAGAGAGAGAGAGAGAGATTCAATCTTTCGGCATTTCCTTTTCTCCCCAAACCATACACCAAGCCTCAACTTAGTCCGCAGACCTGGCGGTCGCTCGAGCATCTTTCTGTAGTCGCGATTCGCGCGTCCGGCCAACAGCGGCGCACACACGCAATCGGCGCCATCGCCTGCGGAGAGTGTAAAACCCAGAAAAAGTTACACTGTATGACCGCGGGCAGGGTTTCATACTGACCGCAATCACTGACCCCCCAAACCAACAAAAACGAAATAGCTAGCCTCCCTCTTCACTTTAATAATAGCATATCCGGAAAAGCGTTTTTCTGGTGCTAAAATTCGCCAAAATGCGATAAATTAATAAATAAAGGAGATAATATTCTGTCTCAATATTCTTTTTTTTAAAAACAGCCAAATATCGAAAATAAAAAAATAAATCTTCACATTTGACCTGTGATTTTAGTTTGGTAGCATGTTTTTAACTAGTTTTTTTACTATTTAGACAGGCTCTAAAAACCTATGACCATTTAATGCTAATTATCTCTTGGCATGCTACCCAATGGCACAACATCAAAAACTTGAAAAAAAATATCACTGACCCAGAAATACAAGAATTGGGTGGCTAATTTTCTTTGATTTACCTATTATGGGGGTAAAAGTAAAATAAAATTTCAAGATTCATATTAACCAAAATAAAGGTACATAAATGTTTATAACAATTTCCATTTAGAGGAGATATATATATATATATACTTTGCAAATTTACCAATATGAGTATAGTTGAATGTAAATGACCAAACTTTACAGTTTGCACGACCTACTCATAGAAGGGTCATATCTATAACATGTACCTTTTGCATATACTTGGATAGGCTTGCGCATGATCCTTCTAACTCATGCCAAAAACTCTAGTGGTCCTTCGAATGTCAGTCGTGTATTGTAGTAGGAACACCTAAATTGACTCAAAGTGATGGGGATCACCCCCTTGCTGGTTGTTTGCGTGTTAAAAGTCAATAAAGTTTTAAAATGTTCTAAATTGACAATAGTTGTATTTTCTCTTTTGAAATATTGAGAAGGTAGGTCATTTGTAACTGGAAATTTATTCAACTTATGATTGTTTGACTTAGGTTAGCACAGAATGTATAAGCTTTGTAATAGATTGTAGTTTTTTTGGAAAACCAATGTATATTTGTGTCAAACTCTAACATGAGAGACTTGAAACTGTATTAAACCCTATTTATCAAAGAACTGGTTCCAATTTATAACCATGGTTCTACAATTTTTTGACAAAAGGCAAATATCCACCACAAAACCTGTGGTTCTTTGCTATTATTTCATGAAAACTGCCAAGCTTTTTTAGGTTTTTGAAATAATCAGAACTGTTAATTCTATGATTCAGACTTTGCCTTTTTCTTTAAGCAGAAACTGGTGGTTATCTGGTTCTGAATTTTCTTCTTAAAGCAGAACTGATGGTTGTCAACAAAATCAAATACCCACCCACCCAACACTCGTTAATATATCATGTATGAAACACCATACATGTCAACTATTACTCTTGAGAATTATTTTTGCAATTTTTTCAATTTTTTCTGATAGAAGGCAAATCTCAGTCAAGTCCTTTAGTTTGAAGAGGGGAGGAGGGGGGGGGGTGTCACGGACGTAGGGCAGCACAAATTCATGGCATGTGCCCAAACTGCTTGAACAATGGCTAACCTTTAGTAAGGACATTTTAAATGCACCTGGGTTGTTCAAAGAGTCCAACAAGGAAAAACTATTAGTCAAAGGCTACAATTAGATCTCAAGGAATATCTAATTTATCAAATATCTAATAATATCCCCCTCCTTATGCATCCAATCCCCACCATTTTTTTCAGCATTTTCAAACGCAGGCACACATGGGTGAAGCTGATGAGGTTGGTTTCAAACCATATGTCAACCCATTGAATTTGTCAGATGGGAAGGAGGTCAAAATAATTTCTGCCTGCCCTCACCATCCCCACCGACCCCAAATGCAACCCAATACTATCATGCAATGGATTATGTGATCAAGCACCCAGCAGTGCACCATCCATTGGAAACCCATCATAAGCCAGTTGTGGATGAACTGTCTTACCACGGTTTCACCTTGGTAATCTATGTGGTAAACCCTCCTTCCCCTCACACTACCTATGTAGGTGGTTAAATGTCAATGGTAAGTAGCTAAGGCATGTTAGTTGTTCTTATATAAGTAGGTAAGTAGGGGGGCAGGGGGGGGCACTTGGTGGCTACTGAGTGCACAGATGCAGGTGGACGGTTAATAGTTAGCACATAGCTCACCACTGTGGTCAGCTATGGGGACAGGAATACAACCAAAAAGTGTTTCCTGTTCACACACCATCCATCCTACATGGTGCACCAGTTGGTGCCAGTTCATTTTGGCCCATATCAAACTTAAATGGTTGTATATTTTTCATCATTCTACTTACATTATGTAAGTGTACTCATCCATTCAAAAGGTTTACTAAAGTCGTGAAGTTGAGCTGAGCAGTTTGACAAAACCCAGAAGTCAAAAAAGGCAATTCTCTCCTTCCTTTAACTAGAGAAAGTATGTACATTAAAAGTCAAGTTCAAGACCTCAACTTCGTAGGCTCTTCAACCCAACAGACACATAAAAGTCAAAAAGGCAAACACCAGTAAATCAGTGTTGGGCAGGTACCTACCAGGTTGGAAGTTGGAACCCTGATCGAACCCTGGTCTGGAGACCAGTACTTCAAGCCCTGCTATCAAGGAACTAACCAGACTGGTATGACCTGAGGCAATACCAGCCTCTTCCCGTACCTGTCTGGTAGGCACTTGAGGTAATATCAGTTTAATACCACTGAGGGCTATATCAATGTCAATACCAGATATGTATATACACTTGCCAAATACCAGCCAAAGATCGGCCTTGGATCCCTGATACCCGGACCAGGCCGGTATGAAAGTTTTCTTTAATCCAATCCCAGGTTGGTATGAAGTTTTTGAAAAGAGTCAATACCAGTACCAACTGGTAGGTTCAAAAGTTGATACCCACCCAACACTGGTTGAAAGCTTGAATCCCTTTTGGAGCAGATTGTCCACAGGTGGTAGAGACTGGAGACACAAATACACATGATAAGGATACTCATCACTGCACACTACCCCATCATCAATCAACAAAATAGTGTAGTGGGCACGAATGTAGGAGCATGGCCCCCCAATGCCCATAATCCTGAATTTTTCCCCCATGTCTGGATGTCCAGTCAATGGTCGGATTAAGTCCAGTTTGATTTTTGGTGTGAGTTTTGGTGTATATTCATGCATTGCAAATGGTGTGCGCTGCTCCATAGTAAGGCCACAATGTTTATTCTTGTCAGCTGCATATGTAAAAGTGGGCAAATTGTTCCCTATTTCTGCAGATTGCTCATAAGCATATGGGCAAGTGTGGGAAAAGGCAACACTCTAAATTTCCATTTTTGCAGGCCAATCAATAGGACATTGTGGAAATTCATAGTTATTAGGTCATTGGAAGAATGGGCAGAGAATTTCCTTTGGTAATTTAAGGCCATCATTATCAAATGAACCCTATAAGCTACTAAGTATCTTACATGTGAAATAGGGTTTTCTATAGCATTTCAAGCATTCCATAGCGATGGAGCTCTCTATGGCCATATTAAAGCAAATTTGGTATTTTTCTTTTTTCGACATATAACCAAGTTTTCTTGAGAGCTCTAGCCAAGCAATGTAGGATCTCTCATTAGTTATGTAGTTTATTAATGTCTTTAGTGATTCTCCTTCTTCTTGATTTTGGGTTTTTGCAATGGTGGAATCTCCTTGAGCAACTGTGGTTGTCATTTTAGTTCTTTCTTTTTTGCCTCCTTGTTTTTAAATTCCATTTTTTGGTTCCTTCAAGTTTGTTCTTGTCTCATTATTGTATCTTCTAGTGGATTAACTATTTCTAGAGGATCTTCCAAGGTCCTTAGTCATAGCCTAGTTGGACAATGGCATGGAGACCATTCATGTAACAAGCAAGCTCCTCAAACTTTTGAGTTCCAACTACCACCCCTTGTTGCTCATTTAAACCACACTACGCAAAACGTTCCCTCTTTCCCATCGTTTCATCTTGAAAGCTTCAATGTTAAACTTCAAAAAAAAGAACATCAATGTGTTATACAAATAAACTTTTACAAATTTGAGTACACACAATAGGACACAATTTTCCTACTTTGAATTGGGAAATACTTATCATCTTAACTATAGAAGCAAAAGTAAAGGTGGGCCCCAAAGCTCTTTTCCTTTTCCTTTTTACTTTTTTATTCAATTATAGCCTTCTCAAATTACAAAGATCAAAGGTCTCAGGCACAATCTTGTTTGAAAACTTGTAAGCTTGAATGTTCATTCTTGGGTTAAAAGCATGCAAAGATTCTAATCTAGGTTTTAAATCAAGGATTTCTAGAAGCACCAAGCATGACTAGTTCCCATTCCAACCTATTACTTCTTCTTGACTTTAAAAAGGAACTTGGCACTTTCATGAAGCAACACTCTATCACAACACATGCACTTCCAAAAGCCTCAATACATCCATACTTAGTTATGATCAAGAAATACACCATTTGAAACCTCCCAAGAACATGTGATTCCATTGCCCTTGATATCACAAAAATTGGCACAATATTCAAGCAATTACATGATTTCTTGGCCTTAAAACATGGCAAAATTTCTTCAAGTTGTCATAGTAGGTGAATGCATGGTTGAATGGTTCATTTTTAATGTCACAATGTTCATTTCTATAGGGTGCATTATGTTTAAATGCTTGTAATGAATAACATAATTTAGAAATTATCATTGAAAATTGGTAATACATTTACATGATGATTATGAACACATTTGTAAAATTATGTTTTGAAAATAAAATATCCATTATCAATAATGGATTTTTAAAGTTCAAAAATATGGTCTAATCTATTGACTAGATTATTAATAAATTGAATTTTTCATATTAAATTTCATTCCAAAATGTTTATAGTGATTAAGTATGCTTTGAAGGAAAAAATAATAAAATTAGGTGTGAAATCTTTTTTTTTAAATCTTTACCAAATGGTAGTTACGAAATTTTGACAGGTCAATTTGGATCATATGGATTTTACGATTTTCTTTTAGGATTTCCAAGTGGCATCCACCATGATAGATGACATTAATGACTTTTAATATAGGTTTTGACCTAGATTTTAAAGGTTTCATAAACAAGTGAACATTTTGTAATGAATATTACAATATTGAAATTTAAAAAATTAACAACAATGTCCATTTGATCACTTATTAAAAACTTGTTATGGACTTGTATGGAGTTTCTATTTGGCAAAAATGAGCTCCTCAACCATGCATTCACCTTGGTGCGTGATGGCAGAGCCCATGAAGAGGTTTAGCTCCCCAAGCAATATGTGGCCTCCTATCATCATTAAGTAGACAAGTAATTAGTAGTTCTAACGAATGTTGAAGTCTCACATTTTCCATCCCCGAGAAGTTAACACTATCAACTTTTATATATGAACAAAAAAGGTGCCCCCCCCCCCAATGGATGTCCTATCGGTCACTTTGGATGGAGGTTGCAAAAACCTCCTCCATTCATCCATAAGCCACCTCCTAGCCTCGCCTAATGTTCCTCCACTCCTATTGACACATGGTAATTTCCCAATCGAATAAGTGAGCATAAGCTCCCACGCCCATAAATAGGAAACTAATTCACTAACTACTTAACTAAAATTAATTAAATAGGCATTAACTAATTTTCTACCTACCTACCCACTTACAAACCTACTTATAGTTACCTACTATTCCTTAATTATTTAATTTAGAACTAACCTTCATTTTTACTTCACACTTTCTACTAATTAATTAATTCATAACCATAATTCATCAACAATACGTAATTATTTTATGAAATTAATTATTTAATATATGGTTTATTAATTAATGAAATTTTAATTTTCAATCTAATTACTTAATTATTAGTAATTGGTGCTGACTATCTTATTTAATAAATTCTTAAATAATATGAAATACCAAATATTCAATATAAACTATTAAATTCTGAATTCATTTATTTATTTAGTTGATAAATATCATTTAAAAAGATAATCACTTTTATTTAATAATTAATATTAAGTAAATATTATGGTCATTAATATTTAATACCTCACTAAATATTAATTAGTTTAATATTTATTAACCATGACTCTTGATTGGTAAATTATGAAATAATTCATTTAATATTAGTTAAATTACTAATTGAATTATTAATAAATTCCTAACCAATTAATAAAAATTAATTATTAATTCTGAACTTATGAACTAGATAGGAAATAAATTTAATTAATCATTAATAATAACTAGATAATTGAATTTGTGAATGTTTAATTAATATTTTTCTACTTTAAAATACTACTTAATTAAATTTATCATAGCTTTTGATTAGTAAATATGAATCATCAAATTACTAATTGAATATTAATTAAATTATTAATTGAAGTATTAATGAAACTTTCAACCAATTAATAAACATTAATTATCAATTTGGAGCTTATGAACTAAATAGGAAATCTATTTAAACTGATCATTAATAATAATTTGATAATTGAATTTGTGTTATTATTTATGTAAGCTAAAAATAATAATTAATTAATATTTATTATCCATTTACCATAACTCTTGACTAATAAATATTAATGATTGGATAATTAAATGAAAATTAATTAATTGATTTTTTTCATTTTTATCAATTACTATTAGTAATAATTAATCATAACATATAACAAATATATGTTATTTAGAAATTTTTTAAAATTAATTATTATTCCATAGTTTACATTATTTAATCAATTCATTGATACTACTATTTTATGAATAATTAATATTGGTTTAACATGAAGAATATGTGATCTTAATATGACCTTGCCACTATAATTTAATTATGCATTAAATTAGACATGGTATATTTGTAAAAACCCATAATATAAAATCAAAATGAAAAAATTGATTATTTTAATATGTTCATAATATGAAATAATATGTGTTTAATATGCATTGAACATAAGTTAAACACATTTAAATTTGTTAAACATGTTTTAATATATGCTTCATATACCTTGACTAAATGTTAAATATATTCTTAATGTAGTTCAAAAACACCTTAATGTACATAAAATGTATAAGCACACCAGAAAAAGTAACCAAATTACAACTAAATTTGCAACTAAAGAACATAAGGTCCTATTCTTGGGCGAAAAACCAAGAAGTTAGTCAATATGAAAGGATGTACAAATTAATAATTGCACCATAGTCGCAAAAATAGTAAGAAATTTTTTTAAATGGTTATTAGTTATAAAAAATATAAAACATAGTTGCAAATGATGAATAGTTGCATGTAATTGCAAACTAGATGGTTACATAATATATTATTTCTAATAGTGATGAAATATGTGGAATCTAGCATGTTATTTTGCATCCTTGTGAAGGTCGTGGTATAAAGGATTTCATGAATGAAGATTTTCAAATCTTTGATCAATCCTACCAACTTGGTTGTAGTTTGATTTGCCATCTTCAACTTATAAAGGTCTAGTTTGGGTTGTGATAATCCCAACTTCCACAGTAATTCTTCAATATTGATGTTTATAGTGGACCTTCCATCCGATAAGACATCCTCCATAATGTTTTTTCCTACTTGGACTTGAATTATTGCCATGTGGTGGTCAATGGCAATTGCAACCATAATAGAAGTAAATAATTACAATATTTCCACCTACTTGATGGGGGTTGATCCTATCTTCATTACTAGAATTCTTGGTTTCTCAAATAGTCCATGTTAACTAATTGGTCTTTCTTAACTAGTGAACATGTACGTTTTGATTAGGGGCTAGTGGTTTGAATGACATGTGTGTCTTTGGACTAGTCGACTTGCTTGAAATGACCTATTTGACTATTTGTCACTTGGACATTTAATCAAATTAGATAAGAAATTGACCACTTTGGTCAAAATGGCCAATGACGTTTAGTCAAATGGAACATGTAGTCAAGTTGGACAAAAACAAATGACACTTTTGGTCAAAATGGCCAAAGGGGTTTTAATCAAATAAAACAATTAGTCGATATGGCCAATGTTATTATAGTCAAATGGGGCATCTTACCTACCTATCTACCATGTTTTACAACATACTTACCTATTGACCTAGGTAGCTTCTAAGTACTACCTACTTGCCATGATATTATAACCTACTTACATAATTACCTAATTACCTACTTACATATCAACCTAGGTAGCCTTTTCTAAATATTATATACATACTTACATATCAACCTAAATAACCTCCTCTAGTACTAACTACCTACCACCCTAGGCCTACAACCTAATTACTTATAATTACCTAACCTTCCTAATGTTTACCAACCTTTGTATTTACCAACCTACCTACTAGCATACCCACATGCCCACCTATTAATTATTACCTACTTATTTGCCTAATTACCCACCCACTTACTTACTTACTTACCTACCCACCCACCCACCTACTTCCTACAACATACCTACCTATGTACCTCATAGTCTTGTGATGATGTGTCGAAATAAATATGTCAATAAAAATTGAACACCTTTTGATGGTGTGGTCCATTGGTTAAAGACTTGGTTAATTATTGGGGATGTCATGACGAGTTCAATTCTTAATACTTGTAACCTATGTACATGCTTGGATGGTCAAGTAGGTAGGTTAAGCTAAGGTAGGTTACAACCTACCTACCTACTTAATGTCTACAATTTATTTTTGTTAACAAATAGGAGATCTACTCAAGTGCAAACATAATTATTTATTCAAAAGAAACTACAACATGATGCTCACAACACGAAACATAACATCAAGAACACTTCAAGGTTCTTGCCACATGAAATACATAAACTTGTGTAATGAAGAAAAGAGAACCAAACCATCAACACCAAGGTATTTAACTAAAAGACCAAACCACAAATAACCAAACTAATATAAGTAAAGAAAGTAATTCAACCTTGTGAAAATAACCTAATTATTTTCCTACTTTAGTAACAAATGAAACCTAACTAGTTGAGCTTGAATTTTCAACACTCCCCCTCAAGCTCAAATCCACTTCTAGTACACCACGCATTTTTTTGAACCTCTTTAGCTTGTCTGTACCTAAAGCCTTTGTGAAAATGTCATCAACTTGATTTTCAGTACTAACATGAATAAGTTTAATTTCTCTTGTTAGAATTTTTTCTCTAATAAAATGGTAGTGCACCTCAATGTGCTTTGTCCTAGCATGATAGACTGGGTTATTAGCAAGTAGTATGCTACTGATGTTATCACAATAAATGACAACATGAACATCCACTGACTGTCCCAAATCTGAAAGTAATTTTTGTAACCAAACTACTTCACATGCAACAATTGCTACACCTATATATTATGCCTTTGTGTTTAATAATGTTGGTTGTTTATTACTATTCCAACTAACATCACCACTTCCAAAAGAAAACATGAAACCATTGGTTAATTTTCTATTTGAAACATTGCCAACCCAATCAACATCCGTGTATCCATGTACTTGTAACTAACTATTGGCTTCATAAAAAATTCCACACTGCAAAGTATGTTTTATGTACTTCAATATGCGCCTCACTGCATCCAAATGTGGCTTTCGTGGTGTTTGCATGAATTGAATTACCACTCCAACTGCATAACTCAAATTTGGCCTTGTGATGGTCATGTCAATCAAACTCTCCACTACGCATCTGTACATAGTGGTATCTTCCACAAGGTCTCCTTCATTTGCACTTAATTTCACATTTTGCTCTAATGGAATTAAAATGGGTTTACAACCCGTCATCCCATATTCAGATAATTTGTTCAAAGCATATTGCCTTCATAGTAACCATATCCCTTTAGGGGACTCGATTACCTCAATGTTGAGGAAGTAACGCAACTCTCCCAAATCCTTTATCTCAAACTTTTGTTTCAAAAGCTTTTTCAAATTAAAGATGTCTACGTCATTATCTCTTGTGATAATCAAGTCATCAACATAGATGACTATGACTACAATCCCATGATCTATATTTTTCACATGTATTGAAAAATCTGCATTGAATGTTTAAAATCTACTTGTGACAAGATACTGACCTATCTTGTTTGATCAAGCTTTAGGTGCTTGTTTCAAGCCATATAAAGTTTTCTTCAACCTACAAACCAAATTAGGGTGTGTTTGGTCCACATAACCTGGTGGTTATTCCATGTACATTTTTTCATGTAAATCTCCATGAAGAAAAACATTATTTACATACATTTGATATAAAGACTATCCTTTTGCTAGTGCCATAGCAATGATTGCTCTTACAGTTGTCATTTCGACAACTGGAGTACTATAGGTCTCCTCATAGTCTATGCCATAAGTTTAAGCATAACCTTTGGCAACCAATCTTGCTTTGTATCTGCTCACAAATCCATCTGCATTGTGTTTGACTTTGTACACCCATTTACACCTAATTGCTTTCTTTTCCTCTGCTAAAACTACCAATTCCCAAAGAGCATTAGCATCCAAAGTCGTCATTTCTTCATCCATGGCATTGTCCCACTTAGGGTTTCCAACCGCTTGTTCAAAACAAGTGGGTTCAACCTCTTGTATAACTCTCACCATGTATGCATAATGATGAGCTACAAAGCCATCATATGTGAGTCTTTG
>Ga0116229_10003434_pt1 | contig 26013 bp, 17 predicted proteins | sample S1TSphgellanicum_3_FD_87313 | JGI IMG/M metagenome (GOLD analysis project Ga0116229, IMG submission 87313) | Host-associated microbial communities from peat moss isolated from Minnesota, USA - S1T2_Fc - Sphagnum magellanicum MG | ecosystem: Host-associated > Plants > Peat moss > Unclassified... | reverse complement strand
TGTCGCGCGCGGCGGTGGTGTCTCTGTTGGGGAGTTGGTGCGGCACCACGGCGAGGCGCGGCGTGGGTGGTAAATCCAGAAAATCTTCCTAAGGGAAGAAAAAAAGAAAAAAGGGGGGGGGGGGGGGGGGGGGGGGGGGGGGCGGCAAAATGCATCAACTAGCAAAAAAAGAAAAAAAAAAGTTTACAGTGGTCACAGATGGGTCCCACAGTCAGGTCAGGTCTCACTCTGGAGTTAGAAGCTGGAACCCTTGTTAATCGCTGCCCTTATCAGCCTCATCTCTTCTCCTAGTTCATTCTCTTCGATGTATCTCCATCGCATCAGCTCTCTTCTGCTTTTCTATCTTGTGGAAAACTGATCTCAAATTATCGCTTAAGTTCCAGTGTTCACCGCTATCCCCGTCTTCTTCCAGTCCAGTCTTGATCGTCACCGTGGGAACTGATCATACTTCAAGGTACTGGTCGGGAGCACACGTACTAGAGACGCTCATTCAGGAAAAAAAACGACGAAGTTCGAGTTGAAGAGATTGTGTGTAGACCTGTGAGTGCCGTCAAGATAAGACAGAAAGAGATAGAGAGCAAACAGCTTGAGCGGTGTTTAATGAGAGACATAGAGCACGAGGCAGAGAGAAAGAGAGCTTCAAGGAGCGTAACTGCTCAGGAGAGTTCAAGAGGGTTTCTGTCGGACTATTACATCCTGAAGCTCGAGATTGGAGGTTCAAGATAAAGTTCCGGCCGAGAGGGAGTTTGTGACCTTTCTATCTAAAGACGTCTGTGACATCCACATATCCATAGAGATAGAAGCGAGAGAGAGAGAGAGAGATCAAGTGAGGGTTTTCATGAGTGACTGTGTCTGATACGTCACAAATTGATTGAAAGAGGTTTACAAGGGGGACAAGTTGATCAAGACCGTGCGACGTTGATTGAGGAAGACATACGGTGCCAGAAAGCTCAAGACCGCGTGGTTTTATTTGTAGGTGATGAATCCCAGGCAACGACAATTGTGGAAATAGATCTAGTGAAGCTTTCAGTGCATTCGCGTTTATAGTCGAAGCCTACAGCGTCTCGACGAGTAGTTCAATGTTTTGCAGCCTTAATTGGCCAACTGCAGGCATAGTGTATTGCTCATCATATATGTGAGCAGTTTTGTTTCCTAGTTTCTGCTTAATGTTATCTCCTTGTGCGTAACTACGTCAAGCTGAACATTTGCTGTTTTAGATCGACGCATGCCGTCAAGCTTGTGGAGGATAAAGAGAGTATGGCAGACATCTAGACTCCGTGTGAGTGAACATTCCTGGAGCGACAATGTTGCTTAGACTTCCACCACAATAATTAAGACCGACGTCTCGACTCAGGTCGACAAGTTTAGCTTTTCGGTCACGATCTCGCTACACATTTTTTCTTGCATTTTGGTTGATAAAAAACTTCCGCTAGACTGCTAGTAAGTTCAAGCTGCCATGGCTCCGTACATAGCAGACAACCAGGCCGACTATAGCGAGCACTATATCAAGTCGAGTGGAGATCCATTTCTTGGCCTGAGCAAGAGCTCTCACACTCTTGGAAAACCGACACCCGCGGGGCCGGGATCGCCTGGAGTGCTTCGCCGTCACGGATTGCCGGAGCATCATCATCATCCTGATCAGACTACTATGACGGCGGCGCCCACCATTCGAGTAATCCACATCTTCGCGCCCAAAATCATCAAGACGGATGTCGCAAACTTCCGGTCGACTGTTCAAAGACTGACTGGCCGACCTGCTCGTGGCAAAGCGGATACTACTGGAAGTACTCAACCACGAAGAGCAAGAACCAAGACAGTCGCAGCGGCAGCGGCAGCGACTTCGCCGGATTCTTCAGGTTTTCAAGAGGTTGAATATTCCCCGACGTTCTCGACGGTCCACCAAAGTAGCTGTATTTCCACGCCACTACGTGATTCTTCAATGTCTCAGAGCCACGTCGTCGGAGGTGCGTCCGCGGATCATCAAGCTGGCTCACCAGTTGCAGGATGCTGCAACACTATGGAAATTGATAATTGTAGTCTGACGTCGAATGACTGCGTGGACGACTCCTCCACCTTCAGTTTCTACAACAGCGTGGATTCACAGACTTCCAATAATCACGAGTCGCCACAAGACGTTTACCAAGGCTCCTCAATGCTGCATCCTCCTGCAGTCTCATCAGCAGCAGCTGATGGTATCGGCAGCTTCTTCTCCCACCGACAGACTCCGTACGCCCTGAATGAGATCCCTGCGCCATTCTTCTCTGGAGACATTCTTCACTCTTGCACCGAGTTCATGATGCCGAGCTGCAATAGTACTCAGGATTATGCGTATCATCAAACGCATCATGTCCCAATCTGCACGTCGTCTAAGGACAGCGCTTATTCAATAGGTCCTCTACCAAGCATTCCACCACTTGATTACAATGGGCTAGCGGGATTCAGTGACCTGGATAATATTCTCACAGGCCTTCAAGGATCATCGACGTTGCCAGATCTACCGCTGAATTTGCCACCATTAGTCCCTGGAAGTTCTAACGGACTTTTCTATGACACTTTGTTCATGCAGCCTCCGCTGTGCAGATAAATCGTTGGAACAGCTTTTCATGGAGCATGACACAAAACTTCAAACAATATCATGGTACAAACACTGAAACCCTCCAAGAAGTTGTCTTCTTGATATTTATACTGTGTATTATCTTGCACCTTTGGCAAAGGGTTTTCTACCGCCTTCATAAACTTTGCATTTGTTATATTAGGCCCATGAGATGCATCCAGCGATGGATCCAAGTTGGTAAAACCGACATTGGTTTCTGGAAGTTCATTGCACTATCGACCCTAGTTCAAGTCCATTCTGATGTGCAATAATGAGGGAGGGTTTGATCAAGCCGAGCATGTCTGGAATTCAACAGCAGTTCAGTTCAAGCCTGGAGCTGGATGCAAGTCGCTGATCATGAGTTTGTCTCTTTCTGATCATGCCTGCAGGTATTGTCGCAGCTCATCAAAAGGCTCTTGTAAATTTCTCCATCCAGAGTGTACTGAAATGGTGCGAGGACCACTGCATCTTTCATTCAATTGCAACCTCCTCATTGTCAACACGACAAGCTACTTCTATTGACATGCCAGCCCTAGGCTTCTATGGTGTAAATAATCAGTAGTTCATTTAGTTTCAAACCAAGCTGATCAAGGTCTAAACTCCATGATCTACCAAGGAGGCCGAGCTGTAGCCGAAGGGCAAACTCTGAAAGTGTGCAGAAAAGTTCTTAGAGAGTGACATTTCAGATTGTTCGAGATCGAAGAACTCAAATGAGCTGAAATGGGTTGGAACAGATGTTGATCACTCTCGGGCTTTCGGTACTCACGAGACAACAGTTTCGTGAATTTGGGCTTTATATATATTGCAGAAATTTCGTTTTGGGTTTGCTCATGAATATAGATTCAGCGAGTGTAAGATACCCGTCCAGTTTTTTTCTAGATGTAGAAATCTATGTTTGGGTAGATCAACCATCTTGAAACCACATGCAGCAGCATTGGCAGCTGTAGATAGTAAAGAACCAGCAACATTTACTCTCGTCATGAAAGCTCATAAGGACTGGTTCCTTTGCAGGACTTGAAAGACCAGCAGAATCCCCTCTAGAGGGTACACACTTAATAAAAAGTTATATATGTTGGATTTATCTATGGTGGCCGAATTCTTGGCTCTCTCAACGATGCTCAATACGAGCTTCTGGATCATGTCTTTGTTGAATTCTAGTGTAAACTCTCGTCAGAAGTACTGGCATTGGTATACGTCCAGCTCGAGCGTATGTTCTGTAATAAGTGGTTGTTGCTGCGTTGTGACATGTAGGTTGACGCAGCACGCAGTGTGCACTTGGATGTGTTAACATTCTGGCTAGACTTCAAGCAAGTTTTTTGCCGACTAGTTTAGATAAGCTTCTAGTACTTCTGTTGAAGATAAAATTTCTTTCTTGTCGTGAAGTGAATAACTGTGCCATTTTATTCGAGTTTCCATTGCGATTTCGGCACTTCGGGCCTCTAGGATCATTTGTTTTCTAGGGTTAGGTACTAGTCTCTTGAGGCCTAACTTGGTCGAGTGACGAGTGTTCCCAAGAGATGATCATCCTGGGTGTTTCAACTTCACCCTAACATGACTACAGCTGGTGACTAGTGAGGTTCAAGTAAACTAGAGTGGTTGAGAGTTGAGGAATAATTTTCAGGAATGTCCTGTGACTGGATAGAGAGGAATCTGCACCATGTGGACATGATTAACGTTTGAACTCTTAGGGTTAACTCTAGTACTGAATCTGCTCTAGAAAGAAGAGGGGGGCTGGACTCATGGACTGTTCTAAATTAACTCTCTAGAGACTAGAGTCGGGGTCTCGTTGTCATGGATTCTTGAAAGACTTATTCTCGTCTCTTTGTGTAAGCGGCTTCCGAGATTAGGCAGAGCAATTGGATTCCCAGCTGTAGCTAGGTGCTGCGGTCCCCAGCCACTCTTCCCACTGGTTAATCACGTGAAAAAGCCTGAATGTCTTGTCTTAAAAGCGACCACTTTAAACTGAACATCAAACGTTCTTTAACCCACAGCAGTTAACCTCTTGTTCATGACAAAGTGCAAGAAACAAAACATCAAACAAAATGCAGTGCAGGCCTTAGCTTTCTTTCCCATGACATACTGTTTCAATTCTGTCGACTACTACAAAATATTCCAACTAGTCCCCGTTTACTAACATAAGTGAATTCACTCAAAATCTAGTGAAATCACTTGGCATACAGAGACACCTTTTGTTGTGCATGTACTCATCATCTCATGTACTTTTTTAATTGCTACCTCTAATCAGGTATTCTCATCAGCTGCAGCTCCTAGTCTTGAATCTTGACCTTGAAGAAACGCATTCAAAGGAAGCTCTGATCAGTTTAAGAATATACCATACCGGCGAGGTCAATTATTACTATGTACACACATACAAACACTTGTGTCCTGCACCTGCTTACAAGCCTTAGTTTCATGGATGCATTCATCAGATGGAGCTCTTGAGGGTCCTCGCCAATTTTCTAGCTGTATAGGTCTGACCTTGAATGGACCTCAGGTATGGAAGCACGGTTCTAAGCTTCGACTGTGTTACACGACTCCTATCCACTTGTACCAAATCAAGTAAAAGATCAACATGCACACACACTCATGCAAAGCTAAGCTGGTTTGTAGTGATTTAGCAAGCCGGACTCACTTTGTCTCCTTTCTGAAAGTTTCAGTACCAGAGCTTTTGAGTATACCTAAATGTATCAACTGGACCAATGTTAGGAAGAGTAAAAACATGCAGTACTACTTAGAGCAACCTGTATTCAAGGTCAGCTGCTAAAATTAGGTACATATAAGTTAATTTTGGGGCCGCACCCAATTTTGTCATAATCATCATTTCTGTGGCACTTCAATAATGTGACAAAATTTCCTGTCCTCAAACATGTCAAATTTGTGAGATAGAATCCAATAAACTTATGTAGCCCAGTGGTTTCAGAAACCAGCTTCAGGGACCTTGTCAAACCTGTTACACACTTTGCTTAGTCGCAGTACCGTGTGTTGCTCAAACGTCTCTTCCTGTTAATCAATTACTCTTGTGGTGATGCCGGCCACTAGCTCCTGCTATACTTACCGAACCCTTCCATTGTTTTGGTAAACAATAACAACTGTGACCCCCCCAGTAAACAGGAGGGTGGGTGATTCAATGCAAAAGAGAAAAGGGTGGCAGCAGTTGGAAAAGGATGTGATCAGCAGCTGGAGTATAAGTCGATAAGTACAGAGAACCGGCCCCGACCCTGATGGGATGCTGTCAGGTGGATGAGGGGATTACCTAGTAACAGCTAGCTGTAGAGAAAGGAATCTAGGGTTTAGGGGCAAATGATTCACGAAACTAAGGGGGGTATATATGGTTTGAATCCACAGCTAAGGTCAAACTAGCATCTAAAGTTGATCATCTCCTGATGAGGTGATTGCGTGCAGTGATGGGGGTGGCCACTACATATGAGCGTCAGATGGAGGAAACATTGTCCCTACAGTGTCAGCGTATACATAATCTAATTCAAGGCCTTTCTTTTGCTCACATGCTCATGAGTTTTCCATGATTCTACTTGTTTTCACACGATTTGTGTTGATAACTTTCCTTCTCACATTTCAAAAAGAATGGGGACAATATACATCATCCCTTGTTAATCTCAAAGCCCACTTGCCCAAGCCCTTGTTTTCCATGGCCAAGGAATCTAATTAGTCCCAGCTCTAACTTCATGTAGGTTCTGGTACACTGCTTATATATAGGCATGATAGCAGTCTGCCAAAAGCCCAGAAGGAAAAATAACCGGTTATTGCCTTCGTCCCTGCATGTCACCCATCTGACAAGCCCTAGCCTCAAAATTTCCTCTCGCTATTATGGTTCTTAAATATATGTGCAACAAGGATTATGTGTTGGACACTGAAGCAGGACCCAAGGGTGACTCCCCCTAATCAAGATACTTTATTGTTGTTGTTGTTATTGTAAGAATTTGGGGTTGGGCATTGTGCATTGTTGGTGTGAAGCAGTCATGTCCAACTGACTATTTCGTTCCACTGGAGAATTGGGTGGACCTCCTATTTACTGTTTTGTTATGATGAGTGACTCTTCTTGTTGATGTTTTGATTGCATGCTGGCCATTCCGCTCGTCCATACCAAGTTTAAATATTTCTTCTGCAGTATTTCGAATACGTGCCTCGCTGGAGCCCACAGCTGAGGGTATCCTAACACGAGGGGTGGCCAGGTTGAGAAAGTAAGCCCATATTGTCACGCTGGCCACTGAAGAAAGGGGTTAGTCAGAAAAAGTACCAAGTGCCTATCTGACACCATCTAGATACCAGGATGTACATATTAAATCAAAAGCTAGCAAAGAAAAGAAAACAAACTTGTTTATGAAATGCTTGTGTTGGTGTCAGCCAGGTGAAAACTCATAAATTCATGAACTTATTATTTACTCCAACACAACTTCCAACTTCCCAAACCATATGTATGCTATGGCAATTGGGGTCTGGCTTACTCTAGGTAAGTGACTGGACAGAAGGTGGGTAACTGTGCGAGACGTTTGTCATAGCAACTGATTCCATAAATGAGTTTGTTACAATTCAACAGTGGAGCTTACGGATAAAGTTTGTGATTGCCTGCACTAAGCTCTTTTCCAAGAGTGTAACAACATAACAACTATGAGCAAAAGGAGGTTTTCCAGCGTTGTTCTTCAGGGTGCATATTGACCTATTTTTAGAAAATCTGAGAAATTTCTAATTTGTTATAATCCATGAGACATTGGGGATTTGATTCATGACTAGATCTCCTTTATTGAGTGTAAATATTCTCACCACATCCCTCCCGATTCCCAAAGAGGATGTTATTAGGCTCAAGGTGAAGGCACTAGGAGGCAAGGGCAGTTAAGTATATCAGTTAGGATACATCCAATCAAGATCGGATCAAGGGTTCTGTATTATTTATGATACTTTATAATGGGTACTTGAACTAACAACCTTGGAATGGGGAATTGGGAAGCCCTACTTCTAGGCTTCTTTGTCAGTATCTCCTTGTGTTTACAGCTCCTTAGCTCTAAGAATTACTTGCCACATGTATGTGCCTACAACAATTCATTACCAGTTATGCGACACTGACCACTTGTCTGCTGATATTTGCTGAACTATAAATTGACCCATCAATTGTCACACTCTAAGTTGTGTGGAGTTCCAAATTTCTGCTGGGTACTTAATTCACTCAATTAGTAATTCCTGACCACCCCAAAAATTATTGACATGCAAAACCTGGGGGGGGTGGGGGTGGAGGGAATACCTACCTCACACCACCACCCCAACGATTTATTTCCCAACACTTTGGAGGGTTTTCAGATAGGGGTGACCTACAGTATATACAGTTTCGTTCATTATTTCATGCCATCAAATTGAATACAGGCATCCCCAATTGTTCAACTCCATTCATCAACTCTTAGAGGAGACCTTTTGGTGTAGTTATTTGTTACACTGTAGCAATGGCGTAAACTCTGTAGGACCAGCAGCAGGCTGGCAGGCTGGGAATTTTTCATGGCCCTCTTCAGTGTGTATTTTTTGGCTAAATCTCATGGCCCTCTTTGATGAGTATAAGTTAGAAGTGTATTAAAAAACGGTGCTATGCTATATGCCTTCAACTAACGCAAAAGAGAGAGGTGTTTATAAACTATGTGGTTCGCCAAATATACTTTCCCAAATTCCCAGCCATGTTTTGAATTGTTGCTCCAATGTCCAAGTTCCAAATCAAATGGGCTTTCTTCAAGAGTCCCTAATACATCAGGGGGTTGTAGTACCAAACAAAGTGCATTTAGCTACTTGGCTTCTGCTGAATAACCTGACACATTGATTGTCCAATGTCTTCATGTAACATTGCATGAAGACTAATGAATCTCGCCTACCTTTGCAGACTTGGAAGTCTGAAAGCCCAACTATTCCACTTGCAAGTTGCTCTGACTCCTTACAACTGGGCTCTTTGTAGCTAAACTCCTTTTTCCCTTTATGCCCATAAATGTGTATTATTTAGTGAATTTTGTGATGTATCCAAAGTGGCCATCATGCAACAAACATACATGTTAAGTGTTTGTGTTAGGCTCATGAAAATAGGAAGCTCTAGGCAACTCCTCCCCCAAGCAAAATCCAATTTTCACCATATCCCAAAATTGTGTCCTTCTATCTTTTGATCTTTCTGGTTGTTTAAACCATTTCATTTAAATTTAAATTCATCAAATTTAAATTTCTGATGAGATTGCAAAACTGCAAAGAACCTTTCACCCCAAATCCATATCCTCCCCTCCCCTCCCCATGAGGTGAAAATCATAAAAACTGACTGCATAGCCAACAACAGGCACACACTTTCTTTCTCTCAATTTAGCCATGTGGTTGTTCCGGGTTGCTGTACCAATGAAACGTTTAATCATAGGGCCTCATCAAGGGGTATGGGTGCAGAAGACAAGACACATTACGACCCTTGGCTTGGCTTAACTTGGCTTAACATCCCCCTTCCTGCGACTGTGGGAGTGTCCACTACTGTTCCAGAAGTAGGCCAACAAATCTATAATACTGGAAGTCTTGAAGAAATAGTTATTTTGGGGGCAACACCAACAAATTTTCCAATTGAAATCTGAAGCCCAATTGTGCACATTTTGTTCTATACTTTGCAGCAATTACATACCTTTTTAGAGCTTCTCCGGCCGCACCTCCTATTGGGGCCTCTATGAGTATTTATTATAGCATTGAACATAAAGTGTTAATTATTCCGCCATCTCCAGCCATGCACATGAAAAATTGGACAATGTAAAGTGAGAGACTATATAATTCTTACCACCTGGACCAATCATTATAATTCACCAATCAAAAACAGTCATCTCCTTTTTACTTGCCCTAGTGGACGTAACTGTACAATGTTGGCATATTTATAACCCAAAACTCTGTTTCACACTAATTGAAGGTGAGACTTAATCGAAGATAGTGTGTACATGCCATTTTGGTGCTATGGGTAAATATGCTCTAACTTGGTAGACATTACTCTTCAGTTTTAATTGGATGGCCAAATTTGCAACAGTTTCCTCCCACAGGCTACCATGAGGGGGTTGATTGATGTCAGTTTGGTTATATAAGAGCAGTGTCCAATTTTACTAGATCGCTCAAATTGTCAACTCTATCATCAGAAATCAGCTTTGTTCTAGATACCTTTTTTTGAGTACAGTAGAATCATGTAACATGTTACCTTTACACACAAAAAAAGGACTCTGGCATGCACTATTGTACTACAATATTTGGAATTGATAGGTTAATACACTGGCATTTCTCTTCCGCTGTTGGACTGGTGTTTGACAGATAATGAAACAAACTTGTGCATAAGGTGGCGGGCCCACTTCCACCCAAGAGGGGCCCTACTGAGTCCTTACAAGTACAGCAGAATTTTTTCACCCTATTCTGAATTGCATAAACAGCTTGGTTGAACCAACAGTGACTACCTACACTGATACCATGGTAAAAACTAAAACCCCAAAATTCATTTAAATTGCTTTTATATGTTATAAATATCCCATGTTTCTGAGTCCAAATCTGGGTTTCTGAGTCCAAATCTAACATTCTCTTCGGTTTTTAATATGGCCACTAAGAATGTAACCTAAGAAGCCTCACTCAAGAAGGTGAAGGTGCCAGTGTATGTGTTGTATAGAAAATACAAAAGAATTTGATTTTTCTTTTTCTTTTTTATTCCGGAGCATCAACAATTACTAACTATTGGGAGTGGGACATCCCTGTACACACAGGCTGTATAAGTCAGCAGTGTGTATGAGGAGAAATAGATGATTCTCTGAAAGCCAGAGGAACAAAACCCACATGTTTCTTCTTTTGAAAGAGTGTGCCAAAATTTTGTCTGTCTGTGTTTTCTCCTTTTTCCTTAAACGAAAAAAAAAGTCCCCCTTTCACCCAAAAAAAATCTCCAGTAAGACAATGGCAAAGTTCACCTCCTTTAGAAAAGTTTCAGTGCACACTCACAAGAAACTTTATGTGAAAATACACCCTCTGTATTGTTGAGTGACGTTGGCTATTTCACAATTTAACCCCATAAATGTCCAACTTAGGAACCAAACTGTGTGACCAACTTGTTTTAAAACTAATGAACAATTTGGGGGCAAGACTTGACATTGCACAGCAAAAATATACTAGTGTTGGGCAGATATCCAAAAAATTTGGATACCAAGCCATCATATTATGTTGGATATCACACTTGATATTTGGGGTGATATCCTGATCACTGGATCTCACATCTATGAGATCTGGCCATGTAATATCCAGTTTTAAATCTAGATATCAAAAACATGAAATTGTAGCAAGGTATATGTTCCCTACCCAAATTTGGATATTAGGTAAGGGTTGATAAAAAAGGGGTTTATAGTATGAAGTCACCATTGCCACCTCAAATCCTAAGTGCCTCTCAAGCTCAGAGTTATAAAGGGCCTATAGTTGACACTTGGGCCCCACATTTATTTATTGTCTTCTTGTTTCTTTTCTTTTCTTTTCTTATTTCAAGCTCTTTGTGCTTGTTGTGTTTGTGTTTTCATGCTCCTTGTTGTCAGGTCTCATTTTCTTCCTTTGCATTACTACCATGTTATTCCTTTGCGCTAATAGTGTGTTTGTGTTCTTCTTTCATGCTACATTTGTGTTTGTTTCTTCACATTATGCCCATGTTCTTCATTGGTGTTGCTATTATGTTCATGTTTTTTCTTTGTTCTATTATTGTGTTCATCTTCTTCCTTGCATTGCTATCAAGTTTTTCCTTTGCATTGCTTCTATGTATGTGTTGTTTTTTCAAGTTGTCCTTATACCCTAAACCTTCCATCACACTGTTACTATGTCTAAGCTCTTTATTTATGTTGTTCTTCTGCCCTTCCCTCACATTGTTGATGTGTCCATGTTTTTTCATTTTTACTATTATTGTCTCTTTCCTTCACACTATTGTTGTATTTGTATTCTTCCTTCACATTGCTATTATGTCCATGTTTTTTTAATGTGTTACTCTTAAACAACCCACTTTCTGAACTCTATGTCATTGCTTTCCTTGAGGAGTTGGTGGGAGTTAGATTATTACTTAGGGCCCCAACAAGACACAAAGCGTCATTGGGTTTCAAATGTGAAGTTCAATTGTTATGTTATTTTTTTATGCTATGACTATGCCTTTTTTTCATGTTGTTACATTTATGTTTTTCCTTCGCATTGTTGATGTGTTCATGCTCTTCACGTTTGTAACTTGTATTATCTCTTTTTTAGCATTTTGCAAGTTTGAAAATTGGAGCCTTATTGGTTCAATTTTTTTATGAGGTAATTTTTTTTTCATTTTTTTTTCTTTTTCTTTTTGTTATTTTATTTTTAAAATATTTATTTTATTTATTAATGTTCTTGAAGGTTTCATTTGATGTAATGCATGAATTTTTTTGTGTTTTGTTGTGTAGGATTTATAACAAAAGATTGTTGCATTACAACATTATCTTACACATCACTCTTGCCTTATGATGAAAAGTGAATGAATATTTATTCTTGTTTGTAAATGTTTCCTTTAGTTTTTTTTAAGGATGCATAGCAACAATACATTCCATATTCAATTTTGCAAGACATCCATTTGCTTCAATTTCTCCACTTTTGGAATTGTTTTGTATTCATGTGAAAAATGGAAAAGTCTAATGAAAATGAAAATAAATCAATGCAAAATGAAGGATGTGAAACAATAATGAATGAAACTAAATTTGAAGATGATATAATGGAAGAAACTAAAGAAAATCCGAATTTGCAAATTAAAGGGAACACAATTTCAAAAAATGATGAAGAGGAAACTAAACAAATTTTGGAATTATTGCATTCACAAAGGAAAGAATGGAGGTTGCATAATATTACTACCTTATGCTTTTTTTTAATGTTAATGATAATGAAATAGTTATATTTGATGCATTTCAAATCATGCATTGTACCTTGTGTTATTCCAATAATTTGTTTTTTTTTAATTGAAAAAATAAATTAAAGAAAGGTTTAATATCATATTTTAAGACAAGTGGAATAACATTTCTAAGAAAACATGTTGACACAAACCTTTTAGTAGTTTCCAAACAAATTGGAAGAGAAGAAGAAATTTGGAGGGACAACATGTTAAGAAAAGAGCAAATGTATTTAATTTTTCCATATGTAATTTTTTATTTCTAATGAAAAAATTCAAAAAAATGATGTGGAGCAAAAAAAATGTTTTTGGAAGATATTATTTTTCTCATAGTGAAAAGTCATTTGCCCTTATAGTTTGTGGAAAGTGTTTGACCAAAGCATTTGATCTTGCATTTGTGCCCTTGAGTTCAATTCCTTTCATGAATTTTTTTTTCACACAGTGTTTTGTTTACTTTGTGGAAAAAACCAAGTAGACATATGTTTTGTGTCTTGTCAAAAAATGTCATTTGTTATTGCTAGTTTTGACTTTGGATGGCCAAGTGTGCTCATGATGTCTTTGTGTTTGTTACAATTTATTTAGGATTTGATTGGAAGTAAAGGCATGTAACTTTTGGATTATTGAAGACTATTGAGACCACATGATAGGTATTGGCAAAGGTTTGATTGATCTTTCGGATGCATATGGCTTAAGGAATAAGATTATAACATATGTTAAAGATGAAAGTTCAAATTTGAACACAATGACAAATGTTTTCAAGTTTGTTGAGAAATGTGAAAATTCTAGTTTGGAGTAGAAATTTCAAAGGACATTTTTTGGGCATGATTTCTCCAAAACTTACTAATATGCCACCAATAATGAAAAAGTTTGTAGGGACTTCAAATATGTTTTTATTAAGTCCACCTAGGCAAATTTATGAAAATGCATCAATTGGCCAAAAACATCTAGCAAATGTCAACACAAATGGAACAAAACATGCATTGGAACTAATTGAAGCCAAAAAATTTTAACATTTCAATGAAAATTAAGGTAGTTTTGTTTTCATACATTGTGATGTGTGGTTTTTTTATTTGTTTGTGGGAATTATAATATTACTATTTTGTTAAATAATTAATCTTGTAGATTTGCAAGTAAGATCACATTGTTCCAAGAAGCATTACAATTCAAGGCAATAATTGTTTTTTATTATAGTTGGTACACATCAATGATGATTACTAACCATGTTCCTCCACCTTTAACTTGGCACATATCTCAAATCATTGTTAATGTTCTTTTTCCAATGTTGAGTATTTGTGTGCTAAACAAATCTTGTGGGCATTGGTTACTTTCTAATGCCTTGCATATAACAATTACTATGACCTTGAAATTTAAAGAAGAATTTGAAATTGCAACCTATTTGGATAATATGATGGAAAATGATTTTAATGTGACTTTGGAGTTGTGGATATTTGCATGTAACATTAGAAAGGAAACATTTGGGATTTTTTTTTCATTCCTAAGGAAATATGAAAAAAGAAAACCTATAAATGTTATTTCTAATGTTAAACCCAAGATTTAAAAGTTTTTGGTTTGTTTATTCTTTTGTTGGTCAAGAACAAGGTGTTTCCATTTTGAAAGACTATTATAGATAATATTTGTTGCCAATGCTTTTGAAAGGTCACCATGTATTGCACCTTACAATAGAATCAAAATTTGTGGTAGATACCCTAAATGATGAAGATTTTAATCTTGACATTTTTTATATGATTATTTGGACTAGTGAATCAATCAAGGAGTTTTTGAATAAGGAATTATAAATGTTTAAAAGGTATCAAATTGATGTGAAAGGCATTAACTCTTTTGAAAGTGGTAGGAAAAACATGAATCCTCATTTCCAATTGTTGTTTTCTTCGATTTTCAAATTCTTGACATTGTGGGATCCCAAACTGAATTTAAAAAGATTTTTTCCTTCACTAACATACTCATGAATTTTAGGAGATGTTGGCTATAATCATATAATTTAGATAAGTTAATATTTATAGGCAAAAATTGGCTCAATGATATTAGGGTGGGTTGCACTTTGCCTTCTAGCTTGATAGAGTTGATTAAAACCACTACTTCTTTAGGAAAAAAGTTAGAAAAGGATGAGGGTGAGTTTGAGTGACATGAACTTGTGGACATATAATTTGTAATTTCATCCCCTTTAGATAGGTTGTTTGTAACAAAATTGCTGAATTCTGCTATCTGAGCTATGATAACTACCTTGAATATTTCATAAATATTTATTCTCCAAGATATCTAGAAGATTGAGATCTGACCTTTGATTTTTTATAAAAATTTACATCCTTGCCCAATATTGAAAGTGAGAAAATTAAAAAGGAATAAGAGTTCCAACCTGGTTCTTAAAACCTATTCTGAAAACCAGAACCAATGGATATAATAAAAATATGATATTCACTCAATACTGGAATATATGCTCTTTTTAGACAATATTTTGAAACTGTGATACCTGCTGAACATTTCTCTTTGACATCTTGAATTGCATGTCTGTACATGAAACCAGAACCAATGGATATAATAAAAATATGATATTCACTCAATACTGGAATATATGCTCTTTTTAGACAATATTTTGAAACTGTGATACTTGCTGATCATTTCTCTTTGACATCTTGAATTGCATGTCTGTACATGAATGGATATTCGTTCACTTCATGAGAATATTAACCATGTTCTTTCATGAATTGCAAGACAACTTGAATCTTGTGACTATTAAGTTTTTGTGAAAGGCAATTTTAAAATTGTCATCAAGTTTTGTGTTTCTTTAGCCAATGTTATGATAGCAAGATGTTTCAAGAGGACTCGTATTTCTTCATTTTGAAGGAATAATAGAATTATTTCCCTTTGAACTTACTGTTTTGAAACTTTGATTTTTGAAGAAATGTGCCATACTTAAGGTGGACACATTAATTGCCACATGAACTCCAAGATGAGAAATACTAAATTGCAAATTAATATCCTAGGGATGCATGACCTCCAAAGATTAGTAGCATTGCCAATTAAGCTTGCATTTGTAAAGAGGAAAAAATAAATGTATGTATGTAAAGGTGCTCAAAATCATTTCAACTTAAATTTGCATCAAAGTCTTTCCCAATTTGAACAAAACTAGTCAGTTAAGAAACTAGTAAGAAACGCCAATCACAAAAGAAGTCCCACAAACCAATCTGTTTTTTCAATGTTTTGTAAATACCCCTTTTTTTAAACCTGTTCCTGGTAAGGGCAGTTCCTGGCCTCAAAAACACAGTTGAAACAAACCCAAATGTTTATGAGCTCCAGGTCTTGCAACCAGAATGCACACTGTTCCCCACGACAATAATCATGGTTTTTTCAACACCATGCATACTTAACTTAATCATTGTGTAAAAGGGGCCCAGGGAGACAAAGAAACCCCTCCACATCCGCCTACACCAAATACTTATGCAACTCTCTTATTGCCTTACAAAAGTGAGATAGATCAATCTTGCCTCCCCCACCCTCCAGGTCAACAACACATGAAAAATACCCAAAATTACATTAGTTGAGGTCTCCTGGCCTGAATGCATGGTGTTCCCCATTACCCTTCTGTTATTATCATGTCACTCCCAGAATGGACAATTGATATGGAATAAAAAGGGAAAAGGGGTTGGGGAAGGGGGAAGGGGAAGGGGGGGCGGTTTGAGGGGTGGTGGAGTGTTGAAAACCAATTGAAAATAGCAATGGATGGTTTGCTTTTGGACGCTTGTGCCACCCACCTACAACTTGACTGCCCTATAATGGGATTTGGGATCATTGCTGGCTAGATTACTAGAGCCTTTTTCTTGTTCATCTGACACGAGAATGTGAAGAGAAAATCCCGGATTGCGCTTTTAACTGCCAAGCCATAGGTAATGCAGCTGGTATTCCTTTTCCAACAAGTTACCCAAGACATCTCCGGGCGGCCGACCAGTTGAGTAGGACAAAATGGTCGGTCGGATCTGGCCCACCAGTTCCCACCAATCTGGTGAAACTCCTCCTGTTTTCCATGCAATCTTTCCTTTGGACTTAAAAGAACTTTGCATTTACAGAAAACATTGCATGGAAGAATGAGCAGAACCTGTGTGTTACAGTCAAAACTATCAAATCCTTGTGGACTCAGCAGACACAGGGGTCCACCTGCTTGTCTTTCTTTAGGGCAAAGGCCCAAGGTGGAGGGCATTCCCAAAATAAGGGGCTTACCCCAGCTGAGTCCCACCCCCCATTCTGGGAATGTCCCCCACCTGGAGGCTTCAGTCATTGTAGAGCCCGAGGCAAACATTATCAAGAACTTAAACATACTTAATTTCCAAGGCACAGGAGGGGGAGGGTTCTTAGACCTACAACTTGAGATATTCCAAAAGATTCTTCATTTTACTTCACAAATTTTTGAGATTTTTTTTGGCCAAAGTTTCAGCATGTCTAAAAATACAAAAATTTGTGCCCAAGCCACCAAGGCACTGCAGCATATTGAATGTTTCAATCAGAAATGTTTTTGGGTGGTGAAATCGGATTCAAAATTGCAGGGTATTTTTAAGACAAAATAGATGGATAGAGAACAGGCCTCTTCATTTGCCAAACTCACCGTATAGTTTACCACACTCTTCTGGGTGTATCAGTCTTTGTTTTACTGGTGAGATTTCGCCCAAAAGCATCCATATTTTAGCTCCTTCTTTTTCTTAAAGAAAATTTTAAGAGAAAACTAAATTAATTTGCCAAAATTTCGCCCTGGGATTTTGTGGAGGGGCCAGAAAGCTGCTGGAGGTTCCAGTGAGTAGCCAGAAATATTAAATGATTCATTAGACTTTTGTACGTTTCACTGGTTTATAGCCAGACTTGGCCAAATCTTCCTATGGATGATTACCACAATTTGCTGCATCTTGTTATGAATGATAGCCACTTCAACTTTGTCACAAAACTTTTTTAAAAAAAACCCTGTGTGTATACCTAGGGTGTGGGTGTCCTGGCATCTGTTTTTACCTGCCAGCGGAATTACACAGTCGCCAAAACACAGGGACTCTCAATGAGAGAGTGGCCTGACTAATCAACATGACAAGGGAACTTGAATTGTACTTTGAACATGAAAGAATGATACTTAAACCATTGCCATCTCATGTTTTCTGTTGGAGAAGAAATTCAAGTCACAGGTTTTGGTAGTGCTTATGCTTTTAGACCTAATTGTGCTTTCCATGACTCAGCACAGGCAAAACTGGAGCCACATCACTAGTGAATCAGGAACTCAGTTTCTGTACATATCACATAAGTTTGTTCCGACCAAAGTATTTCCAATCTGTGTTTCAGCTGCCCATGTTCCCGAGTGGCCATGTTGTATGCAGTGGATTACCATATACCTACTACCCAACGCCAAAAAAAAAGAAAAAGATGGAAGCGTTATCTGTCTATTAAGGAAGGTAGTTTGTTGGTTTTGTGCATCACATTGAGATCTCCCAAACTACTGTGCCCTCACCATACTCTTAAGTATTGTTGGAAAACCAGGCCAAAGTGAATCAGCCCCATGACTACACCAGTTGGTCGTTCTGTCCATATCACCTTGGCACATGCACATCTAAGCCCCCTGAAGCCCCTGCTTTTGCCCCTGCTTTGCCCCCAAATAAGCAGGGCAAAAGTGGCACATCCTTTTTTGAGCACATGTTGGCAGTTTCAGCCGCTGCAAGTTTAAGCAGGGGTAAATACTGAGTTTTTTAAACTTTTTTGAATTTATGAGGGGTAAATATTAAAACCCATTTTTATCATATTAGGTTTTTTTCTTTTTTTATAAAATATTCGAATTTAGGATTTAGTTTCTTTTTCGGGTTTTAGCATTTTGAATATCATAGTTGGTGTTTGCAATGAATTCAATGATAATTGACATTATGTTATTGATTTTTTTTTAAATGTGTGTTGAGGTTTTGAGAAATAATTGTCATAAGAGGTGGAAATTGGTTAAATTGAGAAATTTATTCTTGGAGTTTGAGGTCCCATTCATCTTCCATGTAATTTTTTTTTTTTTTTTAAATTAAACAAAATACATACCAAGCGTGCACATGCATAAAAAATTTACTTGCTTTTAAAATTAAAAAAATTGATTGAGAACTCTAACCCTAATACATATTTTTATATTAAAGATACATTTATATTTTGCATCATACAAAGATAAATTCAAAATAGTTAAACAAAAAATCACTTCAAACACTAGAAGAAATTTCAAAATCAACAACTAAATTTGCGACTCATTTGTAGTTGTAATGGACACATGCGCCTAAAAATAGCTTAGTCACCTAAAACAAGTGCTATAAGATAGTCAATCTCAAAAGACATGACATGGCCATGAAGTTGAAAGTGTAATTGTAAACCTTACGACTAAGCCAAAAAATTTCATCCATTGCCATGGATGAACTAGTATGAATTGGAACCTCAATTTGCAACTACATTTGGGATAGTCACATGCTACCAAATGTGCCATTGATGGATGGTTAGGATTTCACCATGTGGTAATTTAAAAACCAATGACCATCAATTTTCCATTTGTTCAAAAAAGATATATTATAATTATGATAATTAAATATTAATATTACATTAAATAAATGTTAATATTACAAAATTTCAATACTATAATTACAAATATTCAATATTATATTAAAATAATTCAATATTACAATTATAATTATTAAATATTATAATTAATTAATTGTAATCTATCGTAGGCTAAACTATAATAGGCAACATATTCTAGGCTAAGCTAATGTAGAATAGGCTACCTAACATAGGTTAAATAGGTAAGTAGGATCCTATTTATTTTGTTGGGGACATCTCAAATGGCACATGCACTATGTTTATAGTGCATACCACAAATCTAGTCTATTCTTTCCCCTAGTTATATAATTTACAAGTTTGAAGTTGTAAACAAAGGATATGGGATAAATTCTAATGAAAGGGAAACATTACAACACCATCACATTCTTTGTCCCATACAAAAACATTACCATATATCCACACAATAAAATACCTACTATTTAACTTAGCTATTTATTACTTACTACCTATCCTACATACTAATATTACTTAAGCTACATACTTACTATCTATTACCTAGCCTACCTAGTTTATTATTATTATTGTTATTATCATGTATCCACATAATAAAATATTTACAATTTAACCTACCTATTACTTACTATTACCTATCCTACTAATCACATATTACCTAGCTAGATACTTACTATCTACTACCTACCCTACCTAATAAATTAATTACCTTGCCTACATTTAATAAATTAATTGTTTAACATAGCTAATTAATTAATCAATTAATACAAAAACGTTATGACATATCCACAAAATAAAATACCTCTTGCTTAGCTTACCTACCTACCTACTACCTAACTTATCTACTTAATTGATAATTAAGTATCTAAATTCATTTTTGTTAAAAATTTAGCTACCACAAAAACAAAAGTAAACAAATGTTTTAACCAAATTGGTGAAAAAAAAAATGTTATGGTAATATATAGCCAAAATTAAAATGGTTAATTTAGATTAATGCATTGAAATAGAAGTATATTTATGCTGAAAATTTATGGAAATGCCATGTGCACTTGTAGGCTTGTTTGAAACAATTGGCAATTTATATTGTCCATAGTTGTAAAAAAATTATAATTGTTGTCCACCATCCAACTCAATTATCATCCATAAGTGAACAGACAAGAGAAAACAAATGAAATAAGTGAAAATTTCATCTACAGTTTGACCTAAAACTTTTGTAGTCGTATCATGTAACTACATTATTCAACTAATAGTTGGTTGGACCCATCATTTAGTTGCACATGTAATGGTATATACTTGCAATTCCATGGACACATAGGATTACAAAGATCATAGTCACAAATGTAATAGGTTTGGACAAAAGTCAGATTGTTGTTGTAAAATGATAGTTGAAATGGACAACATTTCTTCTAGTGAAAAACAACCTTAATGTGTACACACACACAAAGATTTAAAATCAAAGAAAAAAAATCCAAAAGTTGATGAAAATAACTTTAATCTTAAATACATACTAATGTAAGAAAAGTTATTGGAGTCCAAGTGTTGGAAAACAAAAATAAATTTCAACCTTCTAAAAAATCTCAATTAATATCTTGCACAATCAATGATTGTTTTTGTTTGTGGTAAAATTTTATAATAAAAATTTATTTTTACCTTGTTGTATTTTTTAAAATCTAAGGCACAACTGCAGTGACTACAACCTAGGCTCTCAACCATAGCCATGAGGTTCCACATCCACGCCTAGGGGCTTCAGCAAGGGGCAAAGGGGGAGGTTGCTACTCTAGCCCTCCATTTGCCCCTTTAAGTTGTGCATGTGCCCAACCTAATAGGATAGGTTATGTTTTCTATCTACCTTTTTACCCTATGTTAACTAACATTTTACTATAGTCAATTTTTTTTTTGTTGTTGGCCTTTAATTTTTTTTTTTATTGCTAATTTTTTTCCAACCCTAACCTCCATACTACCCTCCCACCTAGCTACCTTACTAACCTACATTTTAGCCCTGCCTACAAACTAACAACTAATCCCTTACTTGCCTTTTTTTTTTGGCAAAACATATATTTATTTTGGGCTAAACTTTTATCTCCTTTAGGTTACACTTTTATTTTTTGGCAAAAATTTTATCTCTTCTTGGCTAAATTTTTATCTTTTACAAAAATTCTTATATCTTCTTGACAAAAAAATTATCTATTGGCAAAACTTTTATCTTTTCTTGGTTAAATTTTTATCTATTTGCAAAACTTATATTTCTTCTTGGCTAAACTTCTATCTTTTAGCAAAACCTATATTTCTTATTGATTAAATTTATATCTCTTATTGGTTAAACTTTTGTCTCTTGACAAGACCTACAGCTCTTATTGGCAAAACTTCTATCTAGTATTGGCTAAATTTTTTTTTTAATAATTTTTTTTAAAAAAAAAGCTAAAATTTTATCTTTTGGCTAAATTTATTTATCCTTCTACAATTTTATTGCCTTTTTCTTATTGTAATATATAAATATATTTCAAAATCATGAACTTAATTTCTTTATTTTTTCTAATTATAACAAAATTCAAAACTATCATCATACTTTTTTTTTATCCTTAACAATGGATATTTTATGCATAACATTTGGGTGTTGCCTGAAACATAAGAAATTCAGCCAAATTATGCTTCAATTGAAAAACTATGGTTGAGGGTATTGCATACATTGGACCAATCATGATGTGATGAAACTTGAACAAAAATGGACCAAGTTTCCATAATACCTTCATGTTGAAAGGAGGCACCTATTACAAAATTGAAATGTAAATAACCCAAGTCTTTGTAATTCCCATATCATTTTTCTACCAATTATATTTAGATTATAAAAAGGTTAGAAGATGCAAGTATTACAAATATTTTTTGATCCACCATTTAGTTTAGGGCAACCAAATTTTTTTGGGAAACCACAATACCCACATCATCACTATTTAATACAAATGTCTAAGTCTAAATCAACATAATTCTTACATAATCAATTGCATCAACCTTAAATTATGTAAACATTTCAACTAATGGAACCTTAACCCTCATCTAAAAACTAAAAAAATTCATACAAATGACCAAAAAATGTTTAACCCAATTTGTAAATTTTGTTTGCATAAACCATAAATTATGTAGATTATCACGAATGCCAATGGCATGGAATCCATTCATTTGAATATTCATCCATGAATTGTAATAAACTTGTACTTAACTTTTAATTTAGTTTTAATTCATTCTTAGCTAAAATTTTGTTAAGTTTTAATTCATTTTTAGTTCACTTTTAGTTCACTTTTAGCTAAATTCTAGTTCACTTCTAGCTAAATTCTAGTTCACTTCTAGTTAATTCTTAATTAATTTTTAGTTCACTTTTAGTTAATTATTATTTAATTATCAGTTCACTCTTGTTGAGTCTTAATTCACTCATAGTTCACACATGGGTGCATGTGGGCACGCACGGGTTAATAGGGGCCACATGTAGGTTGGAAAGGTTTTGAAAAACTTCCTTGAGCTAAGTGCCCAATAAATATAAATAAAGGTAGAATTCCCATTACCTTTAATTTGTTCAACACCAATTTTAAGTATGTTTCTTTTATCATAGCCTTGTTTTGTTTTTATTTATTCTTTGCAATAAAACCTTGTTGGATTTTTGTTTTACATGTGTCATGTTTTTGTTTTTTTTTTCTTGTTTCATAATCTAAATTTGGAACTAGGCTTGCCCTTTTTCTCGTTTTGGTTAAGAAATCTTGTAATCTTGGTTATTTCGTGCCCGTGACATACACATTACAACTTAATGGATGCATAAGTTTAAATTTGAAAACTTAAGTATATTTATACAAATGAACCTTAAAATGTTAACTTAAAACCTTTTTATGTAACAAAAAATCCCTACATTGACCTTCAATTAAATAAACACAAAAAGAATTGGTTGGATAACTTTAATGTTAAAATGTAGCAATTATTTGTTTACAACTAAATGTTAAACTTAAATTTGGAATTATTTTTGCATAACCTTTAAATAGACTATGAACATTGGATACATAATTATAATAAAAATATGAAATAATTTTATAGAAGTACCAATAAAGCTTGTTTTTAAACTTAATTTGGGGGGAGGAACCCCAACCTTTAATAAAATGTAAACAAAACAAGTGGGAAAGTTTATATCATTTATACCTTTGCCATGAAGTCACCTTCATTAGCCTCTCCTTTAGTAGATGAAAAAGAAAAGAAAACCAGGAACCTCCTTATATATATTTGTATGTGAACACATAAATTCACCTTTAAAATATTCCATGAAAATAATATAATTGCTAACAAAAATGTTACCTTAAACCCAATGTCCCCTCTATTTATTTGAAACAGATATTAAGCAAAATTTTAGATGAAGGTAATGTAACATAAACATGGGTCAATTGTTGATGTGGTTATTGCAATTTGAGGGACTTTATGGAGAATCCCAACCATTGTCAATAGAAGATCAAGAATTTGTAATACCCGCATAAACAAACTGGTCTATGCACAAAGTGGTCATTTCATAAAAGTGGGCAATATAATTATATAAAATTATTAAAATGTACATTTCTTGTATGTAAAATGTATGCAAAAAGGGGTAGGGTGCAGAATGTACCTATAGACATAGATGATGGTGATGGCGCGACAGAACTCATGCTAGAACAAGCGATGACAATGGCACAATGGAACCCACACTAGAATGAATAATGGCGCTGGAGATGGATTTATTGCTCTTGGAAACATTTGACATTGAATGTTAGGCCCACCAAAAATGCAAGAAGGGGAAAAGGAAAAGGGGTTGCAACCCTAGAATGGGGTTGGTACGTTTGTAAAACAAGTTTTTAAAAAAGGTTAAAAAAAAAAGGAGTGTTTTTTTTAAACCCGCCCAAAATGAAAATGTTGCACATGGTTGGCCAACCCAAAGTCAATGGATGAATTGCCCTCCATCCAAAACAGGACTGGTGCAGTCATGGGGGCTGGTTCACTCATATTGGAAAACCATTAGTGAGTAGGGATGCACCAAGGTGATTTTGTAATATTTAGACATACAATGCTAGAGTTATTGTACAATTTTGTCATTGAAATTCAGTAAAATCAAAAAAAATAAATAAATTGGGGTACTTTCTTGGTAATATTGGAACTTCGAAAGCCTTCTTGAATAGGATTTTATGGAGGTGGTTTCATAAGTTTTAGACCTGAGATGCTAGAGCTATTGTATTTTGATTTTTTTATATTGAAAATTGAATAAAAATTCAAAAATTCAATTCAATTAGTTCACTACCGAGTTCACACCTGAGCCAACAGCACATGCCACACTAGGGTTTGTTCTGTCTACTTAGCATCTGGGGTTTTGGTTAACATATTTCGTGCTTGTGTAACTTTCATCTGAAGGATTTAAAACAATCTCCAAATTAGAGAGTAGAATAGCCTGTTAACTTTTGACGTGTTCATTAAAAATACTCAATTCAACCCAGGTTGGGATCATGATTGGCAAGTGGCAACCAAACCAATTCAACTCTGTGTTGTGTGAACCTGTTGTGACCCTCTGCCATAAAGCATTCCTGAAGTTTTTTCAGAGGGCACCTTGTATCCATGAACATCCCTCCTGGAAATTATGCCTACTTTTAGGTATAAGACCTTGCCTAGTCATAGGGAGTAGGTGCAAGAACCTTCTTTTGATCTATATATGTTTATGTTCATGATAATGTTGGCCTCATGTTTCACGATGGGGTAAAGTCCACAGATGGGGAACATTCCCAAAATCCAAGGCTACACTTGACAACCACCTCATCCTAGGCCCCTTATTGTGAGAATGGCCCCCACCTTGGCACTTTACCCTACACAAAACCAACTTTAGAATGCATTATCTGCACCCTTCCAAGAAACCTAAAAGTTGGGTTACAAGAAAATTTGTTCCAACTTGGATTTACACCCCAATCAAATTGACCATAAGTTAGTTCCTTCCCCAATGTTTGTAAAAAGGTGATGTAGTAGAAGTTCAAACACAAGACTTCAATATGCAAATACATAGCCAACTGAAACTACCAGGTAAGCACTCTCAAAGTAGAAACAAATCGAAGCTCGAATGATAGGACTATTGGCTAAGTAGGAAATAAAACTCATGACAATAGGACAATAAACTCAAATTGGATTCAGTAGAAGAAAAAAAACAATTAGGACAACTGTTGATTTGGACTATTGTTGGCTAGTTCTTGATTATGCAGATTCAGGTCCTGTAGGTACATAAGTACAACTTTTCTTTAAAATAAACAAATAAGAACTTTTTTTTGTAATTAAGTAATTTCAATTGTTGTACATAATTAAAGTTACATAATATCAATTTAGGACTATGTAAATTTGTTGAACAAACTAAGACTAAATAAATAAATAAATAAATAAGTTGTGTGCAATGGATTTGCAATTCAACCTAATTTTGAACTGAAGAGAACTCCAATTTTGTTGAGAAAAGACTGAAATTGGAGGCTTTAGAAACCCAAAGAGCTGGTCTCAGGGCCAGACCAAAGGGTCTCTCAAAAGATCAAAAACTAAAAAGTTTCATAACCAGGACCCAAGGTTCCTTCTATAATCAAGAACTGAAACAACACTGGTTTGGACTTTGGAGACCAAACCTTAAAAGGGGTGGCCTCCTCAGAAACTCAAGGTGCCAGTTTTTAAATGAAATTCTTATTGGGATCAATAGATTAAAATTGGTTGATATTGTTAGCCAGCAATATGAAATCCCTGTGCATAAGTTACAATTACTTTTCAGCGTTGCGCACCTGAGTGCACGCTCCCCCACACACAGTAAGTACCCATTGTCATGGAGGTCATGGGGGGGGGGGGGGGGGGGAGTACACACTCACAAAAAGGGGGGAAAAAAAACTGCAAAAAAAAAAACATCTATCTTCTTCTCGCAATGAAGGTA
>Ga0116229_10003433_pt1 | contig 26014 bp, 20 predicted proteins | sample S1TSphgellanicum_3_FD_87313 | JGI IMG/M metagenome (GOLD analysis project Ga0116229, IMG submission 87313) | Host-associated microbial communities from peat moss isolated from Minnesota, USA - S1T2_Fc - Sphagnum magellanicum MG | ecosystem: Host-associated > Plants > Peat moss > Unclassified... | reverse complement strand
GGGGGATGGGGGGGGGGGGGGGGGGGTTGGGGGGGGGGAGGGGGGGGGGGGGGGGGGGGGGGGGGGGGGGGGGGGGGGGGGCGGGGGGGAAATTGATTTTGTTGTATTTCGCAAGGAAACCTCAGAGAGGAGATAGAAAGACTCTTTTGTGGGGAATTGGGCACAGGAGATCAGGTGTGACTGGGAAGGTTGTGGAGGAGCTAGGATGGTCAGAGGGGGGACGAGGAGAGACGATGGATCGCGAGGCCTGAGCAGCATTAACATCTTCGCCGCCCTCGAGAGCCGCCGTCGCAAGTCTAAAGAAGAATGGGGAGAAGGAGAAGCAGCCCGGTTGCAGAAATGAGCCGGAGAACAAGCAGAACTTGAGCGAGCCTTTGCAATTTTGGGCGCCATCTCAGGTGACGGTGAAGTCCTGGGCCGATTGTAACGACGACGACGACGATTACCCTGCCACCACTCCGCCCCCTGCCGAAGATGACTCTCCCGAGCTCCTTCTCGCAGATCCCGATAGCAGATTGAGCCAAGAAGAGGTAAGATCTTCCTCCTCGCGGAAGCCTCCCCAAAAAAAAGTTTCAGGGACATGGATTCGCTATGAGTTTGAGAGCTGTGCAAAGAACAAGATTGTTTCTTCCGGGATTGATGACGAAATGGATGTGCAATCTCACCTGAACTGCATTTCGAGCAAATTCCTCCGACAAAATTTCCTTGTGAAGAGTAAAATTACGCTTCAATTAGTTTCTTGCCGATCCTGTTCAATCCGCAGTGAATCGAGACAGATCGGGACTACTGATCTCTGTTCATTTTTTTCTTATTTCAGCTGCAGATTTGAAGATCATTGAGAATCTTTTTATGGAAGCTTTACCTGATGGAATGTTGCACCTGAAAGGACCAGATTTTAGGGTTTTTGAATTGTTAAGGAAATGCACACAGTCAATGATTCTGGTTACTGCTTCGCTGTTTCTGAAGGTCATTCTTTTGCTTACAATGGCACTCTTGGAGTAAGCGTTTATTGTTTAGTTTACACATAGAGTTTTGCACTGTTTGTTGGTGTAGCAGGAAAGAGAACGCAAGGATGAGGAACAATGAGAAGAAGAGGAAGTTGGCAATGACAATGAGAGTGAGGAGAATCGAGAGTTATCAGGGATACAGGAATGTTAGAGATGCCTGCAGCTGAAAGAAGGCAGCATGCCAGCATTCAAAGAGGGAATTGAAGAAAAAGGGGCTTGCTGAGTTTGGCCTCTCACAAAATGATGAAAATTTTATGGATCTAACTTTGGTTCTCTGACCCATGTGCACATTTGCATGGTTTTGACTTTGGACATAGATTTCTACATCTCCTTTTTGATGCCTTGTTTGATCTCCAGTAGTGCTGGCATGGGCTTATCACAAGCAAGTTGTATTGATTGCACCAAGTGCAAGATGTGGTTAGAATAGGTAACATCAGAAAAATTGGAGAATGTCCTAATATCAAGCTGTCACAGTAAGTCCTCACATGCAATGAATGACTCTGCAGGTTCTACTCTTACAGTCTCCGAAAGGGGATGAAATTTCTGATGAAAATAGTGAAGAGTCTGAGAACAAACAAATCGAAGAGGAGGAGCCCTCACTAGTAGGAAGTAAAAGTTCAAAGAGGTGAAAGGTGAAGAAGGAAAAGCCATTCAAGGATATCCTTGTTCCTTCAATGCCCAAGAGTGAAGCAGGAACAAAAGAAGAATCGGCAGGAGATGCAGGTGATGGAAATTCAGTTGCACCTGACCCTGAAGAAGTATTGAGGTGGTTAGCAACCTTGAAGAAGAAAAAGTCCATGAAAGATGCAGATGCTGCTGCTAAGGCTGGAGCAAGTGAAACAGCTACTAGGGCAGCCAGGGTTGCTGCAGCAAAGAAAAGAGAGAAGCCTCACTAAAACCAGCAGCCTCTCAGATAAACAAATTTCTTAGAGAAAGAAGATATCGATCCATACAGGTATACTCCATCCCTCTGTGCTGTTCATTCACAACCCGATGTGATCCAAGGGTCATTGCAAGATCTTAATGGAGTATCAGAGTGGTCTGGTGTGACCAGTGCATGTCTGACTTTCCTTGGATTTCTTATGTATCAAGGAAATTTTCAAAGTGACAGGCCAATTTGCTCTTCTGGATGTGTTTCTCCTTATTTGCTATCAGTTGGGGGCTGCTTTTGGTGAATGATTGTGTGAAATTTACTGTTTCTGGAAGGATTTGTTCCCAAGCTTAGAATGAGTTGAAAATCTGAAAGATGATTTGTGTGTCAAAGTATGTTATCTTGCATTGCTTATTCCTATGTAAGGTCTACTACAGATGAAGAGATCAGATGGGAATTGATTGTAGTAGCAGGGTTTTGTAGCAGTCTTTGGATTATGTGTTGTATCAAGTAGTATGAGCCTTGTTGGCAATTCAATTACAGACACAAGTGTTTCTTCCTGAGCAGTATCACCTGTTAACCAATAATGAGGAAATGTGGAAAGGATTGTTTCCCTTCCTTTTGAACCCTATGTCTTGCTGTGGCTTGCAAAGTATCAAAATGTCTTCACACCTACTGGATGCCAAACACTGAAGCTGACAACTGTGCATCTTTTTCAATATAAGTAATTTTCACTTGTATGTGGGGTTCATCATGTGTTCAAAAGAAAGTTGAAATGCAAAACATATCAGAGTGCTTGCACCTGTGGAAAACTGCAGAGAACTCAGAGATTGTGTTTGGATTTAGCATTGTCCCAAGATTCAATGCCAGCAACATTGAAATTTTTGACAAGTTTTCTGAGCTTTAGTATGCAGGTAGAAACATGATCATATTCAGGTTGATGCAAATATTACAGTTCTGCCAAATTTGCAGTATTCAACAGTCAGTTTTATAAGTTCTTAAGGCTTTCTAACTCAAATGGGGAGCTTAATTAGTCTACTGGGGAGAAAAGGCCAGTTTCTAAAGTTTCTACTAATTTAACCAGAGGTTTGCATGACAAAAAGATTGAGTTTGGGCTTCTATCTTTTTAAGGGCTTCTGAATCCAAACTGGGGAGCTTTTCCAAGCCAAGTTTGTCCTTGAAAGACCAGGCTTTTAGAGGGAGCTTTACAAGGCGCACTTTCAAAAGTCAAGCTTTTAGAGTTCTCAAATCTTGTTTCTCTCCTTCCTCTTTCCTTGTTGGGGTTTTGTTCTTATTCTTTCTTATGTTACTATTTCTCCTTGGTTTCATGGGTTTTCGTCTTCTCTCAATCTATTCATGTTGAGTTTAATCATAAATATGGAGAAGCTCTCAGTACTCATGCAGATATTGTCTACAAATGAAGTATAGTGCAAGTTCTTGCATAGCTATTGAATTCATTTGAATGGTTTGCCACATGGCAATGAATGGTCTAATTTTCCATTGCTAGTGTAGACCCAAACAGAATCTGGCTCATTGATATGATGCATTAGTCTGCAGTGAACTGGGTAGATTGGACTATGTCAAGACGGCCCAACTCAGAGTACTTGTAAATTATATGTCTTTCTGCTTGCTTTGTATGCGTACTCCCTATGGACTCTTTAGTCTCCAAAATAGCAACAGTAGGAATTTGGCACACAATTGATTGAACTAATATTCTGTGTGGCTATGTAGATCTAGTTTGAATTCTGTGTGATGTCACACAGCAAAACCATGTTATAGTCATTTTGGGATCAACATTTTGTGTAGGGTAAACCCCCATGGTGGGGGCATTCTCAAAATAAGGGACCTGGGATGACAGGCAGTAGCTGAGTCTGACCCCACATTTCAGGAATGTTCCCCACCCATGAGCCTTACCGATTGTATGGGTGAAACTTACCCCATGAGGCAAACAAAATAAAACATGAGGTGAATGTAATCATAAGCTTAAACATATGTATGAGTGAGAGGTGCCTTGTAAGTGTAAGAGGTTTGTAGGCCAAAGGTGCCTCCTGCTTCTGAGGAAGCATTATTTAATGTGTATAGGGTGCCCTCCAGATACACTTGGAAAGTTCTCCAGGTGCTTTATGAAAATCAACAAAATACGCTAGGAAAATACGCTTGGAAATTCTTGGGGTGCTTTATAAAACTTAAGTTACTGCAGTGATCATTAGTAGACACTACTCCGGAAGGCTGGCTTGTTTATAAAAGGAAATGTTCTAGACAATACTAAAGAGTAATAACAACCCTTGCACTGTAATGTTAAATCTATCTACCATTTCATTCCTAACTTTTAGGCTACCTGACCCTACAATCTTTCTTGGGGTATTTTTTTGTAGTGACAGCACAGTGCCTCCCCACCCCCCCAAAAAAAACCAAGGTGACAATCCTTTGTTCGGTTCAGATGCATTAAAATGACAAAATTCCTTCGCTGCAGGGAATTTACATGCAATCTCCCCTGCACCAGGGAAATTAGGAGAGATTCAGGGGAGCAGGAAATTACACTTGGGGAGGCCCTCCAAGTTACACTTCGTTTTTTTACCAGGGGTTTTTACAAGGTAACGGTCTGATCCAGGGCCTTATTGTGATACCCAGATTCAGATCAGCGCCCTCACGCTCTCGTCTCCATTCACACTGTTCATTAAATACATAAATTACCTGCACATGGCAAACCACACACTGGTGAATTTCAGCATTCAGTCCCATTTTTTAATCTTGGGCTAACCTTGACCCCTTGATGGGTGAGACTGAACTCATTGAGGACTTCCCAAGTGATACAAAGCCTTGTCACCCAGGATTCCCATTTTTCATCTCTTGGCCTAACTGTAGACTTGTGTATAGTTCAAGGACTTAGTGTGTTGAGGCCATCTCCTTAGGCCCTCTCCTTAAACCCTCATTCATCGGCAGCTATGCAACTCATGAGTGCTATCAAACATGGAGTTGAACTCGGCCCAACATTTAGACTCACAACCCAAACTACCACACAGGTTGCCCTACGTGGTCCGAACTTGGGCCCCAACTAGGTGAATCCCCCTCACTTGAAGGTTTGACTAAAAGGGCATGTCACTCTACCTCACTACAATGATGTCAACATCCTCGTTGACATTACTCAGGGGTGATTGCCCTTGGGCATTTCTGCCACCTCTCTACCTTTGATCCCATGGTGGGGTTAGTTATTTCATGATCAAAAAATACCATTCGCAATGTGTCTTTGTGTTCTCGGTGTAGGAGGTATTACTGAATGTGTCTTTTGTTTTCACCTAGTGCTTTTGTTTCTAGCATCTTCTCCAAATTCCCCCTTGCAATCATCTCTTCTTTCTTTGGAGTCCATTTCAAGTCTAGCTTGGAGATTTTGGTCACCACATTGAATGAAGGTCACAAACACACCAACAAATAGTGTTGAACCAAGCTGTACAGTTTGAATCCTCTTTACCCAAATGGGACATGATTCACAAGTTCATGCACATGAAGTATGATTTTTCCACTCAAGGATGTGTCATTTTATTCGCATGCACCACCAACTCAATCTCACATAACTAAACTTTAGAGTTTCCAATTTGAGTTAAACTCCAACTCCATTTCTATTGGTTGCTACCTCTTTGCCTTTCTTAGTTGTTCCTTCTACCACAAACCTTAGCATTTTCAATGCCGACCATGCTCATGAAAACCTTTAACCCCCTTTAAATTAATGATGTTAATTATTTTTGTTATTTTGTGGGCATTTTCCTGTACTTTAAAAGGGCTTGATGCCCTCATCAATAATTAAACCATTTGTAGGTGGGTCTTTCTTTTTCTTTCAAGTTTTTTACATTCCAAGTTCGTGACCCCTCTCCTACTCAAACTTGTTCATCATCTTTCAAAAGTGCTCCAAGTGAACAATCTTCATCCACACTACCTCCTTGTGATGGCAACCCTTATACTTCACCAGATATTCATTGCTTCTGAGGTGTGTTTGCCTTGCAGGAAATATGCTTTCGATTTCAAGCGCTAGTCTATGTTTAATGGCATCCATTTCTAGTTGCACCTTTTGCTTCCAATCTAATTTTTGTTCATCACATAGAAACAACTTTAGTTTTGAAACATGAAAGGTTAAATGTGCCACAAAATTAATTTGCAACTTTACGATGTATACATCTGTATACATCAGGATCCATATTATGAAAATTTTCATAAGGCCATGTGTATTTAGTAGTGAAACATGGGGCTAGTCCATCAAACATCTTAAAGTCCTGAATGTTCAACCACATGTGTTACCCAACCTCAAACTCCACGTGCTTTCGTGTTTTATTGGCTTGCTTCTCATACCGCTTTTGAAACTATTCCAAGAGCTTCAATGTATAATTGGCTCGAATGTATAATTTTTTGCACCCTTTGACCATTTCCACAACTTACTTGGAGTCACCTTTCAACCCATGGGAATGGCTAAGTCCATTGGCTTCCTAACTTCTTTTCCTAATGTTAATTCAAATGGAGACATCTTTGTCACCAAATGCGTCATGGAGTTGTAACAAAATTTTGCCAAGCCTAAATGTTCCCCCCAATCTCTTTAATCTACATTCACATAGTTTCTAAGATTGGTTCAACAACCCATTAACCCTTTGTGTTGGGCCATCAATTTGTAAGTGAAATGTCATACTAAAAAACAATTTTGTCCCCACCTTTTGGGACAAATGTTTTTAGAAACTTATCATAAATTTGACATCTCTATCACTTACAATGAATTGAGGCATCACATGGTGCCTAACCCACATGTCAAATAACAACTTTGTTGAATTAAAAGTTATTACAATCGTCTTTGTTGGAGCCATTTTTGCCAATTTGGAAAATTGATTTACTACTACCAAAATGGCATCCATCCTATTCCATTTAAAGAGTTGTGTTATGAAGTCCATGGACACACTCCCATGGTTCACTTGGGATTAGTAAAGGCTTGTATAATCCATACTTCTTTTTATAAATGGACTTCATGTTTTGGCACTTCACATGGTGTGCACAAAATGTTCTACATCATTTTTCATCTCAAGATAATAGAATCTTTTCCTTATAGCCATTATTGTGGTTCACTCCCCATGATGCCATGCCATGGGCACATCATGCCCCTCCTGCATGATCTTTGTGCATAGTTTTCTTGTTGGCACATAAATTTGGGACTACTTCCATCTTAGTAATCCTTTTTTTAAAGTGATGGGTTTTATTTTTTTTATGCTCTTGCAACTCTTTGAAATATCTTTGTGCAAGCATGTCTTGCACATAAACTTCCTTTACTTTTTGTTCAAAGTTATTTTCCCCTTAGAAGATGGCCCTTAATGCCTAAGTTTTGGTCAAGGGGTTTTCCACTTCAAACTCCTCCTTCCTACTTATTGCATCATGGATTATGTTATCTTGTCTTGGTTTGTGAATCAATTCCACATCCAACAACACTAAAGTATCATGTTCTTTTAATTGTTTCATTAAGGCCTTTAGTTGAGTTTCAAAATATTTCAAGGAAATATTATTTGTGAAAATTTTGGTTTTATGTGTCCCCAAACAATGTTACTAAGTTTTTAAGCAACATACATGAGTTGGCCATTATAGTTGTGCTCCACAAAGTTTTTTGCTCTTGAAAACAATTAATTGTCCCTCTTGCATGAAGACCCTTCTAATAATGAAGTCACTTACATCAGTGTGAACTTTGAATGCCTTAATGAAGTTTCAAAACTCCGGCACATGGGTGGATGAAAACTTTTTTAACAAGTCTTTGAATGCCTTTTGTTGCTCCTTTTTCCATTCAAAAGACAATTCTTTTTTGAAGAAATATAAAAGTGGTTTTGTCATTTGTGTGTCACAAGCATGAAGAAAACCAAACAACTAAATTTCCAAACCACATGAACGAAGGCATGCTTAGTTTTAAATCTAGATCATGGAATAAGAAAATCAAAAGCAATAACATTATGTGTGCACAATGTGAATGCAAAAAAACATTATAAAACATGAAAATAACAAAACAAGATCATAACAAAGATACATACCCAAAACTAGTGTTGAACAAACTAAAAGTAATGTGGGATTCTACTTATATTTATATTCATTAGGCACTCAGTTCAAGAAAGCTTCTAAAAAAACTTCCAACCTACATGTGGCCCATGTTCACCCATGTGTGACTCGTGTGCACCCATGTGGAAACTAATAATTAACTATGAATTAATTAAAAATGAATTGAAATTTAACTATGAGTTAATTGGAAATGAATTAAAACTTAACTAGAAATGAACTAAAACTTAACTGAGAGATAATTAGAAATGAAATAAGGGATAATGACAAAAAAATTAAAAGTTAATTAGAAGTTAATTGATATTTAATTAAAAGCTAACTATGTGTGAATTGAAATTAACCTAAGAGTTAAGTACAAATTCATTATAAGTCATAGATGAATTGAACATTCATATGAATGAACTCCATGGTGTTGGCTTCCATTACACTACAAGAATCATTTTATAAATTTTTAGTAGAAGTTAGATAGGCCTAAGAAGGATCAAATTATTTTAATCAATTAGCCACCCTTAACACCTTGCTCTGAGCCACTCCCCCTTGCCCCTTGGAGGACGTCACAATTAAGCAACAAACTTCTAAATCTTTCTACAAATATTTCTTCTATTTTACCCTTGTTTGAACCAAACAATAATCTCCTTCCTATTTATTGCTCACCCCCCCTTACTACTAATATGATTACTTCAAACCCTAATCCAAGGAATTATAATTAGATACATATTCACACACACAAGAATGAGAGTAAGACTTTTTCAAACTCAAGCTTCACACTTCAAAAGAAAAGATAATTACAATGGAGTTCTTAATCCTTAGCTAGGTTTCTCCACTTCCAACCAAGCTCTTATTCACACCTACTTAAACATCTTCATGCTTAGAAATAACACTACTTCCTCTTTTTTTTTCCTTCTTTAATTACTTCACTTCCTATTTTCAACCACGCTACTTTTCACTACCTACTCAAGCTCCTCCTTGTGATATATTCTTTTTTTTCACCTACTTCCTTGACTTCAGCTTCAAAAGGCAAACCATTTTTCCCCTACAAATCAGCCCCTTCTCCCCTCATTTCCTCCTTTTCTACCTATATCATGCAAGACCAAACACTCCTCCCCAATACCTCCACCCCCCTTTGCCCCTTGAGTGGAACAATGCCACATATCCTCCATTGAATAATCGTTATCTTTCACAAATCATTGCCCTCTGCCTCCATTTCCATCACTTGCTTGGGGAGCCACCCTCTTTGGAACCCATCTCCCCATGATGTAGTAGCCACCCTTTTGCCCCATCTAGGCTCCTCATGATTTGCCCCGCCCCCTTACAACTCCACGTCATCATTAGTCCTCACTTTCTTTCTCCTCACACCCTACCCATCATTCTAAGAATTGGAAGAGTAGTCAACAATGTTTCCCATTCCCTTCCCAACTTTAAGAAAAAAGTATTGCAATTGTCTTGATCTAACTTTAATTCTTGACACTTTCCTAAAAGCCTCCTCCTCCCTACACATACCTTTCTATCCAACAACCTTAACCAATTTAATTAAAATAGGATAACCTTGTATTAACATAATCCAACTAACCTACTTCCACCTTATCCTATCTAGGCAACCTGCCCCTTGGTAGTCCATCCAAGACAAAATCCAACCCCTATCCTATCTCATGAACCCAAGGTTACCCCAAAATTCTATTAATCAACTACATAATATTAACCCAAAAGTGGGTGAAGCTACTTTGGGCCCAAACACTAGTCTTTTCCAGTCTTCTATGCCTTGCAACTTCTTAAGGTTAGGCTTCACCCCTTCCCTTGATAAAATATGCCCCAACAAGCCAATCTCCTCTTGGGCAAACTCATTTTAGCCTTGTTGGTGAAGAGTTTATTTTTTCGGAGCTTACATAGAACATATTGCAAATGTTTCATGTGCTCTTTTTGCAATCTTGAAATACATTAAGATGTCATCAATGTAAATGATCATGAACTCGTTCAACTTCTCATGAAAATTTGAGTTCATGAAGGTTGTGAATATTAACAAGGCATTACACAACTTGGCATCACTAGGAACTTGTACAAATTATACCTTGTTCTCATAACCATCTTTTCATTGTTTTCATCCACAATGTGGATTTAGTAGTACCCCAATTTGAGATCAATTCTACTAAAGTATTTGGCCTTGTTGAATTGATCCAACATATCATTAATGTGAGGTAGAGGATAGTTGTTACTTAAGGTGGTTTGGGTAGTCCTTCACCAAGTGTTCGTGATTGAAGCACTTGATTTTCATCAAGTCTTGTTTCACCTTTTTTTGCCAATGGCTCCTTGCCCTACAACTTTTCCTTGTCATTGTGAAGCCTCGGCTTACCTTGGCCCCAATTGTGCTTGTTGCGACCTTTGCCCCCATTGCTTGGGCTAACATGGTGTTTTTGGGTGATTTTGCTTCTAGTTTCACCCTTGGGGCATGAAGGGCCTTCATCTTCCATGCATTCCATCATCTTCATCAAGCCCTAACAAGTGACTGAAATGTCCATCTTTTGATAGATAATTTTTTGAACCCAAGGTTTTAGCCCATGCGAAAAGACCAATTTTGTGGCAAACTCCTCTTTTAAAAGGACCATAATCAACATATGACTAAATTTTTTTACATAATAGCCCAGGGAGTCTGTTCCATCTCTTTAGGCAAATTCCAAGAGCTCCATTCCATCTTTGAACATCAAATGAAACGGCATGAACCTTTTGTTTAGTGTCAACTTGAATTCTTCCCATGTGAAGGCTTCAAAGGGGGGTGTTTCCTACTTTTGAAACATCTAATAATCCCATGAATGTTCTTTGAAAAATGTCTGAATGAAATGAATTTGTTCCTTTGTCCATTTCAAGGTGTTGAGTTTCTAGATAAGCTTCAACTTGTTGCAACCATGGTTGCACCCTCTTTGTCTTCGTCTCCTTCCCTTCCTTGCGAAGGAGTTTCGCAAACTTGCTTTTACGACCACCTTGGGGAACCCCCACTGAGAATATTTGCCTATAACACCCAAACCTTCCACAATTCGACCCATGATTTTTGCGATCTCATTGTGTTACAACATGGTCTCGCCCTATTACACCATGAAGGTTTAGAAGGTGTCAACAAGGGCCAAAAATTCTTTGGATGTCTTGTCTGTCTTTTTTTGGTGTATTCTTTCCTCTTGTGCCTTGAAAGACTTGCCCACATTGGGACATTCTAGGGCTTGTTTGCCCCCTTTACCCCTTATGGGTTCATTCAACAAAACTAGCAAATAATCACCCTCATTGTTGGACTTCTTGGACGAGTGCAACTCCACATGCATTAACAACTCCTTGCTTGGTTCATGAACTTTTTCCTTTCCCTTGTTCTTCTTAGGAGCCATAAGAAATTTCTTTATTGGCAAGCCCACATTTGCTTTAGTTTTTCCCTTTCTTTGGACAATGTGGTAAGGAGTCCTTTCTTGGGCCAGAGTTTTGCTTAACCCAACCCCATCCTTCCCCTTCTTTTTTTCACTTTTACAATGAGGGGCCATTTCAACTTCCTCTTCCACTATTTCTTTTATGCTTTGAACTTTTTCTTCAAGCAACTCATCCTCCACCATGGCCTTGCTAAGGTGGCCAATTCCTCGAAAGTTGAGTCCTTTTTCTTCTTTTTTTATAGTTTTGTACTTCCTCTTTGTTTTAGGCCCCACCACTGCCGTTGTGCTCAACACTAGTTGTTCCGAGGCCATTTGCTTAAAGAACTAACTTAAAATGCATTAGAGGTTTTCCCAAAAACTCAAGGAACTTATTTTGATACCAAATGTCATACCCATATTCACCTTAGCACCTTCATGCCCTCGTCTCTATACATGTTCTTCGTTAAACACCTAAACTACTTGCACATGGCAAAACCACACAATGGTGAGTTCTAACATTCAAACTCGTCTCATAATCTTGGGTTAACTCCAACCCCTAGATGAGTGGGACTAAACCTGTTGTGAACTTTCCAAGTGATACAAGGCCTTGTCACTTGGGATTACCATTTCCCATCTTTTAGCCTAACTGCAGACTTGTGTCTAGCTCTCAAGGACCTAGTGTGCCAAGGCCATCTCTTCAGGCCCCCTTCTTTTAAGTCTCACTCACTAGCACCTATGTAACTCATGAGTGCTATCAAACTGGGAGTTGAACCCAGCCCAACATTTAGATCACAACCCAAGCCACCATAGGGGCTGCCCTGTGGAGGTCCAGACTTGGGCCCCATCTAGGCAAATCCCCCTCACTTGAGGGTTCTCCTAGAAGGGCATGTCAGTTACCCTAGGATGAGGGCTTAGCATAGTAAGGGCATGCACAAGATGACAGCCAGAGTGAACTCAATTCTGATAATACTCTCATCCAAGGGCCAGACCCATCACAAAGAAAGAGGCCAATGGACAAGATCAAACAAGACACATGTAGAATCAATTGCCAACATGAACCAATATGATTTTATGAACCCACCTCGTAAGCAGCAGGCACCTTACAGCGTATGAGATCATCCCCAGCATGCTCAGTATGTGACCCTGCAAATTAAAATTGAATGAAGAACAGGGAAAACATACCGATTTGGCTCAACATAAATGTTTTGGCCCAGCTTTTTTGCAGAGTGTGCTGAGGCAAGTAAAAGGCACAGCAAAGGCTGCAACTGCCTGATAAGAGTGTAATAAATATGATCTGACTACTGCTCCCTATTTCTGATTGGCCAATCATATGATTGGTCCAGGTGGTTTGCTATCAGTGGAGTTCCACTTTGTGTTTAGGGGTGGGATTGCGAAAAACTAAATAACTAAACTTGATTGTGAGAAATATTTTTGCAGGGTCTCATACTGAGCACGGCTGGGGATGCCCTATGAACCCTCCTCCATTTCACTTCCCCAAAATATTTCTCCCAGGAGCAATTTGTTTTCAAAATAGCATGGTCATACAAGGGTTGATTGAAGGAAGTGCTGAACCACACTGCCCAACTCCTATATAATTGTCTCACCTGTGACGAGACTGACATGAAGCAATACAGAGACCGATGCCTACTCATGGTCTCATCAGATTTCAGGTATCATGGAAACCCCCTATAAATAAGCCCTGGCTTACATACCAACGAAAATATTAATAACTGACTTACTTTCCTCTTGAGTGCCAGTTGACGGATTATTAGTTTTCCATCATAGGAGTTGCCGTATTTTTGCTGTGCAATATTACCCAAAACAGTAATATGCCATAAAAAAGGATACATTAGGAAGCGGATGACTCCAATATTCCAACTTCCAAGCCTTTTGGAGTTTGAAGGGCTACTGAAAGAGCCCCCCTCTATTAGCAAATGTCAGAACAAACAAACCGCCAAAACAGTGCCCCAATTTAGAGCCATCATAGAACATTTCACGGCCAAAGATTACTTATGAGGGAGGTCCTTTGAAATCATCAAGTAGGAATAATAAATAATTGGCTGAAACAATGGGACCATTGGCGCTCGCACTCAGTGGCTGCCACTCACATACTGGACTATATTCTCAATTTTGCCACTAACTTGCTATTATTAAAAGGACCCATTCAGCCTTTTCCCCTAGCAAGCTCCAGACTTCTACTTACCATCTCTGGTGTATTCTTGTTCCCCCTCGCACCTCTCCATTTTGTTTGCAAAATCTCCACCTACATATTTGGTTGATTTCTTCCTCAAGCCCTTTTAAGAGCTTAAACCTGGTCTCCTTGTTCAATTCTTGCTCATGGGTAACATACAAGGAAGACGTAATACTGCTTCAACAGTGGTTTCAGGTTTCAGACACATTTGGAAGATACTAGTTAACCGAACTTGTCAGGTTAAAGAGCAGGTCCGCCGTTATTACTACAACGGCATATACACTGTATTTTGAATGAAGTACAGACTTCAAATAGTGTACAATCGGGTTTGGACTTCAAACGTGTAAATTCAAAATTTTACCCAAGATACTGTGATCTCCATAAGCACAGTTTTAAAAAAGACTAGTCATAATGATAGGCCCAGGTAGTTGCATTTGCATACCTAGTCTCTCACATTGTGGTGTCTGATCTAATTTTCGATGTTTATGGGTGGGGCTAGTGAACAATTAACCCTCTATGTTGCATGTGAAAATCATTGGTAAAGGCTCAAATTTGGGGTGTGGGTGGACCTTCTCTAAGTCAGCTGATTGCTTGCTGCAAATTAGCTGCATAACCCACACCTCTAGAAAGAAAGCTGTCCAATTATGGTAGAAAGCTGTGGCTATGGTTTGGACAAATTGAGGACATTGTGAGAGTGGGAAGATATTCGAAGGATGCTAGTGGAATGATGTACATTGGATGTAGACAACTTTTGTATAATCTATTGTTCTAAGTAAAAGCACTTCCTGATTTAGGATCCTCATATCGTTGCACATCATGTTCAAAATAGGGGGTCATTCAAGGAGAGTACCTTAAGCTCAAATTTAGAATATATTCAATTTAGCATTTGCTATGTTACGCCTTATAAAAGGGTCTTTCTTACTTTGGTTACCTAGTTTTATTGGCCCTGCCTTGTAAGGCAGGGATATTGTGTTGAGAATCAATAGAGAGTTTAGTAGCTTCAAGGGATTTTGCGCCCTATCAACTATGTGAGATGATTCATGCTAATTTGATTGTAAAAAGATTCATATTTATCTTTTGATATTTTGTTTACTCTACCACCTCCTCAAATGTGCTACTCTACCACCTTCTCAAATGTGCACCTAGCCCAACTGACTTTGTCACCGACCCATAACCACAAAACTAAATATGAAAATACTTTCTTCAAAAATGGTTATGGTACCCATCATACACAAAAATACATGTAATTTTTTCAAAATGTGACAATGTGATTGAAAACAATCAAATATACATGTCATGATGAGACTTTTTTTTGGTTTGAGATTTCGCACAAATGTGAAAAATAAATATGAAAAGATAATATTTGATCATTTATTTGGAAAAAAAAGTCATTAGATTTGCAAAAAACTAAAAATCATGTTGTGACATTTTCCTATTGGTTTTGATTTGGTAACAAAATTTTAAATGTTTAAATAGGTTCCTAAAACATGTCATCATTTAATGTGAGATCGCTTTTGGGTTCCTCATAACTATTTTTCCCCTAGTTATGACCAATTTATGATAAATATCAATTGTTGATATTAAATTAATGGCAGGGCCATTGTGTATAACACACCTTGTTATGTTTCTTCTACCTCTAGAAGGTGAATTGAACTCTCATGTGTTCAGGCATTGCCCTTTTAAACATTGGAAAGGTTCTTTAAGAATCATGGCTCACCAATTTGGATGGAGATCTCAACATAATGCTTATATTCCCCCACATTTTAAGCTATGTTTTGTTATTTATTTTGTTCCTATACATGTTTGTGTTTAGTTTTAGTTGCTATTTATGCTTAAGCATTTCATGGTTTAGTTTGTCAAAGTGCATGTGCTCATGATAAAACTTTTATCTCACAAGGTTTCTCTCAAGAATTGTTTTGAGAGTTGTGTTGTTGTCCATTATCAAACAAGGGAGGTTGGGTTACATTTTAATTCTAATCAATTGCAAAGATTTGATTCATTATCAAATAGTTTTATGATATTGATCTTAGTTTCTAGAACTAGTGTAAATTGTTCTTTCCAAATATGATATAGCAAGCCCACATGGAAGGTGGCTATGAGGCGGAAGATAATTCAAAGCATCTTGAATGTTTTACACCATTTTTTAGGGTCACTTGAACATAGATGTTGGATGATTTCAATGTCCTTTTCTTGAAAAGTCCTTTTAATCCTCTTTAGCACTTTGGACCAATTTTTTTTCTGACCTAGTAATCAAGCATTTATGAAATAATGGTTGTGCGATTTTTTAAATGAATCTCAAAATTGATTAAAAAATACTAGGCTGCAAATGCTAAACTAAATTTCTTCTTTTTTCTGGGTTCTTATGTGCACATATGAAGTAATTAGGTGTAAAGAAAGTGCAGGACGCATGTTCCGTACTAGCAGCCAACTGTATAACACCAAGTTCAATGTGCAACTAGTTGCAACCATAATCATATATACTCATTGAGGATATGCATTGCTCTTGGCATTCTGAGCATGGTCCTTGTTCTGCAAGGATTGCAGAGTATAAAATCCTAAAGCCATGGAGATTCTATGGCTCTTGTGCAAATTTCAGACTGCACACACTCTATCTGTGTATACATTGTGAACATTGAAGCTACTTGCATTGGAAGTGTTCCTTGTCACATAGTGCCCCCCAGCTTGCATTGGTTAATCTATTAAATATTTGTGGCAAGGACTGGTGCACTGCCCTGTAACTTGTAATTTTATGTACTATAGAATGCATACTTGGTGGGTGATCCTGCCAAGCAACTGCCTGGTAGTTGTTTGCCTGGCAGCCTTGGCCACCAAGGGCAAAGTCCCTGATGCGAATAGTGGGCACCGGGTTCCCTACGCTCACGTATGGGGAGCTCCATGAACAGAAAGTTTCCCTCTGACAGGCCTGGAGAATCACAGCACAGGTACGACCGAATCCTCCCATGCTCTTGATCGTGTAGTGCAAAACCCCAAAGGGGGTGGTGGGGGTTGCATTCTCAAAATAGGATGAGATGGGAGCTCAGTCCAGCCGTGCATTTGGGGAATGTCCTCCACCCCTGGACTTTACCCATTGTATGAGACACACATGATCATGAACTTAGACATATGTAGACCATGAAATATATAGGAGGGGAACGGTTCTTACACCTACTACGCCTTAAGATCACTCCCACTCTGAAGGAGTAGGTGTAAGATGCCTCCTCTTTTGCAGGAGAGGTATTCACATATGTATAGATGCCCTCCAAATACAGTAGGAACTTCTCTAAGTGCTTCATGGAAACTTTGAACTAGGTGAGCTAACTAGTTAGGAGAGCTCTATTCAGGAGGTCCACTTAACCAGTACTTGACTATAGTATACCAAAGAGAAAAGGCCAATTCTCAGTTTGAGAATTGCATATTGCTGATTTACAATGTATCAGGCCAACAACATGTTTGATTGAGTGCTATCATAGGCCACTGACATTTGTTTTCTTTCAAATGTAAGAGGCTCCCTTTGAAGGAAGAAATTTTGCAAAGAAAAAGGTCGGTGAGGCAACTTGCTATTGTAGACCCAAATAAATTAGGACAAGTTCCTTCATGGTGCCTATATGTACATTTGGAATAACAATAAAGTTATCCTTTAAAGATATATGTTGGGCACCAGTTTGGGCAATTTGGAAAGGAGTTTCCCATTTCACGCCGAGTTAGAGGCTGTCAGTGAACACCAAAGAGCTAGAGTGAGCGTCAAATTATGAATTTGAGGAAATCTAAGGAGTTTAACCATTTTAAGTAATATGGCAGGTACATTTTACTCTCAAACTCAATAAAGCTAAAGCACAAAGGAAGGCCATTGGGGTGATTTGCCTTGACAGCAGCTAGTAAACTTAGAGCCAATTAGTTTTTTTGGGACCAGTTTAGGAGCAAAAAGTAGTTTATATTCCCCTCTTTCCAGTCTTGAAAGTTGCCTAACTATTGTCATTTGATTCCCTTTTCTACCAAAATTTGCAGTTCTTGTGCCCAATTCACAAGATTTATGGATAACTTTCATGAAAATGGTAAAAGTCATTGCTTGAATATGGTTATAATTGCAACGTAAGATCAAAGAGGTTGAAGGTTAGGGTGGAACTTGTTGCTATTATCGAATAGGTAGGTTCATGAATAACTGAAGCTAGTAGTATGGAGACTGAGTTCAGAGAAGGGTGTCATGTTGGGTTAATCGTGCAGAGGGAAAAAGTGAGGCCTTCTTGCACGCCATGAAAAGGATACAAACCACATACAGAGAAACCCCCAGAGGGCAGGAGAGCACACAGCCTCAAATTACATACGAGAAACACCAGAAGAACTCAGAGGATACAGGAGAAAACACCAACTGATCGTGCTTTCTCCCCTGCCCCACTATACATATGACACCACTCTGAAGGAGAATCAAAACACAGACACAGACAGGGTTGTCAGGCATTCTGTCTCTGCCAATAGCAGTCAAGGCAGGTGATAGTATCATACAGGCTATATATGTATTATCTACGATTGTTGGGCGGCAGACTTGTCTTCCGGTTTGTAACAGCTAAAATCATATGCATTCCCTCCTGTTAGTGTTGTTCTGTTGTCGGTGTCTTCTACTTTGATGAGCCTATATGCAGCTTTCCCCCAAAACACTCTAGCCTCTTGCACACACTTGCACTCCAGAGGGAGCATGATGGAGGGACCTGAACAGACTTCACGCCAAGTGAACTCTGCAGCACTCTGACATTGTGGCATTGTCACTATTATTGTGGTTGTTGCCGTCCTTAATTCCGCGACCAGGACACAAATGAAGACTGCACCTACAAACTGACCGTACTGGGCCGAGCTCTAGCATGACTATCACAGGTTCACAGCCTCTTCTTCTCCCTAGCCTTTTGCACTGGAAGACTGGTTTTGTCCATTTGAGTGCACTATGGTGCTAATTGCAAATGGCTCCTCCATAAAGTAGGGCGAAATTTTCGAGCTCCTTATAAGGGCTATATGCCAAAGAAAACCACACTACTGTGTGATGAATTTTAGGTGAATTTAGCGGGGTTGTTGTGCTACAAATCCACTATAGTTTGCTAGGATCTGAGGTGAAACGATAGTATCTAGTGCAGTGTTTTCCGAGAAAAGCTTTCACTCGGCCTAAGTGGCTATCAACTATAGGAAGATGCAGGAAAAGTAGCAATCATCTCTAGGAAGATTCCTCCAAATCTGGCTATAAATCAATTGTGAAGCACAAATCTTTAATCATCTTTTTATATATCTTGCTACTTAATGTAACCAAATATAGCAATCTGGTAAATTTTCCTTTCCTTTTCTGACTTCTGGACATTGACAATAGACATACCTGAAAATAACTTCATTTTTCAGTTTAGATTTCTCTTGTGGCAAAATTTCACTGGTAAAAAGAAGGCTCATCTAGTGTGCCACTGGGGAGGACGTTATTGATTTATCATTATTAAAAATGGCTCAACAAGTGGTAATGAAGGCTTATTGAGGGGGCGCTATGTGTACGGTAAATCCAGAGGTAGTGTGCAAGGTGGAGCCCAGCACCAGCCCAATTCTAGTAAAGCCTACAGTTGAGGGCTTTATCAAGCTTAATGAATGCACTCAGATTTTATTTTGTATTTATACATGTGATACTTGGCAAGTATTTGCAGGGTATTCATGAAGAAACATCACTAGATACCCATGGGGTGTCATGGATAAAAAAACATGGGGCATCTCAAAAAATGAAACGATTACAAGCAAAAATGAATGCCCATCATGCCTACAGGCATTTTGTTTTTTGAAATGCCTCATGAGTTTTTATGCTTTGCAACACATTCTCTAAATACAATAGAAAAATCCAAGAAGGTATTTATGAGCATAAGATGGATGCCTGAGGCAATAGCTAAGGGCAAGAGCTAATAACACCCCATCTAAAAGCATTAACACACATAAAGACCTATTAGAACTTTTTCCCCATATTTTGCAACAAGGATTTTTAATATTGGAATAACAAAAAACAAGGGGGGCCTAAACATGGGACATAAAACACCACCAAAAATGTCTTTTTTCTCACACAAAAGAAATAGCTCATGACATGTGTGAGGTAAACTTTGTGGTTTCATCCACTAGATTGTACAATATGTGGTATTTATTGTAGCATAAAATACAACTTAATGCCAAGTTGTAATTTTAATGTAATATATATTTGAATAAATACCACACATAAAATTCTTATTGACAAATATTAATTTGTCAAGATTCTTAGCTTGACTTGACAACATTAGTAGGGTGATGAGAAGATTCCAACAATGGGAAAAAAATAATTAATCTTGCTTTGGGAGGTGGGAATGTCCATAATGTGTTTCACCAATTTTGTAAAAGGAATTTTTTTTGTGATTGTGTGCACCACTAATTCAAAACACACTTGCAATCCACATCAATGGGATTGTGGTGAAATTTGTTGAACTCTTTTAATACAAGGCTTTTCAATGTATTTGAATTTTGTTTTTAGTGATGTGAAATAGATCCTTGAAATCCACTTGATGTAGTTAGCATAAGTGATTTGAAACACTTTACCAATTACAAAGGCAATAACTATTGTGAGTAATAATCAACATCCAAACTTGATGCATTTTCACAACTTACATATGATGTGACTGAATGCACATTTCTTAAACTTAGGATCTAGCATAATTGCCAACATTTGATGAACTTTTTCATATCAAAACCTTGCAAAAAATAACTAAAAGGTATAAGCATTTCCAAGACTTGACTTTTCATGTGAATTTGTAGTTCATTGAACTATGCATCAAAAATTAAATCCAAATTAAATATTTTGGTATTGACAATTTGTTGTGCAAGTTCATCACAAATATCACCATCTGGAAATGACAAATTACAAGGTGTCTCCAAGTAACCAATGTCCACATCTTTAATGCAACACACCCAATTACTATGGGTGACAACACTTTGACTATAATTGAGCTTATATTACCCAAGTTTTTGGAGAAGGTACATGACTTTGCAATGTTGTCATTATTTGTTGATAATAACACAAAGCAATGGTTGAACAAAAAGTCAAGGCATCTTGGAACAATAAAACTCAACTTGAAAGCTTACCATGGCAAACCCACAAACACAAACCCAATCCAAAATCAAAAACTAAAACAAGTTACAAGCATCTTCATGCAATGCAATTTTTTTTTTCAAATGCAATGCAAAAGCAAAAAAAAAGCACAAAAAATGAAAATGACATCCTACCCACCCTGGTTGTCATCGGTGTGTTCAATTTACAAGTCTCAATCTAGAATCTATTCGTGTTTTGTCCTTTTGCCAAACTTTTTAGGCCATGTAATACATTTTTAAATGTTAGTTTGAGTAGATTTTATAAACAAATAACTAAATCCCTAGGTTACAATTTGTCATTCATAGTAGCACACTAGTAGACTTTTGAAAATACATGTCCCAAACAAGCTCCATCAAAAGGTTTAAACATCTTCAAGCCATTACAATAAACAATAGAATTTAAGGTGGATCCCTTGCTTGCAAATTGAACCTTTGATCCTTTACATATGCCACAAACTTATGAATAAGAGAAAATTTGTCAAAAAGTTATCAAAGTTGAAGAACCATAACTACATTGATAATATCAAATGTTTCAAATAAACCAATCATTACATGCTTAGGTTATCAATTCTTTGAAATGATTTTTCAACCACACCAAACACATTGTGTGTTCTTGGATGGGAAGATCACCATTCAGCACAACATGCACTTGAAACTTTGGAACCAATTGGATTTCATGATCTTGGATGGTAGAAAACTTGGATGACATACAACATAGAATCCTCCACAAAACAATATTGTGTGCCACAATCTTTTACAAATGGGTAGTAACAACAAAAAAACCAATGATGGTGGTCAATTTTCATGTGGAACCTTTCACTAACTAACTTTTGATCAAGTGGAAATTTAGGGCAATTGTTACATGCTCCACATACTTTGCAAATGAGATTTTATGCTCAACCTTTGCATGTTTTTTCATGGTGGTAATGCCATTTTCTTTGTGTTACATGTAATCAAACCTCTATGGCATTTGGTGTGCAAGGTGAAAATTTTAGGGCCACACATGTGATTGTGACAGATTATGCATCTAATGATGTGGTTGGCATTGAATATATGGGTTTTTTCTTATTCACCTTGAAAAATACGCATGTCAATGAGTCATTACTTTGAGATTTCCAAACAAGGCCCTACTTTTTTAACCCCTCCATGTGCACTTCATTTATGTATGTATCATCACCAACAACTTCAAATGGTGGTTATTTAGTCACATTGACCACTTGCAAGTTGTTGATGGTGCTATTGTTAGCATAACTTGCAAAGACTAATGAGAAAGGATTAAGTTTACATTAAACATTTTTGGGTTCACCTAATTTGAAAAGGTTATTCTTTATTTTTGTGCACTTCACAAAAGGTATGATACACCAACCATAAGTAAATAAAACCAAAAAATGAAGTTAGACTTCAAACATTTTCACCTTTCAACAAGCTTAGTACCCCCATAAATTTACTTTTTTGGGATATGTGTAATCCAATTTTCAACTCAATTATTGTAGGGCAATGGCAAAGTAGCAAACACAATTTTGAGCTTTGAACAATTAATTATGTGAAGTGCTTTATGGTGTCAAATTGCAAAGAAATAATAAGAATTAGGATGAAAGCATAAAATTTGAAGACATGAGATGTGTATAAGGCCTATTTTTCTCTATCAAGCAAAAGTGAAGGTACTAAATACCAGAAATTAACAAAATCACAACTTAAATAGTTGTAATGACAAATGCAAACAAAACAAGAGATTGCCTTCAATGATCTTAAGGCGGTGATATTAAAATGCACAAAAGCCCCTCTCAAGAAGATGTCCAAGTGCTACATGAAAAAGTATACAAACAACTTTGTCATCATTGAGGCTGACCTACTGACCTTCTCGACCAAAGTAGTCAAATTGGTAGTTGCAAAATTCTAACAAAAATGCGGTCTTGGCTTCGAGGAGCCAAAACCAAGGTAGAATTTAGTAGGGCCTTCTAGGATTAAAGATATTCAAATTATGAGCTTCGCTCCAAGTTCAACAACATGTCGCCGAGCGTAAATCATTATCATATTGCAATCCTACCTAGCCCACAAAACAAAGTATGGCCACTCTGCATACCAAGGTGCGCAAGTTGATAGCGTTAAAAAACCTCATTGCTATAATTATACAAAATTTTAATTTTACCCTGAGAGGTTGGTCAAGTTACATGCAAATTCCATATGCCACAATGTTGTTTAGGTTGGTGAGTGTTTTTCTATGTTTTTTGCAGTTTCCCCTAGAAGGTTGTTCGCACCAAGGTTTTAGTTGGGCCTTGGAGCCTTCTGCGTCAAACAAGTAGCTTTTGTTCAACATTACAACTGTCGAGGTCAAACCAACTTACATTCTTTGTGTTCTTGAGAATCTATGTAGTGCGTGTTGAGCTCGATTAATTAATTTTTAATTAGATATTGGAATAGGAAAAGGTAACTAAATTAATTTTATGGTGATTATTTTATCTATTTAGTTTAGTTGATTTTTTTTTGGCTTTGACTTTGTGGTTAAGTTTGAAGGATTATGGAAAAGTATGAAACAATTCCATTCGCAAAATTTTAGAAGAAAAAAATTTGTTTTGTGAAATTTATGGGGTTTTGAATATTTTAGCCCAAAGTTAGTTTTTTTATTATATCATTTCATTTTAACCTCTTTGGATCTGCAACTTTGAAAGCTTCTACATCATAAAAGAATTACAGACATGAAAACAATTCAAGCCATTTGGATGTGTATTGAGAGATATATGTGAATCAGAAATTTAAAACCTTAATTTAAAGGTTAATTTTTTGGAATTGATATCTTCTTATGGTCACCATTAATAGAGTTGAAACTTTGAAAAGATGTGAAAGATATATATCTAATATGTTATTTAAATTCCAAGTTGTTTGGAGATGTTGATAAGAAATTTGAAATCATTTTGTGTTCAGGTCCCAATTTGAGGTTGGTTTAAAATAATGTTAAGATCTCTCATTTGACACAAACAAGTGATATAAAATTTTGAAGGTTGAAAGTAGACATATTTTTCCATGCTACAACCAAAATTTTAAATTGATTCAAATTAATATATGAACAATGGAGGTTTGAAAAAGTTGTTAGTGGTGGAAACCTACATTAAAAAGGTTTTTAATACATAATTTTGCAAATGGAGCAATCACAAAATGAATACAAGGTTTGGAGTTGGCGGAGTAACACAATTACATTTCAAAAGATTGCATATTAAAATATGGTATGAAACCATGTATTTAATACCATACAATATATTATACAAAATAAATATGTACATTAAACATATATATAATATAATATTTCATATAATATTTAAGTCATACACATATATATGATAGCCAAGCTTGTTGAAAAAAAACCTTAACCCTAACCTTAAAAAGTTTAAAAAATAGAGAATAACTTTTTTGAAGCAAATCTTTTGTGGAATCCCAAGAGAGATTGGAAGTGTTGCCTTGAGAGATAGTAGACAATTTTTTTCAAATTGTGATTGAAAAATTCAAAACAAAATTTTAAGTGAAAAAATATAGGATTATGAATTTTTTGATGGGTAAATGTTATTGGGAATTTTTAACTAATGATGAGCAAAAACCTATTTTCCTAGAAATTTGCACACCACAACAAATTCAAGCTAACAAATATTAGCATGAAAAAGTTTTTAAAATCTTGTACTAGTTTTCCTAAATGTTTCAGATTTCATGATTATGCATGTATTAAATGCAAAATCACCCAAGCAAACTTGGAACATGTCAATGAAAATGTATAACACCAATACACAAATTCATAAAATTTAATTCAAACAAGCGTTGCACAACTTGTAAAAAAACAAGTTGAACATCAATGATTAATCTATGAAGATGAAAACCTTGTAGATGTTTTGCATCTATTTGAAGCCCTTGGGGATGATGATGATGATTTAGTTGTTATGACCTACAATGGTTTTGGAAAATATTATAATCAATTTTGAACCTCACACTAATAAGAAAAAAATGTTTTTATGATAAGGACATTTTGCAACTAAAGTCACTATCATTAATTTGATTATAGTCATTTAAATGATTAAATGATCATGATTATGATTATGACTACATGATTAGTAATAATTTTGGAATATATAACTTACATTGCTTACATAACTTAGGTACTATTATACCAAGGCATGTCCACAATAAAATGAACCAAAACCAACTCCTTTGTCATTTTCAAAAAGGTAAGGACTTTGAAATTGGAAATTGAAATAACATGCAACCATTGCATAAGATTTATGGTTTAATCACATATTTGACTTATACAATATATTCTTATGATACAATTTAGTTTTTTTGAATTTTACAACTTATTTTTATATTTATCCAAGAGTTATTGGAAAGAAAATTGTAGATTATGAATTTTATAATTTATTTATATATCAATTCCAATGATGATCCAAAACCATGTAAAGTCTAATAATTACTCAATCTATATGAATATCAAAAAAATTCAAACAAATTTAAATTAATTTTGATAGTTCTTATGTGACTTACTTAGGACTTCAAAACTAGTTATAAGTGTTTAATTAGTCCTTTTTCACCTTCAAATGTTGATATAATTGACTCATATTTTTATATGCCATTTTTGAATGTATATTACATCACATTATGCAAATTACATGAAAAACATTCAATCTTAAATGAAGTTAAAAATTGACAAGTGTGTTATTTAGGAATGGTTACACTTGCAGCGGTTCATGATATTGCATATTTACCCACCAATGAAGCCTATATAGGCATACTACTTAAGTAATCATAGCCTAGGTATATTAAGCATAACATATGTATAGCCTAGACAATGTACATAGACTAAATATAAACTAGGTATAACTTTACATACCTTATTTATAATGTTATGTCATAACCTATGTAGCCTAAAGGTAATGACACCAATGTAATTTGTGCCACAAGAAAAACCTTATTATGTTGTAAATTATTTGTAGCAAAATAGGACTTGAACTAAATCTTTTACATCAAAGAAGGTGCCCTCTAAAATGAATTCAAGGCACCCAACTAGAACACATCCCCAAGGGCTCATTTTTTGGTTTGTAAAAACATGCTTCGAATTTTTAGTGTAATTTGGAGGGCATGTTATCCAACATACTTTATTTTCAATTGTTTGGGAGCTGACTCCAAACAAACCCAAAATAAAAAATACCAAGTAAGGCTTCATCTCAAGTGGGCCCTTATTCCGATGAAGACCATAGCCTTGCACTTTACCCAACAAGTAAAAAGTAATCAATTTTTACTTACACTGTAAATGGGGGTCAAATGGTCTCTCTATTTCTCTCTTTGTTTCTCTCTTTGAGTCTCTTAGATTCTTTCCATATATATATATATATATATATAT
>Ga0116229_10003432_pt1:0-25000 | contig 26023 bp, 14 predicted proteins | sample S1TSphgellanicum_3_FD_87313 | JGI IMG/M metagenome (GOLD analysis project Ga0116229, IMG submission 87313) | Host-associated microbial communities from peat moss isolated from Minnesota, USA - S1T2_Fc - Sphagnum magellanicum MG | ecosystem: Host-associated > Plants > Peat moss >... | reverse complement strand
GCATAATAACTTATTTCGGGCGATTTCCTTAAGTAGAAAAACCACAAAAGCCTTCTTCTCACCTTTTCCAAAAAGATTACCTAGTCTTAACATAAGAAACCAGTGCTAGGTTGTTGGGGATCTTTCAAAATTGTAATTTGATTTGGCCAAACATTTTGGAAAATTTTAAATGCTAAACATCAATGACAAGTATGTAAATCTTAATGTAAGAGACCAATTCCAGACTATCATTGATCTTACAAATTTATATATTTTTTCAATCAACTTTTATGGGAATTAATCAACATGAAACATAAGTGATAGATATGGTAATTGTAATGTAAAAGACCAATGCCAAAATGTTAGGAATCTTCATGTTGTTCAATAATGCAACTTCAATTATGCATTGCATTTGAGCTCAAACATGAAGAACCCCAATGTACAGTGGTTAGCAAAAGAAATGTCAGTAGCAGGTCGAGGATATAGTAGTGTGCAACTCAATAAGTTGCACTACATAGTAGACATCAAGGCTGATCCAGGCTTGTGCGTTGACTATTTGATAGGTCCTGCCATCATTTCTACTAATTCACAACTGTTTTGCCTTGCAAACCATCGTCTTTGCAACAAGTTCTTCTAGTTCAAGTTGCAAGTTTCTTGTATTTTGTAGCCTCCCCCAACTCAAAACAATTTCATAGTGGAGGCACTTGGAGCTTTAGGATCCCTTTACAATATTTTTTAGAAGGGGCCAACAATAACAATATTAGAAGATCTCCTCTTCATATGTTTCATTTTGTACAACTCCAACCTCTTCTTGTCAAGTGTATCATTCAAAGAGCTACCACTCACATTTTAATGAACACATGTATGCATATGCTCCCACAAACTTTGACATTTCATGCTTCATGATCCCCCACTTTGTCTCTAGACTCCTTGCAAGACTAAGAGCACAATCTTTAGACTTATATATGAATTGAAATGAATGTTTATCGACCCCTAAAAAGCTTGTAATTTCTATCTATTTCTTGTGATGGGGTTTTAAAAAATGGCCAAGAAACTCCAATAGAGTTGTCATTCATCTTCCTAGTAGAAAAATTTCCCCTCCTTGGTTTGGTAGGTCACAACTATGTGAGTAGGATCGAAAGCTACCATAATTGTTGTTGACTACTCATTTCCATCAAAAAAATTTCAATACCATCCACCTTGCTTGCTAGCTTCATGGTCGGAGTACTTTAAATATTGGGATGTTTTAAAAGTATGTCCTTTTCCTTGTATGTGAGAAAATAGTGAAATGGAGGGGAAGAACAACCTCTCAATACATTTAGCATGGAACATTTGTGGTTTATAGGTAGTTGTAAAACAACTATGATTTTTGGTTGTCAAATTGAAATTATATAAACCTAAATTGCATCCTTGATAACATCACTATGCAAAGTTGGGTGTGATCACACTGTGGGAACCAATAGTGCCCCTTTAAGTGAGTCCTTCTAAAGGCAATGGGTTAGCCAATCAATTCAATTTCACAAAACATGATTGGTTATTTAAAGAAAATATTTTGAATTCTAGGATTTACAAATTCAAATAAAGTTTTTTTTTTAAACCCTAAATTTTTTTATGACATTATTACGTTAAGTTTTATATTAAAAATTTCTAAAACACATGTTGATTTCAAATCTTTTCAAGTCCTTTAAAAAGTTTTTAAAACAATAAAAACATTGGTACATTGTTTTAAAATTATTTTTCAATATTTTTATTCATTGGGTTGATTTCAAACTTATCCAAAATATGTTCCCGTAATTTGATTATCAACCTTCTTGAATGTTTCATTTTCCTTGTCTCCTATCTTCATTTGGCTTCAAGAAACTTAGAAAGGCAAGGAAAGTGATGTTTTTAAAGGTGTAGTAGTTAGCAAAATCATAATTACCAAAAGTAGATAATGACATAATGTTTTTCAAGGCAATTTTTAAAAAAATGATGGAATGCAAAATATGTTAACCTTGAGTTGACACATGGCATGTTAATAATTGACACATCACATTCTACCAACCAACCAAGTATCTAATTACTTGTGGTTAATTTGAGGTTTCTTTTGGCGTTAAGGTCACATTGACATAGTTCTTGACATATTAATACACCAACCCTAAATATGCAAATAAAACATTTATTAAAGATGGAGTATAATATTTTTGGTACAAAATTGTAGCATATCATACTTAGTATTTGTGATATTCTTAACTATGAATGATTGAACACCATAGAACAAAAGCTTCAATGAACAATCATAATTTAAATATGGATCTTTTTTCTCATTTTTGTGATGTAGCATGGGTGGCAATCATCCCATAAGAAATTTAATAAGAGTTGTGATCATCCCACAATATATTTTAGCTTTAATATCAACAAATTTCAAAGAATTGTCAAAATAATAAAAAAGTAGCTATTTTTTTTTTAAATAGTTAAAATTTGGTGAAAATCCATTTGTGATTAAATGCAAGTTAGCACCTTAAACCTTAGCCAAGAGCACTATGTGAGAAATTGGAACTAAAATTTCATGTTATAGTGGTTGCACCTTTTTAGTGGACAGAATGTTTTTGCATTAGTTCATGAAAAAATAGGTTGGACATGAACTAACATTGACATCTACTCATATATTTCAATTGAAGATTGACATTATTTGATTAATCATCTAAATGTTTTTGCACCATTTGGTTTCTAATAAAATCTTGCAAAATGTAAAGATGTTTGACCTAAAAAATAATGAGTTGATATTCATCATGAAGTTATAGGTAATTTTTTATGAATTATGTAAGTCAATGTCAAGTTTCATTGGGCTTGGATGGATACTTGCATGAAATTTTGTTTGTTTGGTACAAGAAATTTGTATAATGGTACAAAATCTATTAATTGGAGTCATGTGCATGTTTCATGAATAACTTGATTCTACACCTGTTGAAATGCCTTTGCATGTTTCATGGAGTGGAATTCTCGATTTGAAAATTATCCTTGATTATACAAATTTCTTCCCTTCTATATGTCACAACAACAAATGTGTATTCCAATTCAATGTGAGGGATATGTGACTCTTTATTGGAAGATGAAAATAGTTTAATTTACCTATTGTGACCCTATTATCTCCAAGCATTGAATTGTTTCATATCATTGTCAAAACATTGAAATAAGGGAAACAAAATAACATTTAACAATGAAATATTTTAGGCTTCGTCCTCTTGCCTTTTTAGAATTGTTTTGCCTTCTAACAATAATATTGATTTTGAATTTTAAAACTCCACTTAGATTGTTAATATTGTAGAGTTAAATGGTAAGAATCAAGGTCTTGTTTTTCCTACCACACAATTGAAATCCTTTCAATTTTTAACTTCATGGATTAACTTTTCCATTTTCAAAACCAACTTTATAGTTAATGACAACAATAACAATTCATGGAAGGCCATTTCTTGGAGAGAAACCTTTAAGAGCAGGTTGTCTATTATAACATAACCCATCATAATATTAAAATTCATGCTAGGGTGAAAGCATGTTACAATGACCGCCTTTGGGGCACTTTTGGGTCTAGTATTATAATACATATAGTATAATTGTTCCAAAAAATGATACATTTAATATTTGGGTATCAAATTTGGTTTTTGGGCTTTACGATTATTATTTTTACAAAACTAATGCTATGTAATATTATTTGGAAAATAATAATAAATTTTGTTATCTATATTGAAGGATCCATGGGTATATTTGTAGTATACATTGGTATAATAAGGCCATTGTTTCATTGACTACATTAAGTTTAAAACTTCATTAGTCATTAAAATAATTGATTTTATTGAAATGTAAAATATGACTCTTCTAACTATGAACTTTTCATTTTCAATGTGAATGTGATAACTTGTCAAATTTTCAATTTATCACACATTTATTGCATCTTTGTTGGAAAAACTCATTTTAAAAAATATTTTTTGGTGAATTAATCACATGGTATTCAAACATGGTCCAAACAATGTGAAATGACATGGTTCAATATATGTTCAATTTTCATAAGAATAAAAATTATTTAATTTTTTTTTTGAAATATAATTTTGTTTTTGAAAACATATGTACACTACATTTGTTTCCATAAATATATTCCAATCTCCCATTTTATAAAATGAAATGAAATAATTTTTTTTCTAATTGCCTAGGTTATATTCTAATAAAATAAACAAAAATATTGTGAAATGTTTTCAAAAGTTTGAAGTGGGATACATTTAAACATGCACACCTTTAAAAAATATTATAATGTGACACCCCAAGTGGGGTCAACATAATGTGCTTTCACATGCCATAAACTAGTGAGTTATGTTGCATCAATTCACATATACCACAAAAAAATGAAGCATCATAAAACAACACGGCTTTTGCCACATCATGTTTTTTGATTAATAATTACAAAGGCAACCATGACAAAAATGAAAAGATCCATATCAAGGATTTGTTGTTTATAATAAATTCAAAAACCATATGTACTATATTAAAGAGTCCAAAAATGCTAGGAGTTTGCAAATAAATGCATGGTAGGGTGGACGAAAAGTTAATTTCCTTTGTTTTTTTCACCTTAAGGGATGTCTAGGTAGTTAGATAACAATAGTCCAATGATTCTAACACTTTTTTTTCCATTTATTTTTGAATTTAACTTGAAATCATTGTTTGGTACATGTATGCAAGATTCCAACACAAATCATGTTATTTTTAATATGATATGAACTTTTGAAAAAATAATTGAATTTTTCACCAATTAAAAGTTCACAAATCATAAACTTCATTTCATATGAAGCAAACCCTTGCAATCTAGATTTTATTAATACACATTTAAAACTAAAACCAGATCCTTATCAAGTTTTGAAGTTTGTCATGGAATTAAACCTAAGTCCATTCACTTATTTGCTTGCTATTAATGTTACAATTAAGCTTGACTTTCAACTTTAGAAGTCCATAGCTCCTATGATTTTATAAGGTTTTCATATCAATTAATTATGCATTAATATGTACACATATTGAAGTCTATAACTCAAAATGAATGCCATTCGACAATTTTACATTATTTACAATACAACGTTACAATTAGAATCACACCTATGTAATAGAAAAATGAACCATACTACACCAAAATTGGTCCACCTAACCATACATCAACCTTTGATTGAAGTGGTACATGTAATGTGCATTGGAGTCTATGCATTATGGGTCATTAATGAAGCATTTGCAAGGCTACTTTAGGGTGTTGCACTTTTGATATGCTTTTGAGTTCTTAATCAATGTCTTTTTTACAAGCCACAAATGTAAAGTTTTGGCTTTCTAAAAAAATTATTCATCTTTCCAAAAACTAATTATTGTTCATCACTTAAGATACAATTTTGTGAAATTTTTTAAAAGAATTTTACAACATTCATGTCACATAAGGCATCACCATTTTCCTTAATTTTGGTGTTTTAAAAAAGTTCATAAAATTCAAATGCCAATTGGAATTATTTAGAAGTGTTTATATTTTGAATTGTTAACCACATTCATGAATTTTGGAAGGTTTAAATCTTAGCATTTCATTACAAACTATAAAATGAGTCCATTTAGAAGTTGCATACCCTAATTGAATAGCAAGTTTGACCAAAGTTATATTATTTTTGAACATGTTAAAATTTTCCCAAAAAAGAATCTCAAAGAAAAGTTTTTGTGAAGGAAATGAAACATTGCTTTGGAATATTTGATTTGTTGAAATGGAAGTTTTGGAATTAAATAATTTATTTGAAAGAGACATGAGGAACTTGCCATACAAACTCAGTATATGTACTATGACATTGCAAGTTGTTTACAAATTACAAAATCCCTCATTTGACCTAAAACAATAGGCTTCAAATAATTTCAAAATCTTACCATATTAAATTGTATAGAAATCATATGCTTGTTTCCCTTTTCATAAAACTAAAGACACCATGTGACTTTGGGCACAATCTAATCCACAAGGGTGCAAAAGAAAAAGAGGGCACAACAACCATGCACAACAACCATTTAGTGACGGTGGAACTTGCCAATACCTTGGAGAAAGGTAAATGTAATATATTGTAAGGGTGTATGAAATCCACCCACTCACTGTTCTCATCTTATCACATTTATTATGGTCAAAGAGTGGGAGAGCATTACCAGTGGTTGCATTGGTTTGCAACTATTCCCAACTTTAAACCGGAGTACATTACCATTTGGCAGTTGAGCAAAGTTAGTTTAAATGAAGTTGAGGCCTGACAATTGTTGGAGCGCCATTGATTTCTTTTCACAGCCGATTGCAAGTAAAAAAAAGTGTTTTGATTGTCATAAATGCCAGTCTTGTCGGTCACCCAATATTTGGGCGTGTGCCTCTAAGGACTATACCACAAGATAGTGGAAGTCTGACTCAATATTCAGATTGTGAACCTCAAATATTTGGATGGTCACCACTAGAGTAGTGGTGGGTGGTTTTATCATGGCAGTGCACACCAGTGTTGTTGGGAAGTTCCTAGAATTAGAGATAGATACTCGCTGGTTATCAACTCAGGTATATACCTACTTTTTGGTTTGGAAAAGGATCAAAGAATTGGCTTTGGTGACTATGGAAACTAAATTTCCATGTGTGACTAAATTCATGATTCTCAAGAACATGAAAAGGTCAAACAGCCGACCAAAAAACTGCTGGTTCTTTGCCAGTTCTTTCATGAAAACCATTGGTTCTTTGAGCTTTTTGAAATATTAACCAGAAATTTACCGGTGGTTCTTTGAGGGATTTGAAATAACCAAAAATGATGGTTATTTGATTTTGAATTGTTTTCAAAGAACTGGAACTGACGGTTCTTTGATTCTGGAATGGTTAAAAACATAAACTGGTGGTTCTTTAAAAATTCAAACAACTGCACAACATTGGTTCACACAGCACACCCTAAGGCCCGGGGTGAGGATCTTCCAAATAAGGGATATGTACAGCTGAAATTTTGTTTGGTGATGAAGAGACATGAGCGGCAATTTCACCTTCTGCGTAAGGTTTCTACCTCACTCTAATGGACAAATGTTGCTTCTTAAGCTGCCATCCAAGGACAAATAGAAATTTCAGCTGATTTTTGACAGACAGACAGTTTGCCAACTGAATGCGATTGCACCCTACAGGGCTGATTCACCATGTACTATCTCTTCCCATTATGTGCATGGAACAATACTTAGTTTGCAAAATGAACATGATTGATTGAAAACCTCTTCACCTTACAAGGCCTTGACTTGCTATCTCTTCCATTTCATGCACTTTGATCAGGGAAACAGTTAGCTTGCCAACTAAACGTGTGACATTTGAGTGTCTCTTCACCTCTCAAGTGAGTTCACCAATTGAGTCAACATAATTCCCTCTTTCACAATTAATGCACATAAGCAAAGGAAGACACTTAAAAGGTTTCTACTAAACTGATCGATCACATGGCTCTTCCCTTCATAGGGGTAGCTTGTGTTGCATCTAAAATCAGGGTTGGTCACTAACTTTTTATTTATTTTTGTTTCTAATGTACATTACAGTCACCAGTGTTCAACCATGTACTTTTCTTCAATGCTAGCAACTATTCATATCCTACAGGTTAACAGAAAAACCCTAAACAATTAAGGGAAATTAGTTTCCAGAGTCACATATATAGGTAGTTGTGACCAATATATTGTACTCAAGTGTTAAATGAAGAAGATTTGTGATTATATGAGACCAATGACTTTTAGCTATATGTACTTAATTTCTCTATTGACAATTAAGTCGAACTAATGCACTTAGCAGAATGAAGTACATCTAACATTAAGTGAGTGAATTAGTGTAATCCGGATGATATTCCATACCAGATCAGTTGAAGCATTCCTTGAACCAGGCACCAAATTCATTGAACACTATAGAATGCTGGAGAGTCAAAGTTAGGAAATCATTCACACACCTTACTATTAGAATTCTTGGTCAATCAATGCTTCATAATTTGTCACTCAAGACTCAGGAGGGATTCTGCCTTTCATCTTAAACTTCTTATTGTGCCGGTCAGCTGCTGTTTGAAAATGCGTATACGACTAACACATAGAACATTGCATGAGGTCTAGCAAAGAGTTTACAAACTTCTTAATGATGTGAGCAAAATCCCTCCCAAATGCCAATTACATCAGATAATGGTCATGTTGAGCAGTCTAGTAATAGTTATTAGTCACATGACCTGGTTAAGGGTTTCTTTCCATTGGGCTATTGTAATCACAGCAGCCTAATGGAAAGCCATTGTGGCGAACCTTGTAACAGTAGTGCTATGCAATGGGCTAGAAATATATAATTAATGAATACTAGTGGTGTAACCTATGTTACACATAGCTTTCAATTAAAAAGAGTAAGGTGACTCACAGCTCTCTTGCATTTTGTAAATGTGGAGTTGTGAGAGCTGTGAGATGACTGAGCCCAGTTAGGTGAAAAAATTGTAATGAAAAAGGGCTGTTATGACAGATTTTTTCATAACAGCCCCCTCATGGAAAGATATCCTAACCGCCACCTAAGGCTCAGTTGGATCACCCTCCCCCTCCCCCCCAAATGACCATACCCAATTTACATAGGTGAGGACATGTGAGAAAGTTTATGGACATGTGCCATTGATATATGGGATCTGAGCAGGGCAGCTACACCGTATAGCCTGGCTATTTTCAATGACCTCCTAAACTGGATAGATCAGTAGCTAAAGAGGTAGGTAGCAGCCTCAACCAGGTATATGGTATTCACCACCTTTTGCAGCCTGACTACATGCTGTAGCACTTGCCAATATCAACCTAGTCTCGGAATACTTATTAAGTATAGCAACCTGCATTAACCAGCAAGTAGATAGATTGGAATGGTACCTTTTTCCTGACTGGAGGCTGTATATAAGCAAGTCATCTCAACCTAGTCGTATATTAGTACCCAACGTCTGACTAAAGGGGGCTGTAGCAAATCATCAATCTTGTCTTAGAATAGTAGCACTTGCCAATATCAACCTAGTTCTTAGAATTCTAGATGTGCATAGAATATCAGCCTAGAATCTTGCCTCACTAGATGCTGGATTGCAAGCCATCAACCAAGACTTCTCATCGGTCCTACAGAATCTCAGCTAGGTATAGATGCTTGTACTTACACGAGCTGTAGCCAGGCAGCTCAAGGTCAATAGAATACCTAGTCCATTATCTAGACTCTAGAAGCGAGCTAGTTGCAGAATTGAGGCTCAACATTGGGTATAAATTCTAGAACAGACCTGTTAATGTCTTTTGCAGAGATCACAACGTCCAATCTATTGAAAAAAAATTGTACAATACACAAAAGATCAGTCCAGAAGTTCATGATGGTATCTCAGCTGCAGATGATTTGCAAGCTGGACCTAATAATAACAGACCACCACCTCACATGTACATACACTCCAGTTCGTGATTCATGTAATTACACGGAGTCGAAGTCTCGTGAATATTAATGCAATACATAAAATCCTTGGAATCTTGATCAAAATAGACTCAAACCTGTGATTTCTATGACTTCGCGTACTAAGCTGCAAGCCTGAAAAAGAATCGCAGTTGCAGCAAATTATATAATACTAGATAGACATCTATCAACCTAATATCAACTCGCTGCTGCATTTGTAATATATATATCGAATCTGGATTGATATTCTGTTAATCAATCTAGTGACTAGTCTACAGGAATTTGTGTGTTCAAAGTTGCCAGATTGTCCAAAGCTGAAGCTGCCATATTGAGTTATATATGTAGAGTAACTTCTCAGTTCTGCAACTTGGAAAGCTTAGCTAGGATTTTCCTGCATCATGTACAGTGAGAGATGCAAGAGAATTCCAAAATATAAGGGAATTTGCTTACCGATTTCATGAATGCACGAGCGTGACGAGGAGAGTTCTAACCGAAGTCTAGTGGTGTTGCAGGCGATGAGAGCTACAACAGCTACAGTACTAGCTGTTGGGATTGCTAGTCATCTTTGGAGATCCAGAAGTAGTAGTAGTATTGAAACAAGCGGCAGGGCTCGGCTGCTAGTTCAATGGAGACCAGTAACTGCGCTCGGGTTTCATTTCAGGAGTGGCGACGCTGTTGGGGGAGGGAATGGCGCTGTAATTGTCGGATGCTGTGGTTTGGCTTGAAAGAGCGCCAGCAGAAACCATGCCTCTTTCGTGATCCTGCAGCTGATGAGCAGCTTGGTTGTATCCAAGAGCCATCACGGCAGCTCCGGCTGTTAATGGGGACGCAGCAGCTGCTCCGACGGCTGCGGCGTTATCGTACCGGCGGTAGCGCATGATCTCTTGACGTACGGCGTTTAGTTCGGCCTGCAGCGATTGTGCTTGCTGTTGGAGTGCGGAGATAGCGCCCATGCAGCCGTATACAGGATCGCGGATCCGCGCATTAGCTTCGTAAACCAGACTGCTGGCGGTGTCGGCGCGCTGGCTTTCCGGGACTTCCATCAGCATCTTGGAAACGTTGCTCGCCCCAAAGATCTTGTGCACACAGGCAAACTTCTGAGGTTCATGTGGGGAGAAGTAAGGCGAGAAGGGGCATTCTTGCGCACATCTTCTGCGGAGAAGCTTGCAAGCAGCACAGGGAGTTGAAGAATTGGTTTGCCCTGCATGACTAGGGTTGCTCGGCATCATGGTTCTTCGACCTGAAACCGAGTTCACAACTTCCTGCATTCTATTACCGGCTGCAGGTGCTCTACGATCCAATGGACTGATCGGACCACCTCTGTCTGGGCTGCTGTTTACCACGAGCTGTCTTCGATCTAGCGAGCCGGTCCGGTCCGCCATCTACGAAATTTGATATGAACCTTGGAAGCCTACAGTCACATCACATGATCACGAAGACTCCAGAGTACATGCCTGGTCATCGGCTGGTGATCCTCAACAAGTTTTATCCGGGCGCCTCCAAACAACCGTCGCTCTCCTCACGTGCAGTGTATGCAAGACTTGTCTCGAATATCTCATCCTTGTCCTTTCAAAGAATCTGCACGATGCAAGACGATATATAGACTGCTCTTTACAAGAGGCACCATCGAGGTGTAAAGCACACGAACCTAGGGCACGAAGAGCATGGACAACCATAGCAGGAGTAGTAGCAATTGGAAACCTGGTGGATTCATGAGTGCAAGATGCATCAAACGGATTTTTTTTACCGATCTAAGACGTTGTGTGGGCAGCGCAAGAGATTATGTTTGCAGCACCCACAAGGAGTCATGAGGCACGCATGATGTTTAAGGAAATCGTGGATCATCTGTACAGCAGCTTTCAAGACACAAACTGTGCAATGCTAGATGCAGAAGAGGAAGAAGTAGTGTCAGTACCCTAAATTATTTTCAGGAACCGCAAGAGTGCCGCGTCGATCAGGGATGGACGACGACGACCAATACTACCGAGCTTGAAACACTGCACAATATTCGGATGTAGTAATTCCGAGATCTTCGATCGGTTGCTGTCTCTCTATGTGCAGCTAGGTAGCTAGGTAGCTGGAAGTTGGAGAAAAAGACGGTCGACCCCACGCGCGGGCGGCGGCGGTAGTCAGGCACTCCCAATAGAGAAGCTTGAAACCCTGCACGATATCAGGAAAGTGTTGGCAACTAGTTTGCAAGTCTCAGCCGCATGAAGCTCGCGGGCACAGCTTAAAACCTGCACAGAAACACTTGTGCGGGGGAAGAATCACTACTGGTCAAAACATGTTGGGCTGCTGAATGATGCCTGACTAAAGAGCTCACTCAGAGCTCGCGACAGGGAAGCTCGACCTTCTCGGCGCTGTTTGGCGCTATTAGAAGCTTAAAGCTCCAGCTCACCAGCACGGCTCAAGGACGACCAACAAGTTGAAAAATGCTCTCCCCACCCCCGGGGCAGATCATGCGACACAAGTCAGTTCCTGATGAAGTATCGCTAGAGGCGTGGTAATTTTTGATTCCTTGAGAATCCTCTAGAAGAAAGCTCGAAAACTGTTCCCCCTTGCACCAACTCATGGAGATCCATCTGCTCGATCGAACTGTGAACTACAAGATGATGAAATTGTTCCAGCTCCAACAAACACTTACTTGACTTCGCCTGATCAGTAACAAAATTTACTGTGGACCAGTAACATATTATTATTGCTCATGGGAGGAACAGTGTACAAGACACGGTCGATGTTATCCAATGTTTCCAAGTCTATGTGAAAAAAAGAGTTGAAATGATTTCTTCCGGGGCAGCTCGAAAACACAGAAGTCTAGATTTAACAGATTCTAAAGGCGAAGATTTCAGCCATTAGTTGATATCTGCAAGTTGAGAAAATTAACATCGAGAATTTCCTGGTTGGTCAAACCCAACTGACAAGAACTTTTGCTCAAGCTGAGGATGAATTCTCACAATGCTGGCCGGTCCGTAGCAACTCCAAAAGAAGCTATATTTGACTCTTGAATGAGCTACAGAGTTCTGCTTTTTCCAGAAAGAACTGATCAGAATTGACTCTCAAATTTTGGCCTTCTGAAAAAGCTAACTGAGAACACCTAATAATTGAAAACATGGTAAAACGAATCAGTGATGCCAAGGCTGAAGTCTTTTTCCAAGGACTGCATTTTGGCGTGTGATATTTAGGTGTTGGTCTAATATCTCAAATTTTGCATTTTTCATACACCGTACGTAGATATCCTGATGACAAGCTAGCTAGGCCTCCATGGGTTATTCACCTGAAGAAGTGAAATTTCCATTTTGGGGATTCTTCCAAGGCCAGCTCCAAATGCATTCTAGCTACAGCCAGTTGGAGGTGAACTTGGAGGCCTAGCAATCCGTCCTCTAACAACAGCTCCAGATCAAAAGCCAGAGATGGAACTAGAGGCAAAACTTACTGTAGTCTTCCGGCAGCGTAACTCTTTAGTCCCATATAACTAAACTACTCATCATCAAGGACGTTAATGCTATCAAGGCGACATCAGTACTACTAGTGTCCTCATGACCATCTCTATTATATTAGAAACAGCAGCTAGCTGCAAGTAAAACACTAATAACGGGCATTGTCGAAGTTATAGAGCCATCAGATTGTTTCTGGTAAATTGATTTCGCTGATCCGGTAAACGGGTTGGAGCCCAGCAGCAGCTGGTAAGTAATTTCCTGAAATCGCTGAAGACTCGGCCAATGTTTCTAATTGTGAATGTGCGCTCAGCCCCCAAAAAAGAAGTCGTCGAATTATAGTAATAAGAACAGCAATTTATGTTGTACACTAGAAAGCTAGAGAAGAAGAAGAGAGCTAGAAACGCTGTACACGCGCATAACAAGCAACACAGCCAGATCCAGAATAGTAAATACCGTGCGATTCCACGAAGCTGTAATTAAAAAAGTACTACACGGTCTGTGATTTCCATAGTGCTCATAAGAAACTCTTTACTGTTTCATGATCAGGACTGGCAAAAGGAAAGCGCAGTTGACGATCTGATCTCAAAAACAGTTACACTCAGCTGCTGCTGCTGCTGCTGCAAATCAGCGATTTCAGCAGCAGCAACTAGTGGCTGATCAAAACGCCGAAATTATATTGCACTAGTCATCAGTCAGTCCCGGCCCCGAATGACCAGCTCCAGCCTCCGTCTACGCCGCGCTCGCGCAGGCGTGTGCAGGGGTGTGTGTGTGTGTGAGAGAGAGAGATTGATGCCTGAGTGGATCGACGACGGGTATTATTATTAGCGCATGTTTATACGTGCTAACTGCTCCTCATCTCTCTGCACGTCCTCAGATTCCTCCGCATGAACCGTCCGCCCCCTGCTCGCCAGTCTTACACCCCCTCGCCCCCACGCCCCCCTTGCCTTTAAATTTAATAACACGTTCGCTAACTTACCCTTACCATTAAGTTCATTTGTAGAACCCCAGACAAGACAAAACTACGGACTGTTTCCTAAAGAACTGGCGAAAATTTCTTAGTGTAGTTGGACGACACCTTAAACAGGTAAGATTTAGCTTCACTGCTAAGCAAGCATCTTACCAGGGTTCTTACCAGTGTTGGCCAGTTTCGGCTGCTTCTGTTTCCCCGGTTTGGTTACTGGGTACTGTACTCGGATTGTTGGTTCAAAATTTTGCATTTTTTTTCCAAAACTGGAACCAGGGAAAAACTGGAATCAGAACCAGAACCAGAACTGGCAAGCGGGCTAAAACTGGACTTCGAATCGAAACTGGCCCCGGTTTATCAGATTTCCGTTCTGGAAAAAAAATTAGTTTAAAAGAATTTAATTTAAATTTATTTTTTAAAAATTCTGCTTGGGGTCTAAGATATGTTGTTAATTCAAGAAACAATAAATCAAGGTTTTGAATGATAACTACATGCTTTTCAATAATAATTTGAGCGTGGGGTGATTTGAGGGTGGGGTGGGGCATCAGGCATATTGTTCTTACTTTCAAGTGTGCAATTTTTTCTAAACTAAAAAAAAATTTGTTTAAAAATTGATGTAGTAATTGATGTAGGTTGTTCACATTTTATTGGTGGTCAGTGCACAGAGTAAAGGTTTAGGGTTTAGGGTTTGTAGACCCAATGGAAAGGAGTTTCCTATCCACCCACTATCCTTCCAGGTGTGTTGGTTCACTCTGGTTGCATTGTAGGTACTTGCTCCCAGCGTTGGCTAGTTATTCAGACGACACACGGTTATCAATAAGGATGTAAATAACTTATCAGTCAATTATTGAAATTTCTTGCTACCTACTCAATTGGTAAGTAGCATCTAGAGAACCGGCAAGAGCCCCAAGACTCTTATGGACAGGACATTGAATTGTCAAAATTTAGTTACCTACCTTAATGTTTGAAAATTTAAACCAATTTGATTTTCAATCTTTAAACCCTAAAGCTTTTTAAAACCAACATAAATGATTTATTCAAGTCGGTTATCAATGTTGAACCTAACCACAAGTTCTAGGGGCCCCAAAAAAAAGAAAACAACACTAGTACATTTATCAACCTTTCTATTTGTCCATATACCACAAGCTTTAGCAAGTCCAGCAAAATTCATATTATTTTTAGACATGCTGAAATTTTTTTTAAAAAAATTTCTCAAAATTTCTTTTGGTGAAGGAAAATGAAGCAGTACTTGTCAATATTCAATTCTCAAAATTAAATAATTATTTAGCAAAGACTTGTTGAACATGCTACTTACTACAGTACCTTTTTCAGACCTCTATGTCCACAAGATATGCCTATCATTGAAAATTCCAATGATGAGGATTCATCAAAGTTGGTTTAGATTGGAAATTTTAGGTTCCATAAGTTGTTTACTTATTTAGCCCATTCCCAAGTGAAAGAGACATGTAAAAGTGTCTTTTCAAATTTGTGTCTTTTAAAAGTTTCTTTTTCCAACACCAAATTCATGAGCAAAGTTTCAATACCTTATCCATCAATTTACATTCCATTTTTCTTCAATTGAATTTGAACTTAATTTATTTCAATTGGAATTGAATTTAGTTGAATTGGAATTCACTTCAATTCATTTCAATCTAGATTCAATTCAAATTCAATTCAAGTTGCATTACAATGTTGTCCACACCTCAATTTCATATATAAATGAATTAGTGTTTCTTGCTTCAACAATATTTATTTTTTCCTTTTGTTTTTTTTTATACTTTTAGTATTGTTGCAAATAAGGAGAATTCATTGCATATGCAACATCGCATCATATCATTATTACACTTTGGCTGAAATTCATTTATATCAAGGATATTTCAACATGTCATGTCATTGACATATGAACACATTGTGTTGTTTAATTAGGCTTCATGTGAATATGATAATATTACTTAAGAGACTGTTAACAAAATAATAAATGTCAATGCAAAAGGTGAGAATGGAAAAATGCTTTTCACATTTAAAATGTGGAATCAACCATGATGAAATCATTTCAATATTATGAATGATACTCAATTATCTGTTTTTGTTTTGTTTTTGTTCCATAGAACATAAATTGTATAAATTTGTGTGAGTTTTTACAATTATGTAAATATTATGTGAGAGAACTTATATGCTCAAAGGGCAAGAGGGAATAAATTGTGAAAGCACATTATGAGTTTGATAATGATCCAAAGAAAATGTGTTTCAAACACAAACAAGAATGAAGGTGGACCATAGAATTAAAGATATTAAAAGTGTGTAAAGTTGTGCTTTTATAATGTAAACTATGATTTTTGATGGAACATTTCTTTCATGAATTTTTATGTTTGGACATGCATTTTTTTTTTCCCATTATAGTTTAAACTCATTAATTAAAGTGTAACACAACAAGTGATGTTCACCTCATTATGTGAAAAGAAACAATTAAAATAATTGAGGGACCAAAGAAGGAAAGATGCACTTTTTCTTCAATAGTTTTCGTATATAATTTTCTTTTGGGTCGAAACATTACTTTGATATGTGTTTAGATAATCTGACTAAGTTTTATACATCATTAATATATAGCATAAGCCATATGATATCAACCCATTTATACTTTGACAATTGATGTGTTTCCAATGACATGGGTATTTATTTTTCAAAAGAAAAAAAAAAGCCTAAACATTCAAAACCTACATATTTGTCAAATTATTTAAACATTGAAATGAAATAAAAATAAAAATAATTTGAAGATGCAATAATATAAAATAAGAGTGATCAAGTAATGGTTGAAATAGGTGTATTTCGGAATAATATTATCTTTGAAATTCACATTTGACATTTTGTTATTTCTTAAAATCAATCTTCAACAAAATTGAATAAGGATTTATGAGTGTTTATAAGATATTATACATGCAAAATGTCATTTGATCATTGTTACAAGATTATGTACATAATAGCTTTGTGCATGTCTTTGACAAAATCAATGGTTATTAGAAATTTATTGAAATAACAACATGTTTGACAATCCAAGTTTTCTTATCATAAATATATAAAAAGGACCTTTGCATGAATTTTGTATTGAATAAAAATAATTTTCCTATGTATTCATGATCAAAAAAGTTTGTGATCCTTTCATTGTTTTTTTGGAGACTCATTAATTAAAAATTCAATTTAAAACATCATTGATTATAAAAGTAGATGATTAACATTTTCTTCATAACAAATGTCATTGTTTGATGATAAATCTTAATAAACTTATGTTCAATATAAGAATTATAGATTTCCTAGAATATGAATTTAAAATATCCTTACAATTTATGGAAACCTTTAGAATTAATAATAATCCTTATTGAAGTTACTTTTGTATGACATTAATCAAAATTATTTAAGCTTGTTCTTGAAAATATTATGAACCTATTAAATCATGTGTGTTTTTAACATCCCATGAAAATTTTGTACCTTGGATTTTATATTTTTTCCAATGTGTTTTACTAATTGAATTAAATGCATTGAAGGATGAATGACTTTTCATATCTGAAGCTTTATAGCAAAAAAAGGAAAGAAAAAATGGTGATTAAAAAAAAAAAAAAAATTTAGTTTGTGGGCAATATATCAATGTTTACAAATTGGGTGCAAATTGAAATGGGCATGACTTTGAAAACCATAAAAGTTGATCACAACAAATTTTAATTTTAAAATTATAATATTTTCTTGTTTTTTATGTAATTGAAACATGTCCAAGATTTGGCTCTTGATTTCAAATTATACATTACTCAAATCTGATTTAATATTTTGATAAATCAATGTTAATTGGAAATTAGATGTCCATCAATTAACTATCAAAATGTATCTTGAAAACCTTGAGATTTCTTTATGCATGTTGTTATTTAAGAGTCCATGATTCATATTCAAGTGTGTTTGTGTTTCACCTTTTCATTCAACAACTACATTTTAAAGCTTAATGACCTATTAGATAATATATTATTTATCTTTTGAATATGAATTTAAAATTATAATTATTGCTTTTGACCTTCACATCATGATTGTGAATTGTTTTGAATGTCTTAAATTTCAACATTTTGTTTCATATGAAAGGAACATGTCTTGGTATATTCATTAAACCATTAACCACATTTTATATCCATACATTCTTCAATGGATTTGGTATTGATTAATTTTCATAATGTTCAAGTCTTAGCGTTTTTTCCAAATGTGTGATGACTACCTTTTCAAAATTTCTTATGTAGCACACTCTTAAGTATGTGAAGAGAATGGCCCCCTGCACAAGAATGTTTTTTGAGTTCCCTTACATCACTAAAAATAAACTAGCAATGTCATTTAAGAAATCAATGAACACAAAAATCCCCTACAAAATTTTACCCAATAGGATAATGATTAAGTTTTTGATATTTATGCCCTTTGTGATTTGGTAAAGAAATGATTTTTTGAACTTATTCCCATGGGGAAAAAATAATTTTTTTTGGTTCTCGAGTTTCTTTCAACATAACCAAGGTGAATGTCAAAACTTTCCCTTGAAAAAAGGGAGTAAATTGCCATGGCCTTAAGGATTTTGAGTCATATGATCAAAAAAGTCACCATAATGTGACAATGCAGATGGGTGGAGGGACCATCATATCAATAGATGATTGCAATCACACACCACTCACATTAACCAACACCTTTCATGGGACATGCCAAAAATATGATGTGCAATGGGTGCTTGTCATGATTCTACTCCTTCAAGTGTGGCTTTCATTATTAGCATTGATGTAGCATAGGAGTGAGGTTCGTTGTCAATATCAATCTAGAATTTTAAGGGTTCGGTGTTGTAGTAAACAAGATTTTGTTTTCATGCCTTAATAGATTTAATCTTGAATGCTTGTGTTGTGCAAGTTGTAATGGCAGCAAACGGAGGAGTTGTAATGGTGGGAGGTGCAACAAAGGAGCATCATAAAAGCAAAACTCTCTCATTTCTAAGGATAAGCCTCCAAAGTTCATGAACATTTTTTTGTAGATCTTCCTATTCTTACTTTGATTGCATCATCAAGATTGGATCTTTATTGCTTGTGGCTTCTTCAATGTCAAAAGTGGCATAATGGTGAAGTATTGACATATTTTAATTTTTGAAAGTACACATGAACTTGGATTTCTTTTTGATTGCAATCAACAATTACAAAATATGTTTATGGGTTTTTGAATGTTGACGCATCAAAGATTGGAATGTCACAAGTTGTAATGGTATGAAGTTTTGAAATGCAACTTGACATCACATTATCTAAGTTCTTCATTGATCTTAGCCTTCATTAATTCTTCTTGCTTACATGTCACAATAATTTTTTTTATGAGTCTAATCCTACTTGCATGTGAATCTTAAGTGTTGTGAATGCTTTGTGTGTTATTTAAAACTTAAGTCTTTTGAGTGTTATGCAAATCCTATGCGTTGTGTGGCTTGAATTTTATGCAACGCATAAATGTGTTATGTCAAAACCTAATCATTTGTGATTCTTGTGCATACCTAAGTCATTATAAGGTTTCTTTTCTTGATTATGGAACCCATACAAGTTCCAACAAACTTTAAATCTTGTTTTTGAGTCCTATGTAGCCACTAATCCTTTTCGTAGCAATGCCAACTTCAATTTTCTAGATGTAACATAACTTATTTTGTCACCTAATGTGATTCTCTAGGTCTTATTGCATTTGTTTTAATCTGTAATGCATTTCGAAAAGGAAAGGAAAAGGTTTGTGAAGAAATTGTTGGATCTTTTCTAAAGATCTTACAAAATTCGCAATTGGTGAACCCAAGAAAAAATTCAAAAATGAAAATGAGAAATTAATAGGGTTTAATAAGACATATGTAGGGCTATAAGATTTATTTGGTCTAAACCTATTTTTTGGGGCATGGCAAATTGAAGATGGTGAAGTGCATGGTTTGTTCCAAGATTGAGGGGGAAAAATAAATTGTTAATTCCAAAGCTTGATTTCTTCACCAAACATTCAAGTTTAAAGAGGTGTAGTTTTGCTAGATGTGGAGGGATTATTTTTTCATATTATGTGAACCCCAATAATACGCATGTGAAAAATGAAAAATTGTATGTTTCATAGGATGTGACATGGTCATTGATTTAGTTGAGAAAATAAGGAAGGTAGACAAGAAAAATAAATATTTGCAACTTGTTACCGTATGACATTCAGTCATGTGAGGATGTCCAATGATTGATTTTGAAGATTTCAAAATACTTTTTCAATTTCTAAAAATTCACAACTAGCTATGTAAACATTGGTCTAATTCTACATGTTGGATGAGGTTGAAGCAATGTACAACATTATATTAGAAGCCATTATAATTATGATTAAAAAAGAAAAACATTTTGAAAAGTTGTGACAAAATTACCACCATCAATAATCAAAGTTGGTTGCATGCGCATGTGTATGTGAAGGAAAATGGTGAAAGGATTTCAGTTTTGCCCAACTTGCAAAGGTTAAAAACCATTGCCATTTTTGATAATTTGACCTCCTTGAGTGTTAAAAGTCTTGTTGAGTATTATGGGTGCTTGAATGGTATGGATATTGTAAACAAATTAGTTTGTTTCAAGGTTATTGTTTTTCAAGGTGTGAAATTTAATGTCACCACTTAGTTGATGTTGAAACATGTTCCATATGTTTATGGTGTGCATTGTATGGCACGTTGCACAAACTTGGTTGTTTAGACATTGAGTGATTTGAGTTTGGAACTTAAGCATTTATTGTTAGGTAGTAGACATTTGTTGTGGATAGTCAAGAATAGTCTTTGGAATTGTTGAATTATGAATTGAATAGATATTGTTTTTAGCTCATCCTTTGTTGTAGTAAGTGGTAGTTCCATCCTTGGATTTATTTCATTCTCTTTTCAACATCTGTGAATGATTGCAAAATCCCTTATTGATCATCAACCATAATTAGTGGATAGTTGATCATTTACTTCTAGGTGGCCAACCATTAACAAAACTTGCAATATGTGAACAAAGGAAGAATGGTGATTATGAACCATAAGATTAAACAATCCAATTGTTTGGAAGGCTATGATAAATAAAAATTCCGTGATGATCTCATTGAAGCACATCTTTGTGAAATTTGGTTTGTGAAGTTTCTATATTATCACTTGGAAATGTTACTACCATACATTTGTTATCATCTAAATTGCTTATGGAGGTCTTGAACTTTTTCTATTTGCACAAATCTATTTACTAAGGATATGATAAAAAAAATGTTTATTTTTAACATCCCCATTGTTAAAAAACAATGCATATTTTTGGTTGTTTGCTTTTCTTCTTTTTACCCTAATATTCTTGTGTTCTTGTATATTTTTAATACACAATGGAAAATTGAGAGCCATTCCTTTTTTTAATGGTCTTCTTTTCTTGGTTTATTACAACTTTGATTATCTTGGCTGGATGTGTGGCTTGTTTTCTTTTGGTTGCAAGATTATGGCAGTCCTCTTTTAGCCTTTCACAAGTAGAAACTTGGTTTGATGAAACTTAATTGCACATATATGCCTTCAAATTAAAACAAAAATCAAAGATGTATTTTGTATAATGGTTTAAGTGCCTTTTGTTCTGCATGGTTATGAAATGAAACAAGCACATATCAACAACTCTTCACATTTATTAGCCACAAAACTTCCCAATGTGTTGAAACATTTGTTAGCACAATGTTACATTGTTAAAAATTCAATAGATAGTCAAACCTAAATATTGAAAAAAAATTTAACCATGAAAACATACAACACTTCAAAATTTGTTGCCAACAAATTATGAACATGCATAAATTATGATACCCACATATAGATTTCTTTTTTCTTTATCTAGCCAATTGGATACACAATTGAAGGCTCAAAAACCCACCTTAATATACACGCACTCACAATTTGTAACCAACCAACCTACCTCACAAGTTTAAAAAAAAAGATTGATCACATCATCTTGACAAGCAAACCCACTCCTTTCCACATAATTACCCTAAGTTGTCCATGTTACTTTTTGTATCTTGTTTGAAACATTATGAAAAAACATTTGATTTTGGTTCTACATAACAAATTAGAATTGTTTGCCGTCCAATTCTAGTTCAACACATACATATTAAAAGAAATTCTGATTTCAATTGTGAAAACTAGATTTGGTTCTAGTTTAGTTATTAGTAATTGAAAAGCCATCAAAATGGAGCTTGGTTTCTTTTTACATGGACAAGCACTTTCCATTGGAGAGTTGGAACTAAGTTGGAAATTTGGTAGATAATTAATGTTAGATGGTCTCACCCTGTCCACAGTCACTCAAATTTGAAAATTCAATGGTATGCTCAACTACAATCTCACATGGCCCCTTATTTCAAGAGCCCTAAAATTAAATTAATGCTGGGTCTTAAATCCAAAATGTATCTGGTGAAGCCAAGACACATATTCTTGCTGCCTGGACACATTTGGGCCTGTAAAACATGCACATTATATAGGTGTGTAATGGACATGTGTTATTTACTTAGCCCGAAAACTTAGTATCCATTACACACGCAAAAAATATGCATAATCATGGGCCCATGTGTGTTTGGGCATCACCCATATTTTTTTGGGAAAAATATAAATCCAGCTAGGGCAGACAGTGAAAAAAAAGAAATGCAGCACTACTTTTGTACTGCCCTGAATTTAAGACCCACAGCTGGTTTAACATCAGGGTTTCAAGAATGCACTGAAGAGCTAACCCTAAAAGGCATAAAAGGCTCCAAGCCCCACTAGAACTTCCTAATTATAGACAATGATTAACAAGGGGGCGTGTCATAGCCTTGCCATTTACATTAAAAAGTATCTTAATGGAAAAGAAGAATTATGGAAACTCAAATATTTCACCATGCAAAAATTATAATCTTCAAAAAATCCTCGAAAAGAAACTAAAATAATAGAGTTATAATATCCTTCAAGATATTATAACTCTATTATAACTAATCTCAAGTTTCAACACAAGCCAAAAATATCATCTTTCAAAAATCCTAATATAAAAAAAGACCTATTATTATTATTACCTAGGGGCCAAAATCCCTTAAGCTACTATACTCACTCTATAATGAATCTAAACACAATATCCTTCTTGCCTTGATAGGCAAGGCCAACAAGGCATCATCACAAACACGCTGGCCCTGCCAATAGGTAAGATGTTGTACATCTATCTACTGTGTCCACACTCTAAACACCAAAAAAAATCCGTTCCAATGTAAACAGTCTAAACACTTTCACCCAAAAAAACCGGTTCACCTGATATGAAACCAGTTCTAATAAGGTAAAACTTCCAAAAGTTGGATCGAATGCGATAATCTCTGTCCCTGTGGGGGGCAAGGCCCAATAAAGGCTAGTTTGTACTTAATTAATGGAGTCAACTACAAATACTATGTTAATCAAAGCTTAACGCTTCTAGGACAGATCCCATGACGGACTAATTAGTAGCAGAGACACACTTCCATCCATGACCTCCTACATTTAATCAAAGTCCACACCCGGACTAGACTATTAACTGGGTCATGTCATAAAATAAATTAGCTAGTGGCCTTCGAGGACAGTTTTGATTGTTATTAATTTTCCCTCGTTGTCTATGGTAGCAACAATGTATCCCCTTAATTAATTAGTGTATCTTGTTAACCTACTTCTTTTCTAGGGGAGTGGTCACATGTAAAGCTCCTCTTATTGGTTCATCCCTTGCATCAGTTCTTCACCTGTTCCACTGGATTTTTATGTGTGTTTTTTTAAAAAAGTGGGTTCCTATTGAAATCGCCCCCAACAAAAAAAAATCTTTTAATTTTCCCCTATGCAAATTTCAAATAAGATTGTTTTTTCGACACTGGGAAGAATAGCTACAATGATTTTTCTCTGTTTCACAATGGGACTAATAAGATACTTGAAATACCTTAGTACCTTGGCCATTTCAACACATGTCTGTCGAATAATTAATTAATTTTGAAAAATTCATTTCAACAAATGAAATATTTCTAATTATTGTCCTTCACAATATTTTTTGATTTGGAAGCAATAAAATTTGAAAATTTCAACATTTAAAAAAATAATATTATTAGTGGGTCCTAGTTTGACCAGTGTGGAGCGGGTATTTGATATTTTAAATAATCCCCGGGTCTGAGTATTTTAAAAAAAATTGGGAGTCAAAGAATCACTGGTTTTGGCTACTTCAAAACCCTCCAAGAATTGTCGGGTTCCATGAAAGAACCCGCCAAGAGCCAGCTGTTTTTGGGGTGGTTACTTGACTCTTTAGAAAAAAGAAGGGGGGGGGGGGAAACATGGTTACATATAGTAGCCGGGTATTTGAGTTTTTTTATAACCTTGGTTGTAGGTCAGACCTGAGCATTTGAATTTTTAATAACCATGGCCATTAACTCTGATACCCGAGGGGCTTGATGCAGTTTCTAATACCCGCCCAACAGTGGGTTTGGTCCTTTTGTCCCTGGGGACCAATACACAGGGGAAATAACCTACCTGGTTGTCACCAACTGCCTTATCTGCTTACATAGCAACTACTTACACTCCATGCATGTTTACTTGTACTTGTATGTGTTGCAATATTATTATGCCTTGGGTGAACCCCCACCTACTTTGGTGCCATTGCAAAATTCCCAAAATTCTTTGAAATTACTTCTAAATATTATAAGTATCCAAAGATTATACTTAAAGAGGGTCTGTGAGTCCAAATGTAATAGTTCTCTGTTTTAATATTGTCAATCACTTCAGTGTTTTGTTTTGGGGGGGTCAATATTGTGATGTAGCCAAAGTGGCTATGATCCACATGAAGATTTAGGCAAATTTGGTTACAAGGGAAAAATTGAAAGTAGAATTTCTTAAACATCTTTTTATATTTTTGGCTACATACTTGAGCCATGAATAGAAATCTTGACAAATTTCTTAAATTTTGGTCAAAATTTTAGTATTGATAATCTAAAAAAAAACTTGATTTTAGCACTTTTAATTAAAATTTTTGGCTATATATAGCCAGTAAAAAAAATGCTGCATATTTAGAGGCCTCACTCAAAAGGGTGAAGGTTCCAGTGCAGGTGGTGGTTCACCATTGCTAATCATATAACATTGTTTTGCGACATAGATTTTCAAAGTTTTCCCTGCATGGAATGTGG
>Ga0116229_10003431_pt1 | contig 26028 bp, 19 predicted proteins | sample S1TSphgellanicum_3_FD_87313 | JGI IMG/M metagenome (GOLD analysis project Ga0116229, IMG submission 87313) | Host-associated microbial communities from peat moss isolated from Minnesota, USA - S1T2_Fc - Sphagnum magellanicum MG | ecosystem: Host-associated > Plants > Peat moss > Unclassified... | reverse complement strand
GGAAATGACGGTGGTGCGCAACGAGTACGAGCGGGGCAAGAACGATCCCGACAATGTCCTGATGGAAGAGGTGTCGTCGGCGGCGTACCAGGCGCTGCCTTATCACCATCCCGTGATCGGCTGGAAAAGCGACATCGAACATGTGCCCATCACCCGGCTGCGCGAATTCTACGACACCTTCTATTGGCCGAACAACGCGACGGTGACGGTGGTCGGCGACCTGGATCCGGCCGCGACGCTGGGATTGGTGCAGAAGTATTACGGGGTCTATCCGCATTCGCCGGCCCCGATTCCCGGGATCTACACCGAGGAGCCGCCGCAAAGCGGCGAACGCCGCGTCACCGTGCAGCGGCCGGGCGAACTCGGCACCGTGATCATTGCGCACAAGGTGCCGAACGGCCGCGACGCCGATCAGCCGGCCCTCGACATGCTCGATGCCATCTTGAGTTCGGGCAAGAACGCGCGGCTGTATCGGGCGTTGGTCGATCAAGGTCTGGCGCTGAACGCCGGTTCGGGTACCGACCTGCATCGAGATCTGTCGCTGCACACGGTGGTCGCGATGCTCGCGCCGGGCGTGACCCACACGCAGGTGGAGAAGGCATTGCTGAGCGAAATCGACAAGGTCAAGACCGACGGAGTGACCGCGGCGGAAATCGAACGCGTCAAGCAGCAATACATCGCCGCGGACGCGTACAAGCGTGACGGCACCGCCGGCATCGCCGAGGAGATCAACGAATGGATCGCGGTGGGCGACTGGACCTTGTACGTGACTTTTCCGCAGCGAGTGCAGCTGGTGACACCGGCGGACGTGCAGCGGGTCGCCAAGCAGTACTTGAAGGCGGATCAGAGCACGACGGGCTGGTTCATTCCGGTCGCGCCCGAGAAGAAGGGCACGTGATGCAGAAATTTTTAATTGATGGAGGATGGACGGCGCGGGGATGTTTCGCGGTTCGGGGTTCGTCAATTGATCGAGGACAGTTGGCGCGGGGATGTTTCGCGGTTCGGGGTTCGTCAATTGATCGAGGACAGTTGGCGCGGGGATGTCTCGTGATGCGGGGGGTCCGGTGATGTGCCGCGCCCTGGCGGCTGTGCTGCTGCTGGCGAGCGGCGCGGCCACGGCGAATGTCGCCAGCCAAAGCACGCGCACGCAGGTCGCCGGGATCGACGTCATCACCTACCATACCGACGTCAAGGACGTGGTGGTGGTGCTGGGCACGCTGCCCGCCGGCGATGCCATGGCGGAGCCCGGCAATATTGCCGTTCCCACGCTTACCGGGATGATGCTCGACCGCGGCACCGTGGCGCGCGACAAATTTGCGATTGCCGAAAAGCTCGACAATGTCGGCGCCGAGATCTCCTTCGGCGTCGGAACGCAGACGCTCGAGGTGCGGGCGAAGAGCCTGAAGAAAGATCTGCCGCTCATCGTCGGGCTGATCGCCGAGGAATTGCGCACACCGGCCTTGAAGCCTGAGGAATTCGCCAAGGCGAAGCAGCAGTTCGTCGGCGCCTTGGAGGCCTCGGCACAGAATACCGACGCGCGTGCGCACGAGGCATTCAGCCGCGCCGTGTTTCCGCCCGGGCACCCGAATCGTCCGCATACCGTGACCGAGTATGAGGCTGCGGCGAAGGCCGCGACGCTCGAGGAGGTGCAAGCCTTTCACGCCAAGTACTACGGCCCGGCGCACATGACGCTGGTCGTGGTGGGCGATGTGACCGCGGCCGATACCCAAGCCGCCGTGACCCAGTCATTCGCCGGCTGGAGCGGCGGCGCAGACTACGTGCGACCGGCCAAGCCGGCTGCGCCCACCTCGGCGCGCGAGGTGTCGGTGCCGCTGGCCGAGAAGCCGAGCGTGACGGTGATCATCGGCCAGGCGACGGGGCTGCGTTACAAGGACACTGATGATCTGGCGCTGCGCATCGGCACGGCCATCCTCGGCAGCGGGTTCACCGGGCGCCTGATGTCGACGGTGCGCGACAAGGAAGGCCTGACGTACAACATCGGGGCGGGCATGGCGGACGACACCCTGGTCGACGGCAGCTGGGATATTTCGGCGAGCTTTGCGCCGGCGCTGCTGGAGAAAGGCATTGCCTCGACGCGGCGCGAGTTCGACAAGTGGTGGAAGGACGGCGTCACGGACGCTGAACTGGCGGGACGCAAGCAGGGGCTGATCGGCAGCTATCTGGTCGGACTTTCGACCACGGCCGGCCTCGCGAATACCATCATGATCGACGTGCAGAGAGGCTACGACTTGAGCCGGGTCGACACCTTTCCCGACGCCGTCAACGCGCTCACGCGCGAGCAGGTGAATGGCGCCATCAAGAGTCATCTGAAGCCAAAATCCATGGTGCTGGTGGAGGCGGGGAGCGTCTCCAGTTCAAGCTCTCCCTAGGCTATCGCTGACGATCGCGACCACTTTACTGAGGCGAGCCGTCGTCATTTGGCGGGGCCAGGTCGATGTCGATAGGCACCGCCTTCTCCTTTACCGTCGCTGGCGAGACGCCGTGTATTTCTTCAGTGCCGCATCCATTCGGGTCTGCCAACCCGGACCGGAGGCACGAAACAACGCCAACACTTCGTTCGAGAGCCGCACGGTCATCTGCGTTTTGTTCCCACTGAATCGCTTGGAATTCCTCGCGGCGGTCCGACGCTCAGTTCTTAAGCCGGGCGGGCTGCCAGGTAATCCTTCTTGCCGATGTCGAGCCCGGCCTGGCGCAGGATGTCGTAGGCGGTGGTGACGTGGAAAAACACGTTCGGCAGCACGTGATGAAACAGGTAGGCTGCGCCCTGCATCTGCTTGGTCGATGACCGCGTCGCCCAGCTCACCGTGCGATCCTCGGCGCCTTCGAACCGCGCCGCAGGCAGCGAGTCAAGATATTCAATGGTGCCGCGGGTGGTGGCAATCCATTCGCCCAACGTGCGCTCCTTGGCGGCGAACACCGGCACTTCGACGCCGGCGAGCCGCGCCGCGCCGCCTTGCGCAATGTCGTTGGCGATGTGGATCTGCATCGCGAGCGGCAGCATGTCCGGGATCAGACGCGTGCCGAGCAGTACGGCAGGATCGATGCTGCGGGCCTCGGCGTGCGCGGCCGCCTTCTCGAGGATGCCCGCGAGACTGCTGAGAGCGCGGGTACAGGTCGGCACCGTGGCCGTATGCATGGTGAGGGTCATAGTCAGGCAGCCTTGCTGGTGGCGGCGATCTGCCGCAGTACGTACTGCAGAATTCCGCCGTGTTGGTAGTAGTCGAGTTCCTTCGGCGTGTCGATGCGCAGGCGCGCGTCGAACTCGGTGGTCTTGCCGCCGTCCGCGGTGGCGATGACCTTGACGGTCTTTGCAGCGCCGCGATTCAGTCCGGCGATTTCAAAGCTTTCCCGTCCGGTGAGGCCCAGCTTTTGTGCGTTGTCGCCTTCCTTGAATTGCAGCGGCAGCACGCCCATGCCGATCAGGTTCGACCGGTGGATGCGCTCGAAGCTTTCGGCGATCACGGCCTTGACCCCCAACAGCAGGGTCCCCTTGGCCGCCCAGTCGCGCGAGCTGCCGGTGCCGTATTCCTTGCCGGCCAGAATCACCAAGGGCGTGGCGGTTTCGCGATACTTGACCGCGGCGTCGAAGATGGAGAGCTGCTCGCCGCTCGGGATGTGCAGCGTGATGCCGCCTTCGGTGCCGGGCAGCAGCAAATTGCGCAGGCGGATATTGGCGAAGGTGCCGCGCATCATGACTTCATGGTTGCCGCGGCGGGCGCCGTAGGAATTGAAGTCCGCGGCTTGCACGCCCTGCGCCAGCAGATACCGCGCGGCTGGACTGGATTTCGCGATATTGCCGGCGGGGGAGATGTGGTCGGTGGTCACCGAATCGCCCAGCAGCGCCAGCACGCGCGCGCCTTTGATGTCTGCCAACGGCGCCGGCGTCAGGGTGATGCCGTCGAAATAGGGAGGGTGCTTGACGTAGGTGGACTTGCCGTCCCACGAGTAAATCTTGCCGGCGGGAGTCTTGATGGCCTTCCAGTTCGCATCGCCGGCGAACACGTTCGCGTAGCCCTTGATGAACATGCCTGGATCGACCGAGGCGGCGACGGTGGCGGCGACGTCCTGCGCGCTCGGCCAGATCTCCTTCAGATACACCGGGCGTCCGTCCGTGCCCACACCCAACGGCTCGGTGGTGATGTCCAGCCCTAAACTTCCCGCCAGGGCGTAGGCGACGACCAGCGGCGGTGAGGCGAGAAAATTCATCTTGATTTCCGGATGCACGCGGCCTTCGAAGTTGCGGTTGCCCGACAGCACGGAGCAGGCGATGACGTCGCCGGCTTTCACGGCCGCGGAAATTTCCGGCTTCAACGGCCCGGAGTTGCCGATGCAGGTGGTGCAGCCGTAGCCCACGGTATAGAAACCCAGCGCCTCCAGATCCTTGAGCAGTCCGGCCTTGTGCAGGTAGTCGGTGACCACGCGCGAACCCGGAGCGAGCGAAGTCTTGACCCAGGGCTTGGAGGTGAGGCCGCGCGCCGCCGCGTTGCGCGCCAGCAGTCCCGCCGCCACCAGGACCGCGGGATTCGAGGTGTTGGTGCAGCTGGTGATGGCGGCAATCAGCACCGCGCCGTCGCGCACTTCGACACTCTTGCCGTCGATGACGGCCGAGGCCACCGCGGCGGCTTGCGGATTCTTCTGCGCACGTTCTTCCGCCATCTTCTTCACGCTGGTCTCATAAACCGCCTTGGCCTTGTGCAACGGCACGCGATCCTGCGGCCGCTTGGGTCCCGCGAGAGAGGGCTCGACCGTCGACAGGTCGAGCTCGACCACCGCGGTGTAGTCGGCGGCGGGGGCGCCGTTGACGCGCCACAGTCCCTGCGCCTTGGCGTACGCTTCGACCAGCGCGATCTGCTCGGCCGGCCGGCCGGTAAGCTTCAAGTAGCGGATGGTCTCCTCATCGATGGGGAAGATCGCGCAGGTCGAGCCGAATTCCGGCGACATGTTGGCGATGGTGGCGCGGTCCGCGAGCGGTAGTCCATGCAAGCCGTCGCCGAAAAACTCGACGAACTTATCGACCACGCCGTGCTTGCGCAGCCTCTCGGTGACCGTGAGCACGAGATCCGTGGCGGTGGTGCCCGCGGGCAGGCTGCCCGACAGCTTGAAGCCGATCACCTGCGGGATCAGCATGGTTACCGGCTGGCCGAGCATCGCGGCCTCGGCCTCGATGCCGCCGACGCCCCAACCGAGGACACCCAGGCCATTGACCATCGTGGTATGCGAATCGGTGCCGACCAGCGTGTCGGGATAGGCCTGTTTTTTCACGGCGGCGCCGGCGCCCGCGCCCGCGCCCGCGTCGGCGTCGGCGGAGAAGATCACGCGCGCCAGGCGCTCGATATTCACTTGATGGACGATGCCGGTGTTGGGCGGCACCACCTGGAAGTTGCTGAACGCGGCCTGTCCCCACCGCAGGAACATGTAGCGCTCGCCGTTGCGCTGAAATTCGATCTCGTTGTTGTGCTGCAGCGATTCGGCCGTGCCGTACTCGTCGACCTGCACCGAGTGGTCGATGACGAGCTCGGCGGGTGCGAGCGGATTGACCCGCTGCGGATCGCCGCCTAGCCGCACCACCGCCTCGCGCATGGCGGCGAGATCGACGATGCACGGCACACCGGTGAAGTCCTGCATGATGACGCGCGCCGGCGTGAACGCGATTTCATGACTGGGCGGCGCTGTCGGATCCCATTGCAGCAGGGCTTCGATGTCGCTCTTCTTGACGTTCACTCCGTCCTCGAAGCGCAGCAGATTCTCGAGCAGGATCTTGAGCGAAAAAGGCAGCCGGTCGACATGCTGATCCTTGAGCGCGTTGAGGCTAAGGATCTCGTATTGCTCGCGGCCCACCGCGAGCGTCGTTCGTGCCTTGAAGCTGTCCGTCATGATCCCTCCGCCGGGCAATCAACCCGGGAAAATCGAGCATTGAGTACCTCATTATAGGTCATTCCGCGCGCGGCAGGCGGCGCAGAGGCCGTGAAGCGCCGCGCGTCACGCCGCCGCCGAGAAAGCGAAGCGCTGCGCGATCACGCCGCCGCCGAGACAACGAGCGCCCCGATAGAACACGGCGTACTGCCCGGGCGTGACGGCGCGCGCCGGTTCGCGCAGCTGCACGCGAGCCCGAGCCCGAGAGCCGCCGTCGAAGTGCAGCGTGCAGGGAAGATCGGCCTGGCGATAGCGCGTCTTGACCGCGCATTCCAGCGGCTGCAGGGTGGCCTCGCCGGGATCCAGCCAGTGCATCTGCTCCACTTCGAAGGCATCGGACAGCAGCAAGGGATGGTCCTGATCCTGCACGACGATGAGTGCGTTGCGCGCCATGTCCTTGGCGGCGACGTACCAAGGCGCCTGGTCGCTGCCGGCCCGGCCGCCCAGCCCAATTCCCGAGCGTTGGCCCAAGGTATAGAGGGCGAGGCCGCGGTGTTCACCGAGCAACCGGCCGCTGTCGCTCTCGATGGGACCGGGGCGCATCGACAGATGGCGGCTCAGGAATTCCTGGAACGGCCGCTCGCCGATGAAGCAAATACCGGTGCTGTCCGGCTTGTCGTACACCGGCAGTCCGGCCGCATGGGCGAGACGTCGGACCTGCGCCTTGTGCAGATCGCCGATCGGAAACAGCGTTTTGGCGAGCGCGCTCGGGGCGACGGCGTGCAGGAAATAGCTCTGGTCCTTGGCCGCATCGGCGGCCTTCAGCAGCGCCGTGCCGCCCGGCGTGCGCTCGAGGCGAGCGTAGTGGCCGGTCGCCACCCACGAAGCCCCCAGGCGGTGCATGTAGTCCAGGCACACCCCGAACTTGATCTCGCGGTTGCACAGCACATCCGGATTCGGCGTGCGGCCCGCCGCATACTCGCTCAAGAAGTGCGCAAACACCCGCTCGCGGTATTGCACGGCGAAGCTGGCGCGGTGCAGGGGAATCCCCAGCGTCTCGCAGACACGGCGCGCGTCTTGGAAATCACTCGCCGTGGTGCAGTAGGCGTCGTCATCGTCCTCCCAATTGGACATGAACAGACCCTGCACGGCGTAGCCCGCGTCGCGCAACAACAGAGCCGCGACGGCCGAATCCACACCGCCGGACATGCCGACGATGACGGTACCTGCGAGGTGGGGATCGGGGCCCTGCATCCGCTCATTATACGGGGCGCCGGTGGGGCGCTACATCGGCATTTGCCGCAGTGGCAGGATCGGGCCGTGCATCGCGCACTTTGTGGGGCGCGGGCGGGCCAAAAACTACATCAGCATTTGCCGAAGTTGCGGTTCCTGCACGCTCGTCTGCCACAGGTCGTCGAAGAAGTTCAGATGGCGGCGCGCGCCGGCCGGGTCGTTCATATCCCAAGTACCGTCCCAGCGGTCGGCCTGCAAGCGGTATACGAGCGCCCGGTCGTCGGCGACGATGAATGCACCGGCACGCCCGGCATACTCGGGGCTCGCGGCCCGCAGATCGATGCAACTGGTCAGCCGGCGGGACAAGGCGAGAAAACGATTGTTGTCGCTCAGGGTCCGGGACGGATCGACGACCAGCACACGTACCTTCGCGTAGGAATGGGCGAGAACCAGCCGTTTGACGGCTTCGAGAAACCGTTCTTCGCCATAAATCAGAGGCTCGAGGTCCTGGGTGAAGATCGACAGCAGGCGATGCGCCGACTTGGCCACGCGGAGGCTGGCTTCACGAACCTCGGACAGGGTGGTGAGAGTCGCGCGGCCACCGGATCCGGCCGCCGTATCGTGCGGCTCGGCCGCAAGTTCGGTTGGGTTGGCCATATTTCTGAGCCTCATCGGAGGTTTTGCGGCATCCCGATCGCGCGTACGGCGCGAGTGCATGTACTTCTCGAGGATAGTAGCGGTTGGATTCGCATGCGGCGCGCCAACTGCGTCACGATTTGGAAGTCGACCGAGAAGCTAGTCGCCGCTGCCGCGCAGCGCCAGGGTCGGCGCCAAGCCCACATAGGTTGCGGGTTCGAGGGCCAGCAATCGATCCTTCTCGGCTTGCGGCAGTTCCAGCGAGGCGATGAATTCGCGCATCGCCGCTCGATCGATGGGCCGGCCGCGGGTGAAGGATTTCAACCGGTCGTAGGCACCGGCGATGCCGTGGGCGCGCATCACCGTCTGCACGGCCTCGCCGAGCACCTCCCAGGCGCGCTCCAGATCCTCGGACAGACGCGCCGGGTCGAGTTCGATCTTCCCGAGTCCGGCGTCGAGTGAGTCGTAGGCCAGAACCGAATGCCCGATCGCGACGCCGAGATTGCGCAGCACGGTCGAGTCGGTGAGGTCGCGCTGCATCCTCGACACGGGCAGCTTGTCGGCGAAGTATCCCAACAACGCGTTGGCCAATCCCAGATTGCCTTCGGCGTTCTCGAAGTCGATGGGATTCACCTTGTGCGGCATGGTGGAGGAGCCGACTTCGCCGGGAACGGCGCGCTGCTTGAAGTATCCGAGCGAGATGTAGCTCCACAGATCGCGCGCGAGGTCGATGAGCACGGTGTTGGCGCGCATCAGCGCGTGGCAGTACTCGGCGATCCAATCGTGCGGTTCGATCTGCGTGGTATGGGCGTTCGAGACGATTCCCAGCGACTCGACGAATCCGCGGCTGAAGCTCTGCCAGTCGATCTGCGGCAGCGCGGCGAGGTGCGCATTGAAATTGCCCACCGCGCCGTTCATCTTGCCGAGGATCGCCACACGCTCGAGGCCGTCGCGCTGCGACTCGAGGCGCGCGGCGACATTGGCGAGTTCCTTGCCGACCGTGGTGGGGGTCGCACTCTGGCCGTGGGTGCGCGACAGCATGGGTGCCGCGGCGTGACGCCGCGCCAGGGAGTCGAGCAGGCCTCCCAGGGTCCGAAGCTGGGGCAGCAGCAGTGTCGCGCGCGCGCTCTTCAGCATCAGAGCGTAGGCGAGGTTGTTGATGTCCTCCGACGTGCATGCGAAATGCAGCCACTCGAGTTCGGCGGCCGCGGCGCCCCGCGCCTCGAGTTCGCCGCGCAGCCACAGCTCCACCGCCTTGACATCGTGATTGGTCCGCGTCTCGATGCGCTTGATGGCTGCGACGTCGGTGCCGTGCGGATCCGCCGCCAACCCGGCCAGCAGGTCGAGGGCCGCGCGCGGCATCTTCCCGAGTGCCGCTGCCGCCGGGCCTGCGGCGAGCGCGCGCACCCAGGCGCATTCGACGCGCACCCGTTCGCGCATCAGTCCCGCTTCGCTGAACAACCGGCGCACCGCGGCGAGTTTGCCGGCGTAGCGGCCATCCAAGGGGGAGAGTGCGTCTGTGTGTAAGGCGGTCATGGGAGGATGCGGTATATTACCGTAAAGCAACCAACCAGCGGAGGCGCGATGACGGCCAGTACGCGCGTAGAGCATGACAGTATGGGCGCACTCGAAGTACCGGCGAGCGCCCTGTGGGGCGCGCAAACTCAGCGCGCCATGCAGAATTTTCCGGCCTCGGGGCTGCGCATGCCGCGCGCCTTCATTCGCGCGCTCGGGCTCATCAAGCACGCCGCCGCCGCGGCCAACGCCGAGTTGGGCGACCTGCCGCAGGATGTGGCGGCGGCCATCCAGGGGGCCGCGCTCGAGGTGGCGCTGGCGAAGCACGACGATCAATTTCCGGTCGACGTGTTTCAGACCGGCTCGGGCACCAGCAGCAACATGAACGCCAACGAGGTGATCGCGACGCTCGCATCGCGCACACTCAAGAAGCCCGTGCACCCGAACGATCACGTGAACTGCAGCCAGAGCAGCAACGATGTCGTACCCACCGCCATTCACGTGGCGGCGGCATTGATGCTGAACGATCAGTTGTTGCCGGCGCTCGAGCGGCTGCGCGCGGTGCTGCGGGCACGCGGCGCCGAATTCGGCGCGGTGGTCAAGACCGGCCGCACGCATCTGATGGACGCCATGCCGATCACCCTGGCGCAGGAGCTGTCGGGCTGGGAGGCGCAGATCGGGGCCGCCGTGGCGCGCCTCGAATCGGTCACGCCGCGTCTGTACCAACTCGCGCAAGGCGGCACCGCCGTCGGCACCGGCATCAATGCCCGAGCGGAGTTCGGCGCGGTGTTCGCGCGCTGCCTCGCGGCGCAGACCGGGATCGCGTTCCAGCCGAGCGACAATTACTTTGCCGCGCTCGCGAGCCAGGATACCGCCGTGGAACTGTCGGGGCAGCTCAAGGTCCTCGGCGTGAGTCTCATGAAAATTTCGAACGATCTGCGGTGGATGAACAGCGGGCCGCTGGCGGGCCTCGGAGAGATCGCGCTGCCGGCGCTGCAGCCGGGCAGCAGCATCATGCCCGGCAAGGTCAATCCCGTGGTGCCCGAGTCGGTGACCATGATCGCGGCGCAGGTGATCGGCAACGATGCGGCGATCACGGCGGCCGCGGCGTCGGGAAACTTTCAATTGAACGTCATGCTGCCGCTGATCGCCTACAACCTGCTGCAGAGCGCGGAATTGCTCGCAATCGGCAGCCGCAACCTGGCCGACAACGCGCTGGCCGGTTTCACGGTGAACCGCGCGCGCCTCGCCGAGGCGCTGGATCGCAATCCGATTTTGGTGACGGCCCTGAATCCGGTGATCGGCTACGAGAAGGGGGCGAAGATCGCCAAGCGCGCGTACGCCGAAGGGCGACCGATCATCGAAGTCGCCGCGGAAATGACCGACTTAGGGCTGGATGAATTGCGCCGCCTGCTCGACCCGAAGATGCTGACCGAGGGCGGCATGGGCGGGGGCGGGTCCTGAAAACCCTGATTCGCGAAGCGCTGGATGCGCAGCCTTCGACCCCCGACAACGAGTTGCAGTGGTTGGCGGGCGCCTCGCCCGAGATGATTTCACGGGTGCGCGCTTCGTTCTCGGCGGCGCGCGTGCCGGCCGCCGTGCTGGTGCCGCTGGTCGAGCGGGCGTCGGGACTCACGGTGCTGCTCACGCAGCGGGCCGAGACCCTGAAGGATCACGCCGGGCAGATCAGTTTTCCGGGCGGGCGCATCGAGCCCGGCGATGCCGATGCGTGGCAGGCTGCGCTTCGCGAGGCCTACGAGGAAATCGGCCTCGCGCCCGACTTGGTGGAATTCGCGGGATATCTGCCGGATCATCACGTCATCACCGGGTTTCGCGTGACGCCGGTGGTCGGCTTCGTGAATCCCGACTATGAGCTGCGGATCGCCGAGGCGGAGGTTCACGATGTCTTCGAAGTGCCGCTCGATTTCATCCTGGACGCGGCCAACCACACCAGCCGCCGCCGTACGCTCGGCGAGTTCACCATCGACGTGCACGACATTCCATACGGTGAACGCAATATCTGGGGAGCGACGGCCGGCATGCTCATGACCTTGCGGCGCAAGCTTCAGGCGCACTCCGGCAAGGCGACGTGAGCGGCCGGGTCGGGGAACTGCTGGCCATCATGGCGCAGCTGCGCGCCCCCGGCGGCTGTCCCTGGGACCGGGAGCAATCGTTCGTCAGCATCGCTCCCTACACCATCGAGGAGGCCTACGAAGTCGTGGACGCCATCGAACGCGGCGACATGCCTGCGCTCAAGGACGAGCTCGGCGATTTGCTGCTGCAAGTGGTGTTTCACGCGCAGATGGCCGGCGAGGCGGGGCTGTTCGATTTCGAGGATGTGGCCGCGGCGATCTGCGAGAAGCTGCGGCGGCGACACCCGCACGTGTTTGGCGCCGGCGCAATTGCGACGTCCGCAGAACAGACCGCCGTCTGGGAAGACATCAAGGCGAAGGAGCGCAGCGCGGCCGCCGGCGAGCACAGCAGCCACCTGGACGGCGTGCCGCAGGGGCTGCCGGCCCTGATGCGAGCCTGCAAGCTCAGCAAACGCGCGGCGCGCGTCGGCTTCGACTTCGAGCAGGCCGCACAGACCGCGGACAAGGTGGCCGAAGAACTCGAGGAGGTGCGCGAGGCGGCGGCGCACGGCCGGTCCGCGGCGCCGGAAATTTTCGAGGAGATCGGAGATTTGCTGTTCGCCGCCGCCAACCTCGCGCGCAAACTCGACGTCGATGCGGAAGCGGCGCTGCGCGCCGCGAACCTCAAGTTCGAGCGCCGCTTTCGCGGCATGGAGCAGCTGGCGGCGGAGCGCGGCGGTCATTTCGCGGACCTGGGTCTCGAAGCGCAGGAGAGGCTTTGGCAAGAAATGAAGCGTCGGGAGTAGACGGAGCGTCGGGAATAGGCGAACCGTCCCGAACTAGCGAAGCGTCTCAAATCAGCGGAGCGTCGGGAATAGGCGAACCGTCCCGAACTAGCGAAGCGTCTCAAATCAGCGGAGCGTCGGGAATAGGCGAACCGTCCCGAACTAGCGAAGCGTCTCAAATTAGCGGAGCGTCGGGAATAGGCGATGCGTCGCGAACAGGCCGGCTGTCCGCCGCACGCCGTGCGGCGCAGCTCAGTTTCAAACACGACGCGGAACTGCCGATCTCGGCGCAGCGCGGCGCCATCCTGGAGGCGCTCGAGCGCAACCAGGTGCTGATCGTCGCCGGCGAGACCGGCTCAGGCAAGAGCACGCAACTGCCGCAGTACTGCCTGGAAGCGGGACGTGGTCTCGATGCTCTGATTGCGCATACCCAGCCGCGGCGGCTGGCGGCGCGTGCCCTGGCGGCGCGTATCGCGGAGGAACTGGGGCAGCCGGTGGGGCGCAGCGTGGGCTTTCGCGTGCGCTTCGCCGATCAGGTGTCGGACGCCACGCGCCTGACCCTGATGACGGACGGGTTGCTGCTCGCGGAGCTCACCGCGGATCCGCTGCTTCGCCGCTACGACACAGTCATCGTCGATGAGGCGCACGAGCGCACATTGAACGTCGACCTGTTGCTGGGGGTGCTGAAGCGCATTTTGCCGCGCCGGCCCGACCTCAAGGTGATCGTGACGTCGGCGACGCTCGATATCGAACGCATTTCGAGTTTCTTCGATGCGGCGCCGATCATCAGTTTGAGCGGACGCAGCCACCCCATCGAAGTGCGCCACCGCGACACGGCCGACGATACGCCGGATCCCGACCTGCCGTCGATGGTGCTGGCGGCCTACCGGGAGATCGCCGCCGAGCCCGGCCCTATCGGCGGCGGGGACACGCTGGTGTTTCTGCCCGGCGAGCGCGAGATTCGCGATGTCGGCGAATTGTTGCAGCGTGAATTGCAATCCGGCGTCGACATTCTGCCGCTGTACTCGCGTCTCCCCTGGGAGCAACAAAGCAGGATATTCCAGCGCGGGCCGCGGCCGCGCATCGTGCTCGCGACCAACGTCGCCGAAACCTCGATCACCGTGCCGGGAATTCGCAGCGTCATCGATTCGGGTTTGGCCCGGGTCAGCCGCTACAGCCCGCGCAACCGTCTGCAGCGGCTGCCGGTAGAGCCGATCTCGCGCGCCGCCGCCGAGCAACGCAAGGGCCGCTGCGGGCGGATCGGGCCGGGGCTGTGCCTGCGCCTGTACACGCAAACCGATTTCGACGCACGCGCAGCGTTCACCGAGCCTGAAATTCTGCGCACCAACCTCGCGGCGTTGCTGTTGCGGCTGGCGGCGGATGGCTTGGGCGACGCGGAGAGCTTTCCGTTCCTCGACGCACCGGAGGCCCGTGCCCTGAACGACGGCTACCGATTGCTGCAGGAACTGCAGGCGCTCGATGCGGCGCGCCGCATCAGCCGCACGGGACGCGCCATGGCGCGCCTGCCGCTCGATCCGCGCCTGTCGCGGGCGCTGCTCGAAAGCAAGCGCTTCCGCGCCGCCGCCGAACTGCTCGCCATCGTCGCTGCGTTGAGCGTGCCGGACCTGCGCCTCGCGGGGTCCGACGACTCCGGCGCCGCGGGATTCGAGGACGGCAAGTCCGAATTCCTGGGTCTGGTCAAACTGTGGCGGGCCTACCGCGCAGCCCGCCAGGGACCGCGGCGCGAACTTCGCCGCTGGTGCAAGCAGCGGCAGCTTTCGCTGTTGCGCCTCTCCGAGTGGGACGATGTCTATGCGCAAGTGGCAGACCGCGCCGCCGACCTCGGCATCGTTGCGCAGCAGCAGGCGGCAAGCTACAGCGGCGTGCACCGCGCCCTGCTCGCCGGCTTCTGCACCATGGTCGGCGTGCGAGGCGAGGAGGGCGTCTACTCCGGCACCCGCGGCGTGCAGTTCCATCTGTTTCCGGGATCGCCTCTGGCGCGGCGCCGGCCGCGCTGGGTGATGGCCGCGAACATCGTCGAGACCTCGCGGGTCTTCGCGCGGCGCGTGGCGCAAATCGAGCCGCAGTGGATCGAGTCGGCGGCGGCGGGGCTCTTGAAGCGCGAATATCTGGAGCCCGATTGGGACGAGGCGCGCGAGGAAGTGGTGGCGCGCGAACGGGTCAGTTTTCTGGGACTCACCATCAGCGCCAACCGCCGCGTCAATTACGGACCGCTGGCGCCGGAAGAGTCGCGGCGCATTTTTGCGCGTGAGGCGCTGGTGTACCAGCGGCTGCGGCGGCGCCCGCAGTGGCTGCTCGAGAACGACGCGGCGCTGCGCGATGCCCGTCGCATGGAAGAGCGGCTGCGCACGCGCGACCTGCTGCATGGCGCCGAGAGCTTCGTTGATTTTTACGACCGCACACTGCCGCGGCAGGTGTCGAGCGGCGCGACACTCGAGTACTTCACGCGGCATCTGTCGGCGGCCGATCGACAGGCATTGAAGCTCGACGCCGAACATATTTTCGCAAGGCGTCCGCCGCCCGAGCGTCTCGCGCAATTTCCCGAAGCGGCCACCGTCGATGCGCTGTCCATCCCGGTCGAGTACCGCTTCGCACCCGGCGAACCGCTTGACGGCGCGCGTTTATGCATCCCGCTGCTGGCGCTGCCCGGCGTGACCCGCGCCCTGGTCGATTCGGCCGTGCCGGGGCTTGCCGAACCGCGCGTCGAGGCGCTGCTGCGCTCGCTGCCCAAGGAGGCGCGCCGCACGCTCATTCCCATCGCCGAGACCGCGGCGCAATTTCTCGCCACTGCCAAAACCCAGGATCTTCCGGCCTGGCTCAAGGAGCAGCGTGGTATCCCGCAGAACTTGCTGCGCTTCGACGTGAAACAGGTGCCCGCGCACCTGTTCCCGCAATTGAGCGTGACGGCCGACGGCCGCGAAGTGGCGCACGGCAGCTCGCTCGCGGAGCTGCGCCGCGTCTGCGCCGGCGCGGCGCGCGCCGAACTCGAGCGCCGCGCCCGCGCCGCCTACGCCGTCTTTGGTCCGTGGCGCCGCTTCGAGATCGACGAGTTGCCGGAGCGTGTGCCGCTCGCGCTCGAGCAGGGGAGCGTGTGGGTGTTTCCCACGCTGGTGCGCCGGGAACACGCACTCGAGGTGCGCTACGAGTGGTCGGCCGCGGAGGCCGGGCGCAGCTGGCGGCAGGGGGCGGCGCGGCTGGCGCGTGCCATGCTCGCCGCGCAGTCCCGCGATCTTGCCCAGGCCGTGGCGGGCAACACCGCGCTGCTGCTCTTGGCGAGTCCCTACATGAGAGGTGATGAATTGAGCGACGCACTGCTGCAAGGGGTATTCAACCGCGCCTGCTTCGAGGACGCGGCCGCCCCCCGCTCGCGGCAGGCGTTCGAGCTCGCGGTGGAACGGGGGCGGGCGCGGCTGCATCCCTGCCTGGACGAGGCAATCACGGCCGTGTCGGCCTGGTTCACCGAAGCCCGAGAGGTGCGCCGCGCGCTCGACGATCCGCGCAGTGTGTTGCCGGCCGAGGCCGCCCTGGAGAGCCGTGCGCACCTGCGCCGGCTACTCGGGGCCGACTCGCTCGCGTCATGGACTCCGGACTGGCTGCGCCAGTTGCCGCGCTATCTGAAGGCCGAGGTGCGGCGCTGGCAGCGCAACGCCGCGCGCGGCGGCGAGCCGCCGCACATCGCCCGCGAGCTCGGCGATTGGACGGCGCGGTATGGGCTGCTCGAGCAACAAGTTGCCGCCGAGCAGCGCTGGATCCCGGAGCTCGACCAACTGCGGGCTTGGATCGAGGAGTACCGGGTGTCGCTGTATGCGCAGGAGCTCAAGACGGTGGGCGCGATATCGGCAGTGCGTCTCGAGCAACGCGCGGCCGAGATCGAGGCCTGGCTCGCGCGGTGATGTGGGAGCGCGGGTCGACGGCGGCAGCGCGGGCTGATGCGGGAGTGCGCTGCTGCGGAAGGGCGCGTTTTTTCGGCGTGCGCGTTGAGGCGGGAGTGCGCGTCGCGGCGGGCGGATTACACGTCGAAGCGAATGCCCTGCGCGAGCGGCAGCTGCGAGCTCCAGTTGATGGTATTGGTCTGGCGCCGCATGTACGCCTTCCAGGAATCCGAGCCCGCTTCGCGGCCGCCGCCCGTGTCCTTCTCGCCGCCGAAGGCGCCGCCGATTTCGGCCCCCGAGGTGCCGAGATTGACGTTGGCAATGCCGCAGTCGCTGCCCTCGGCGGACAAGAAGCGCTCGGCCGCCTGCAGGCGATCGGTGAAGATTGCGGACGACAGGCCGTAGGGCACGGCGTTTTGCAGCGACAGCGCCTCATCCAAGGTGTCGTAGGCAATCAGGTACAAAATCGGCGCGAAGGTTTCGGTGTGCACCACCGACATGCCGGCGTAGGCGCGGATCAGCGTGGGCTCGACGAAATTGCCCGGCCGCGACAACACCCTGCCGCCGTATAGCAGCTCCCCGCCCTCGGCGCGGGCCGCTTCGATGGCAGCCGCGTAGCGCGCCACGGCGCCGGCGTCGATCAGGGGTCCCATCAAGGTATCCGCCGCCAGCGGGTCGCCGATGCGGACCTGGGCGTACGCGCCGATGAGCCGCCGCTCGAGCTCCGCCGCGCGCGAGCGATGCACCAGCACACGCCGCGTCGTGGTGCAGCGTTGGCCGGCGGTCCCGACGGCGCCGAACACGATTCCCGGAACCGCGAGATCGAGATTGGCACTCTCGTCGACGATGATCGCGTTGTTGCCGCCGAGTTCCAGCAGGCTCTTGCCGAGCCGCTGCGCCACTTTGACGCCGATCTGCCGTCCGACCTGCGTCGAGCCGGTAAAGGATACCAGTGCGACGCGGCGATCCTCGACCAGGCGCATGGCGAGCTCGGTGCCGGCGTCGATGAACAGTTGAAAAATCGCCGGCACCTGATGGCGCTCGAGCACGCGATTGCAGATGTGTTGGACCGCCAGCGAGCACAGGGCGGTCTTGGGGGAGGGTTTCCACACGGTGGCGTTGCCGGCGATCGCGGCCAGGAAGGCGTTCCACGACCAGACCGCGACCGGGAAATTGAAAGCGGAAATCACGCCCACGATCCCGAGCGGATGCCACTGCTCGTACATGCGATGCTGCGGCCGCTCGGAGTGCATGGTGAGGCCGTACAGCATGCGCGATTGGCCGACGGCGAAATCGGCGATATCGATCATCTCCTGCACCTCGCCGTCGCCCTCGGCCTTGATCTTGCCGTTTTCCATCGACACCAGGCTGCCGAGAGCGTCCTTGGAGCGGCGCAGTTCCTCGCCGATGAGTCGCACGATCTCGCCGCGCTGCGGGGCGGGCACCCGGCGCCAGGCGGCGGCGGCGCTCGATGCGGCGGCCATGACGCGCTCGTAATCGGCCGGCGTCGCGCCGCGCACCTGGGCCAGCTTGAGGCCGGTAGTCGGACTCACGCAGTCGATTACCGGGCCGCCGCTGTCCTTGCTCCATCCCTCGCCGCCGCACCAGGCGCCGGGGTTGACGTCGAGAAGCCCGAGGCTCCGCAAGGCATCGATCGAGTGCTGCATGTGAATTCCAAGTGCCGTCGCTTCGTGGGGGCGCATTTTGACTTGAGCGGGGGGACAACGCCAGCAGCCTCGGACCCATGGACTTTTTCGCTCGGGCGACGGATGGCCTCGAGGGGTTTGCGCCCGGCAGGTTGCGCAACGCGATGGAGCGCCTCGGGCGGCGGACAACGCCAGCGGCCTGTCGGAGCTACTGCGGGACCTAGGGCCGTCGTCGCGAGACACCTGTCCGATGTACCAAAGTCCGGCAGGCTGTTAGCATTCGCGGCATGTCGAAGAGTCCCGCCCTGACGAACTGGCATCCGGCCAGTTGGCAAAGCCGTCGCGCCACCCAGCAACCGCAGTACCCCGATCCTAAGGCACTGGAACGGGCGGTGGCCGCCTTGGCCCGGCTGCCGCCGTTGGTCGTGTCCTGGGAAGTCGAGGCGCTGCGCGCCAAACTGGCGCGGGCGCAGCGCGGCGAGCAGTTCCTGCTGCAGGGCGGAGACTGCGCCGAGAGTTTCGAGGATTGCGAATCCGACAATATCGCCCGACGCCTCAAAATCCTGTTGCAGATGAGTCTGGTGCTGTTGCAGGGGTTGAAGAAGCCCATCATCCGCGTCGGCCGGTTTGCCGGACAGTATGCCAAGCCGCGCTCGGCCGACACCGAGACGCGCGACGGCGTCACCTTGCCGTGCTATCGCGGCGACAATGTCAATCAGCCGGGATTCAGCGAGGCGGAACGTCAACCGGACCCGCAGCTCTTGCTGCGCGGCTACGAGCGGGCCTCGCTCACCTTGAATTTCGTGCGCGCCTTGATCGACGGCGGTTTTGCCGACCTGCACCACCCGGAATACTGGGATCTGGGTTTCCTGCGCCACGCGCAATTGCGCGATGCGTATCAGAAAATCCTCGACTCGATCGCCGAGTCGCTGGATTTCTTCGAGTCCATGAGCGGTCAGCAGGTGCATGCCGCCGCGCGCGTCGATTTCTATACCAGCCACGAGGGCCTGCATCTCTTGTCGGAACAGGCGCAGACGCGCTACATCGAGCGCCAGAAACATTGGTACAACTTGTCGGCGCATATGCCGTGGATCGGCATGCGCACCGCCAACATCGACGGCGCGCACGTCGAATACTTCCGCGGTATCGCCAATCCGATCGGCGTGAAGGTCGGTGCGGCGATGAGTGCCGAGTGGCTGCAGGAGCTGGTGCAGGTGCTGAATCCGCAGAACCTGCCGGGTCGACTCTCCTTGGTGCATCGATTCGGCATCAAGGACATCGAACAGCGCCTGCCGGCGATGATTCAGGCGGTGCGCGCCACGGGTTCGCCGGTGCTGTGGGTGTGCGATCCCATGCACGGCAACACCGAGACCACCGCGGGTGGAGTCAAGACGCGGCGCTTCGACAACATCTTGGGCGAAGTCGAAGCCGCGTTTCGGATTCACGAAGAGCAGGGATCTCTGTTGGGCGGTGTGCACATCGAACTCACGGGTGAGGACGTGACCGAGTGTATCGGCGGCGCGCGCGGTCTCGCGGAGGCGGATCTTGCGAGGGCTTACCGGTCGCAAGTAGACCCGCGATTGAACGCCGAACAGGCGCTGGAATTGGCGATGCTGATCGCACGCCGCGCCGGGGTCAGCCGGCACGGCCGCAAACTTCTGAACAGCGCCGGCCAGGGTCGATAAGCCGCATTAATTCAAATCAAGTTTCGGTCAATAAAATTCTATAAATCATATATTTGCAGAATTTATCTCGACCAAGACTATATGCCTCGCGGCGATATTTGAAAAGCCGACTTGCCTCGATGCGTGCAGGTGCTATCCTGCCTCGCAAGTTTTCCCGCCTTGAGATCAAGACGACAATCAAACGACTTCCAGCCTTGGGTGCTGGGCGAGGGTTGGGTTGCGCTCGGGTTAGTCCAAAGCCGCGCGTAATCGACGGCGGGCTACGCGGAGTTTCCGCGTAGCCCGTTTTTTATGTCGCTTATCAAACCGAGCCGTTGTGAACCCCGATCCAGCCGTACTCGCGCGCGCATTCGATCCTGAGCGCCGCATATTCGATCCTGCGTGCAGACGCTGTCCGCGCTTGTCGGCGTTTCTCGATGCAGTGCACCACGATGAACCCAGCTACTACTGTCGGCCGGTACCTTATTTCGGCGATCCCGACGCGCGCCTGCTGATTGTCGGGCTGGCGCCCGGCATGCATGGCGCGAACCGCACGGGGCGGCCGTTTACCGGCGATTTCGCCGGAATATTGCTCTACCAGACGCTTTACAAATTCGGGATGGCGAGCGGCCCTGTGTCCGTTAGCGCACACGACGGGCTGACTTTGCTTGACGCGAGGATCACGAACGCCGTGAAATGCCTCCCGCCCGCGAACAAGCCTTTACCTATGGAAATCAAAACGTGCAACGACTTTCTTCGTGCTGAACTTGAACAAAGCCCGCGCGTGCAGGTGATAGTCGCGCTGGGCGTGATCGCGCATGCGGCAGTGCTGCGTGCCTGCGGGCTTGCCGGCGGCGTCCACCGCTTTGCACATGGCGCGGAACATTCCCTGGGGCACCGCGTGTTGCTCGATTCCTATCATTGCAGCCGCTACAACACCCAGACCCGTCGCCTCACGGTCCCCATGTTTGAAAGTGTCATCGGAAGGGCGCGTGACCTCCTTCGACGCTAAGACCTTCGTCGACAGCCTGCCGGGCCGCCCGGGCGTCTATCGGATGCTCGATGCCGAGGACCAGATCCTGTACGTCGGCAAGGCCCGCAACCTCAAGAGCCGGGTGGCATCCTACTTTCAACCGAGCAACGTGCAGCCGAAGGTCCTGGCGCTGGTCGCGAAGACCGCCCGCATGGAGGTGACGATCGCCAATTCCGACACGGAAGCCCTGCTGCTCGAATTCAATCTGATCAAGAAGCATCGCCCGCGTTTCAACGTCGTGCTGCGGGATGACAAGAGCTTCCCCTATCTGCACTTCGAGACGCAGCACGAATTCCCGCGGCTGACCTTCTATCGGGGGTCGCGCAAGGAACCGGGGCGTTACTTCGGACCGTATCCATCGGCCGGCGCGGTGCGCGACACGCTGCAGCAGCTGCAGAAGCTGTTCCGGTTGAGAAATTGCGAGGACAGCTATTTCGCGAATCGCTCGCGGCCCTGCCTGCAGTATCAGATCCAGCGCTGCACGGCACCCTGTGTCGGACTCATTTCCAAGGAGAGTTACGCGCGCGATGTCGGCGGGGCGATCAAGGTACTCGAAGGCCGCAACGACGAGGTGCGCGAAGAACTCAGCCGCAGAATGGAAGCGGCCGCCGAGGCGTTGCAGTACGAGGAGGCCGCGCAGCTTCGCGACCAGCTCGCCAAGCTCAAGGCGGTGCAGGCGCAGCGCATCGTCACCGCCGACGCGGATCACGATGCCGACGTGATTGCGGTGGCCGCGGGCAGCGGCGAATATTGCGTCGCCTTGATGTTCATCCGCGCCGGCCGCAGCCTGGGCAGCACGACCTTCTTTCCCAAGGCGCCGTTCGCCGACCTGCCCGAGGTGATCGGAGCGTTCGTCGCGCAATACTATTTGGAGCGCGAGTCGCCGCCCGAAATCATCGTGGAGGCGGATTTCGACGAGCGCGCATTGCTCGAGGCAACCTTGGCGCAGCGCTCCGGTCACAAAGTGCGCATCGCCACTTCCGTGCGCGGCATTCGCGCGCGCTGGCTCGAAATGATGCACACCAATGCCGAGCAGGCGCTCGCCATGCGCGGGCTGGCGCGCGCCGGCATCGAACTGAGTCTCGAGGATTTGCGCGAGGCGTTCGATCTGGAGGAGGTTCCGCACCGCCTCGAGTGCTTCGACATCAGCCACACGGGCGGCACGGATACGGTCGCCTCGTGCGTGGTTTTCGGCGAGGAGGGACCGCTGAAAAGCGACTACCGGCGCTTCAATATCAGCGGCATCCAGCCCGGCGACGACTATGCCGCCATGAATCAGGCGCTTACCCGCCGCTACAAGCGCGTGCGCGACGGCGAGACACCCAAGCCCGATGTACTGCTCATCGACGGCGGCAAAGGCCAGCTGGCCGAGGCGGCCCAGGTGCTCGACCAGCTCGGCGTGCAAGGGGTTACCCTGATCGGTGTTGCGAAGGGGGCCGACCGGCGGCCCGGACAGGAGCAACTGTTCTTGTTGGGCCAGGATACGCCCACTATACTGGCGCCGGACTCGCGGGCACTCCATCTGATTCAGCGCGTGCGCGATGAAGCGCACCGGTTCGCGATCACGGGACACCGGCGCAAACGGGCCAAGCGTCACAGCCAGTCGATTCTCGAAACTATTCCGGGCCTGGGGCCCGTTAAACGACGCGAGCTACTGAAGCAGTTCGGCGGTTTGCAGGGGATCTTGCGTGCGGGTGTTGACGATTTCGTACAAATCCGCGGCCTCGGGCGCGATCTCGCCGAGGTAATCTATGAGCACCTCCACCCAGGGAGCTAGCCGGTCGCACTGGAACCTGCCGAATACATTGACCTGGCTGCGCATTCTGATGATCCCGGCAATCGTCGCGCTGTTCTATCTGTTGCCGTATCCCTGGGCGGACCCGGCCGCCTGCGCGGCGTTTGCGCTGGCCGGGATCACCGACAGCCTGGACGGCTACTACGCACGCAAACTGGGCCAGACCTCGCGCCTGGGCGCGTTCCTGGACCCGGTCGCCGACAAGCTCATCGTCGCCGCCGCTCTGGTGCTGATCGTCAGCAAGGACCCGCGCTGGTTCGTGGTGATCGTCGCGGTGGTCATCATCGGGCGCGAGATCGCGGTGTCGGCACTGCGTGAATGGATGGCGGAGATCGGCGCGCGCGGCCGCATCAAGGTCTCGCTGCTGGCGAAGTACAAGACCATCATGCAGATCGTCGGGCTGTCCCTGCTGCTTTTTCGTCAGGATCTGCTCGGCATCCCGACGTACAAGCTCGGCTTGGTGCTGACGGCCGTCGCGGCAGTGTTGACACTCTGGTCCATGGTGCAATATTTGCGGCTCGCGTGGCCGGAGTTGCGGGGGAGTGCCGAGCTCTAGCGGGGGGAGTAACTTGACTCCCGTCGGTTCGGCTCTACAATTGCGCAGGCTTTCGGGCGGGAATAGCTCAGTTGGTAGAGCGCAACCTTGCCAAGGTTGAGGTCGGGAGTTCGAGCCTCCTTTCCCGCTCCAAGAATTTTCGAATCCGCTCAATTGGTTAGAAGCGATTTGCCCTGTGGATATCTTCGGCTTGGTAGCACACTGGTAGCAAACCCAACTGCCGGTACTGAGCGAGCGTTGCAAGCCTCATATCACCTCCGAAAGTTGTTGCGCCGCAGTGGCCCTCATTACCGCTCCTCCATCCCCTCTAGCCACAGAGCGAGCGCCCCTTCTTCCACGTAATACCGCCCCGGGGAATTCGGAATCCGGTAGATCAAGGGACCCGTTTTACCCTCGGCTTCTAAGAGCGCCTGGGCCTCGTGCCAACCGCTGTTGAATATTCGTCCAGAAATGCGCCGGACGGCCCAGTACGTATTCGAGCTTCAAGGCGAAATCAATCGTCACCCGCGCTTTGCCGTTCAATACCTCGCTGATGTGCTTCGGGGTGCAGTCGGTGCGCCGCGCCAGGTCGTTACAGCGCATACCTTTCGACTCCAGATATTCCGCGATCATTTCGCCGGGGTGCGTCGCGTTCATATGGATTGCCTACCAAAGAAGCACTTCTCCGCTGCTTCTGCCGCCTGTCGCCGCGTGAGGGCCCGGTCATCCCCGCAGGTACTACCTGGCACAAAGCATGAGCAACGCCGCTGCTGGTGCGCTACCGAGCCGATGATGCCGCGCAACTGGCAGGCCGCATGGAAGGGAAGCGCCTCGGCGGCATTGATAGTCGGGACCATCCAACCATCGTCGTCCGCTGCTATCGGTTCACCGCAGTGGGCACAACGCGCACCGACCAGAGCCTCACCCTGTTCGGCATCTTCGTAGGCCGGAGCCGAGTACCGTCTACCAAAGAACTTCATGGCTCACCTCTCCGGTCCAAAGTTGTCATATCGGGGCCTGGCTAAATGAACAGCCATCTACCCATTGAAGGGTATGTAACCTGTGGGTTACAATGGACACATGTTCACGGTAATCACTACGGAAGTCTTCGATACCTGGCTCGCCAAGCTTCGGGACCGTCAGGCACGGGTACGTGTCCTCTCGCGCCTCACGCGCATCGGCCTGGGCAACCTGGGTGATACCAAGTCGGTTGGCGCTCGGGTGAGCGAGCTGCGGATCGATTACGGTCCTGGGTACCGCCGGTACTACACGCGGCGCGGGACGGATGTCGTGATGTTGCTCATCGGCGGTGATAAATCGACCCAGGCGAAGGACATCAAGAAGGCGATTGAAATGGCGGCGCAACTGAAGGAGTGAGACATGAAAACCAGTAAAGCCAAACCTCGAAGCCCATTGAAGCTCAAGCGCTTCGATGCTGCCGAGCACCTGCATTCCCCTGAGGATTGCAGCGCGTACCTTGCGGCGATCATGGAGGAGCCCGGCGTCGATGAGAAACTGATTGCCGCCGCGCTCGGTAATATCGCCCGCGCTAAAGGCATGATGCAGGTCGCCCGTGATTCGGGCGTTGCCCGCGAGGCGCTCTACCGGGCGCTTTCCCCGCACGGCAATCCCACCTTCGGCACCATTCTGAAAGTGAGCAAAGCGCTGGGGCTTAAGTTGAGTTGGCACGCGGAGTAAGGCGCTCATGGCTCTCCTTTCCGGTCCAAAGGTGAGCATCCATCCGGTGACCGCGCCACGAAGCTGTAGCGTCGAGCCAAAAATACCGCCCGGAAGCACTGCGATTCGAACGAAATCGCATCCCGACGATAGGCGAAATATTCAGGCGGTTCGTAGGGAAATCAGGCCGTTACGCCGTTCGGCGCGAAATCACCGGGCTTGGACCAGCGCCACTGCCATGCCATGGACGTCATGGGAGCACTCTCAAGGTGCGCACCCGTGAAAAATCTCGATCGTGCGTGACGAGCGCATCGGCGTTGATCGAAATCGCGCTCGCCACTTGCACGGCGTCCGCGAGCTTGAGGCGCAGGGAAGCACGCAGCCGGGCCGCGTTGGCGGCGATGTCGGCACTCAATTCGACGATTTGCCAGCTTTCCAGGATCGCGCGATAGCGCTCCGCCAGCGCCTCGTCGCCCGCTTGCAGGGGTCCGGTCAAAACTTCAGCCAGACTGATCGTTGTCACGGCGAACTGAATGCTTCCGGCGTCGTGGGCGATGAAGAACGGTTTAAAAATCGGTGAGAATTTTGGGTGCCCTTCGAGGAAATAGATGATTGGGGCGGAATCCACGAGCAGTAGGGCGCCGTCGGCAAGCGCGGCTTTCATCGCTCCCATTCATCGCGCAATTTTCCGATTGTGCGTGTGCTGTTCTTGCCCCATTGGCGTTGGCCCGAGCCTTCGAGGGGCAGAAGCGATCGTTGGCGATGACTACGCCGATAGGCATCGACCGGTACCAAGGCTGCCACCGGGCGCCCCCGGCGAGTGATGATCGTCGCGTGACCGCCTTCAGCCGCTTCGATCAAGCTCGGGAGTTCATTGCGGGCGTCTTCCGAGCCTCGATGAGATATTTTGGCCATTCAATACTGTACAGGCCGTACAGTTTCCGGTCAACCAGACCGGGATCCGTTGGCTCGGGCACCAGACCCGGAAGCACCCAATCTTGCCAAGTTGAGGTCGGGAGTTCGAGCCTCGTTTACGCTAGAAATATGTTTTTTACCAGTAAGTTATAGAATCATGTTCATACTGTTTCGCGTGGATTTGCGACGGCTTCGAGGCCTCCATATCGATACCACCATCGCCGTCCCGGAATGGCCGCATCATGCGTGGCTGCATCAAGAACCGGCAGTCGCTCGATGAACCGGCTGCGGCTGCGCCTCGCCACCGCGGAGAGTTCAACAGCGTAGCGCGGGGACCTCAGAACGGAGTGACAATGGCGCGGAGTTGATCCTCGTTGTCGAATGCGCCGGTGGTGTGTTGCACTAAGTGCGATGGGCTCATTTGCCTTGAAAACCCCAGGCTGACGGACTACGTCGGCGAGCTTACCGCCGCAAAATTGCGCGAACTTGATCTTGTACTTACCGTAGCACTTGGATTGCCGTCCAGTGCGCGTGTGCCGCTCGAGCCGAGTTGAGTTTTGACCGGTTAGAATTGAAAAGGCGCCGACAAATGACCTAGCCCGCGCAGTGTCGCCCGGCTCAACATGTCAGCTCACCGTCAGTGTGTAGGTCAGTGTCTTCGAGATCGACCCGCCGGTTGCCTTGATCGTCAATTTGTACGTGCCGGCAGCCGTGCCGGTCGATCCGCCGCCGCTCGATCCGCCGCCGCTCGAGCT
>Ga0116229_10003430_pt1 | contig 26030 bp, 21 predicted proteins | sample S1TSphgellanicum_3_FD_87313 | JGI IMG/M metagenome (GOLD analysis project Ga0116229, IMG submission 87313) | Host-associated microbial communities from peat moss isolated from Minnesota, USA - S1T2_Fc - Sphagnum magellanicum MG | ecosystem: Host-associated > Plants > Peat moss > Unclassified... | reverse complement strand
TTTTTTTTGTATTTTGATTTTGCACATTTCATATTCTTGGTGTTAGTTGTTATGTTTTTATTTCATCCCTTTGTTTTATGTTTTGGGCTCAAGTTCCCTTGAAAACACATGGTTTTTACAACTTTGCAAGCTTGTAAGTTTTTTATATTAACTCCAAGTGAAGAACTTTCAATTTAAAAAATCTTGTTGCAAGTTTCTACTATAAGTCATCTGGCCTTTGTTTCCTAAGTTCGAATGATCAAGAATCAAATTGATAATTTGATTCCTAACTGTTTTTATGTATCCTAACTTCTAATTCACAACTTAAAATGAAGAACATAAGCTTGTTTTTCATATTTACACTTTGAAAGGTTTCTAACAATGTAAAAATCTATTGATTTGAACAAAATTTATTCCTTGCATTTGTGTCCTCAAAATTCGAAAAATTCCAAATCCCTTTCTCCCCAAAGCAATTTAATCAACTTTTCCCCCAACGAAGTTGCTCCCCAGGGAACTTGGTTGGAGTTACCACTTGTCCCCTTTTCCCAATGGAAATCCATTTTTTTCCAAGGAAGTTGCTTCCAAAAACTTAGTTGAGGCTATTACTTAGTCCCCTTCTTCCCAAGGAAATTTTTCCTTGGGGCAACTTGAATGTGGTCACCACTTCGGCCCCCTTCTCCTCAAGGAAAGTTCAATTCTCCTTGCGACAACTTGGTTGGGGTCACTTATGAGTCCCCTTCTCGTCAAGGAAGTTGTTCCCCCGAGGAACTCAATTGGGGCTACCACTTAGTTGCCTTCTCCATAGGAAAAATCCTTTTCTCCCTCATTATCCACCACTTAATCCCATTCTTCCTTAGGAAATTGCTCCCCAAAGCAACTTGGTTGGGACTTCCAACACCCTTTCCATGGGACAACTTTGTTGAATATTCCAAATCCTCTTCTCCCCCCTAGGTAGCTTGGCTGGAGTTGCCATTTAATCCCTTTCTCCTTAATGAAATTAGGGCCCGGGAGCAACTAGCTTGACAATCTTACTACTCAAGGGCTGTTCTTTCATCCATTTTTGTCTATGAATTTTTTTTTTGAAAAAATGATAAAATCCTAAATCTTTGGGTTGAAAGGGGATTCAAATCATAAAATCACTTTCTTTTCCTAGAAAACATTGTTCAAGAAATATATATACATTAATCACAATTCAGATTTATAAAATTAAAAATATTTTTCTTGCTAAGCACTGCCATGCAACTGAGTCAAGCCTTGTGCCAGGCTAGATTTGTTGCCTCTGTTTACTGCTCTGTTTAGTGGTTTTGTGAAATTCATCCATGTAAAGTTTAAACAGGAAGTTAGACACAGGGCAACTGAAGATTTTAAATCAACTAATGAACGATGTGGTGGTTGACAAGAGTCAATTAGTCTGAAGAGAGAGAGAGAGAGACCCACGTTTCCTCAACAATCTGCATCCAGTGTGCGCTAGAGATGGTCATGTGAGTTGCCTTGTAGGCTAAGAAATTTGTGCTTATGAGCAATGTGGTTTTTCACAGATACTAGTGTGGCCTGTGCCGTTGGCCCAAGTGTTACCACGTCCTCAACTGATTTTTCCTTCCAAAACTTGTTTTTTGGAATTTATTTGAATTTTCAGCAGCTGAAATCGCTTTAAAATCAATATCTCCCACATTCTGAATCCAAATCTTACCAAATATATTCCATTAAATCGAGCTCATCAAGATCTTTCCAACAACACCAAATGCACATTTCAATTCCTTCGAAATTTTCAGCTATGATTTAATTTAATTTTCAGTGAAGAAATCATTCAATATTCAAGAACTTTTGCACCACAAGTCCAAACGGCATGGAACCAAGCCCATGCACCCCTCCTCAGCGAGAGCTTTCCAAAGACACCAAGAAAACGATCTGAAGCATCCTGGTTTGGTGGATGTCATACCTACAAAACAAACTACCTTCCTTCATAGATGGATGATATGATAGTTGTGTGTCTTCACATGGCCAAATCTGACTTCGTTCATGTGAGTGAACTGCAACAGTAGTACCTCTGCACAAGGGCAGCTGAATTAAATAATTACCATCAGTGTTCAGGCTCTTGACCCTCAGGAGAACAGCTTAAATAGGCAAAGGGTCCTTATTGCTCTCAGTACAAAAGTACTGCCTGCTTCTTTTTTCGCTGGCTGCCCATTTGCCCGTACAAGTTAAGTCTCGGACTGCCTGCAATAAACATTTTGGTGCTGCTTAAACCCTAAACTTTGGGTGCTGTTGTGCACATTTTGAGCCTAGTATCTATTACAGGCCCAAAATGTGCATAACAGGACACAAAGCCTATAATAGGCAGCACCAAAATGTGTCTGGGCAGCACCCATCTTTTTTTTTTAAAGATGGATCTGGCCGATGGCAGAGAAGGGAAAATATAAGCAGACAGTACTTTTGTACTGCCTGCAATAGAAACCCTTTGATTATTTAACACCTTCCCCCATGAGGTAGCTCTGAGCATTTGAATCATTCACCAGGTATGTGATCTGCAAACAGATTTCTCGTGTATTATTGCACCTCATAGTGGCCAACTTGAATCTTTATTTAACACATGTATTCTTAGAACAAAAAAGAGGATACATGATAGAGATATCTGTAAAGTGACTCAAGGGGGGGGGCGCAAAAACTGGTGACGAAATCAAAAGTCAGGATGAACAAAACATAAAGAAAAAGAAGAGGGGACCCACCTAGTTTTCTCACCTAAATTGATCCTCACAATAATTTCGCCCCAAAAATTTTATTTGTTTTACTTATGCCTTCACAATGCCACTTGTACTCTTGACAAATTCGTGTCTTTTAAGGATAAAATCCTGGAAATCGTGTGAACAGATCACCAGGTTTATTACCCTGTACCCAATTTCGCTCACTTTAGGGCTACACTCAAATTGGGGATGAAACAAGATTACAAGGTCAAATCAGGGCCCAAAGACAGCATGACTTTAAGGATAGGTAACTATAATACACCCATTTTCTTATGACATGTGCAATATAAATATGACAATTATCTTCACAGTAAGTACTGATGATAAGTTTGCTGCCAAAACGATTTTGTAACTGTTGCAAACATGATGTGGAGAATTAAGTTCTAGTGAAATCTCAACTCTTACTATAATGACATCTTTGAAAAGCAAGCGTGCACTTACCAACAGTCACTGTCCAGGTTCCTTTCACATATACAGTATACTACTATCTAGCCTAGTGACAAGTTAATTTTTTTCTTGCCTTCAATGACAGACAACTTTTATAAAATGTCTTAAGGTTTGAACATGACAAGTTGGCATATTTTTAACCCATCACACAAAATGAAAACCCATGTCTTAAGAATTCAAGAAATAAAAATATATAGAAAAGTACCTGTAATGGTTCATTTTCCCATCCTCCATCATGTTTGCTTTTTCAAGCTGATAAGATTTCAGAAACAGGCTCAATTATCTTCCTTAGTGATAGGTATGATACCTAATGCATATGAGGAGAATCAAAATGAGACATACACCAATGTATCTTACCTTTGTAGATCTGCAGATAAACCTATTCTGAATTAAGTCTTGTGCAAGATCACAAGGCTGTACTCGCCCTTTCGAGGACACATAATAACAAAACTTTCAATTTGGTTATGTCAGGTGCAAAAAATAGCCTTGTGTTTAGTACTAAGTGATTATAACTAGTTTTTTTTTTTTTTTTTTGGGCGAATTTCGGCATGGCTGGGACCAGTAAACAAAACACAATAGGTATATTCTGTCGCAAATGCTTGGTTTTTTCAAGAAAATCATTAAAAATTTAGGGATAATTCGATTGATGAAATTTTTCATCACTTTTTTAGTGCCCCTAAAAGTTTGACACTCTGCTCCTTTTTGGAGAAAATTTTGAAATTTTCTCAAAGAATTGTCATCATTAAATACTAAATTTATCTTGGGATGCTTGTCACATACTCTTACTTCAAAAATTGAAAAAAAAGCCACTAATTAGGACTAGTGTTGGTTGGTGTGTTGGAAATACCATAAGTTAGTAGTAGTTAAAAATTCAATTTGATTTTGGGTTTGGTTTCTAAATTTGAAAAACCACATTCTCATGGTACAAGTATGGTATCGAGAGGATGGTTTATGGAATTTCCTAAGTCATATCTCAGTGCTTGTATTGACCAAATCTGAACTAAGATCCTGGTATTGTGCATTGTAACTTTTGGAGTGTAATTGTGAACATCTTTTTTCCAAAAAGAGAACAAAGCTATGGGACAGAATTACAAGCAACAACCAATCATGCATTCAACATTACAAGCAAGCATTGATTCTCAAATCCACAATAATTCAAATGCACATCGTACTATATGTGTAGCCCATTAACATGTAACACCCATGCCTCCAATTGATACTTGTTAGGACATACTCCCTGAGGAGCATCTCTCTACTAGTCTAGAATCATTAATGATCAGCAAACCCTAACATCAGACTGCTATGGTTTTCTTTCAGCACTAAGTTCAAATGGTACCTGTTTTGGACTGAAAAAAATATTTTAGTTCCATAAACTTGGGAATAATTAGGTTTACTACTGAGTTTTCCTTGTACGTACCAACACTCACCAGGACTCCAACACTCCTGAGGACCATGGCCATTTGACAATGGGTTTTTGCAAGTTAGGTGTGAGTTCAATTCATCAACAAGCCTGGCTTAGATGTAACCTACTTTATCATGGTTGAAATAGGGGCTGCTACTCAACTGGTGATTGGTAGCAGGCAGTCAGATCTCTTACAGTATCAATCACAGCTTTCTTCAAAGAACTCCCACTGTGGGCAGGTTGATATCAAGATGGCACCATCCAGATCATGTCAAAAACCATACACAAATGAAATGAATTGGCCTATACATGTCTAGGCTACATGTGGTTGTTACTTCTTACAATTGTTCAGCAGTACTTGCTTTGGCAGGTGAAAACCACTAGCTCCAATTCCTATTAGCAGAACGGAACTGGAACTGGGTCTGGTTTTGAGAATCAGAACCTGAACTGAATTTGACTTTTGTAATAACTGGATGCAATAAGGTTCTCAGCTCTATTTATGTGTGGAACTGGAACAGAACTTAAATACATGTCTTTGGGGAAAAAAATGACTAGAACTAAGGAGGTTAACCAGTTCTGGTCTGAGTTAGTAAGAATCGGACCAAAACAGGGTCTGATTTTCAGAATCGGAACCTGAATTATATTGGATGAACCAGACTAGAACCAGATTCCTGGTGTCGTTTATGTTTGGAATTGGAACCAGAAATGAAGGTTCTTTATACAAGTAAAGAACCAACAAACAATTTGTTATGAGTTCGAGATAAATACGGCTTGTGCTCCCACAAGAGGAGTGGTAGGCAACATCCAACATAAGCCCCATTACATTCTACAATATTGTAAGCGGTGGATTATGGTGGGCAAACATGGTTTGGGTGATCAGTCAGACATGCTCTGGACATAATAGCCAGCACAGTAACTGCTGTCCCTGCCCCAATAGCCAGGGCACCCTTCCACAACACCCATGGAACATTATATACATATTTGTAATTTATTTTTTTTCATCACATAGGAGGTCAAATGAAGGGCAGCGAAATGGCAATGGTTTTGCATTGCCATGGATGCATCCTAGGTCCAGTGAAAAAAGAAATGAAAAAAGAAAGGTCCCATGGATGTTGTGGAGGGGTGCCATGGCTATTGGTGCAGGGACAGCAATTGCGTGTTGGCTATTGTGGTTAGTGCATTTATGAATGTTCACTCAAATTATGTTTTATGATTTTACTATGGTGAGAATTCAAATTCAACTAGTTAATTTTTGTTAGTTATTATTAGTTGGGTGTAATTAAATTACTTGGTTGATTATTCCATTTACTTAATTTAGTTGGTTATTTTTGGTTTTGTGTTTTTTTACTTAAGTTCTTGATCTTGATAGTTTTGGAATCTCTTTTCATTATTGAATTTTTATGTTTTGGTTGAAGGCAAAAATCTTGGTGTGTTCTTGATTTTATGCTTCATGAATATGAACAACTTGTTTTGATGTATTTAGCTTTTTTGCAATAGGTTATTTGTATTTTGCAATTGCGATCTTCTATTAATTAACATAGTGATCAATGGATGATGTCATAATCAATGATTTTTTTCAACAATTTTTTTTGGGACTAATATATATATATATATATATCATGAAATCAAGGAAAAATGTCTTGGTTTGTTGGGTGACTATATGATGGTGGAAACATGTTAAAGTAAGTCTTAATATAGATAATTTTGAAATGTTTTTTTGTAAATTTAATGATCAATATGAGGAATTTTTATTTTATTATAAAAGTATTATGTTTAATGTACTTAATATGTATTTAAGTAGATTCTTTAAAATGCAAGTAGATACAAATAGGTGTTTCAAATTGGTTGCAAATAAATGAAACTAAGACTTTAATTAATTTTGGTAATTTTTAGTTGATAGCACACTAAAATATATTAATTATTTTAAACTTTTGCATACTAAAGGTCATATATTTTTATATTTTTTAATTTAAAAATAAGTTTTAACATATTTTACTTGGTTAATTTAAAACTTATTTATTTATTTTCTATTTTTACAATAAAAATTTTGAAACTTCGTATGCAACTTAGTATAAACTTAACGAAATGCATTGATGCTTTCATAATGATATTTGGGGGAAAAGAAAAAATGTGACATCTATATCAAAAATGAAAATGTTGAGGGATGCTTATGTTCTTAGTCTACTTTTGCATGCTTGCTCACATGAGTTTTATTATATGTCAGTTGGCAAAAATAGATTTAAAAATCCCGAAACATATCTCAAAAAGGTATGGACTTTGACAAACGAAGGAATTTGTGCAACCAACATTGCAAACACAATCGCATATGTTAAAAAACATCTCCATGGGAAATTGTGCAAAGACTTACAAAACCCTTTTAACAACTTTAATCACAAGTTCAAGGCATCCTCATACTGGAAATGATAGAATAATCTAAAGAGGTGGTCAAAGAAGCCCTGAAAAAAAATGAAAAAAAGGTAGAAAAATATTTATTGGACTGGTTGTAAATTAGAATGCATGTAAGTTACATGGTGATTACTGCATGTACCTCTGTTTTACTGTTTTAACCTACCCCAAAACATTCACCCAGCCCCCAAAATTGTAGATTTCAACACACCAGCCGTTTAGGGTGAAAAGTACAAACATGGTAAGTTTGAGACGTTCAAAACCTGGGTAGGGTAATAGAAAGGGTAGAAGACTTTACAGGCCAAATAGGGTATTTGTTGACTCTGATATTCTACCAATAGGTACCTTTATCCAGGCAGGTTTTTCTATTGTATTACAAGTCCAAGAAGTGAGTGATCCAGTCCATGTTTCAATGCCAAGCAGCCAAGTATTGAATCCTTAGAGTCCCAGTGTTTCTTTTACTAGCAAATTTTCACCAAGTTTCGACCTGAAATATATGACTTTGACCTATACAAAGGATTTCTCATGGAAAAAATTACATTTGACCTATTCATTGAATTTTTCATTCAAATTCGCCAAAATTTGAAGAATTGTTCTCAACTTGCCAGATTTTTATGACAAGTTCCAGTAGATAGCCAAGAATATAGGAGAATTCTGGTTTTGTTTTTCCTACTTCCATATGTAGTGTGTAGTCAAATTTGGCTAAATTATTTTGTGAATGATCGCTACATTGGCTACATCACAAAATCCTTAAAAGAAACGCCGCCTTAAACAACTGCCACAGTGACAAATATCATAGGTGGTGGTCTCTTTTCTCTTCCTGCGTCACACCAACAGCTCCTAGCACGTAGAACTCCTAAGATTATATTTGCCCATAGTAGTTAATGCAGGCAGTGAAAGTGCTACAGAACACGCATTTTGTGAGAACTACGCGAGCATGTGAAGGTAGAACTCTGGAAGAAATTATTATGATCGTTACCTGAATAGGTACAACACTTCTGTGGAGTAGGGGCCAAAAAGATTAGTGTAAAATTGATCTTAAAACCATGTGTGTAGTATGCACTTGAAGGTGGAATTCTGAAACAAATAGCAAAACATTATCATTGGCATTACGCACCCCATTTACATTTCTTTTAAATATTGACTCCATAAAGAATATTTAAAATAGCACCCTATATAGAGTGACCAGTTGTGACCTTAAGTATTATACACTCTCTATTTGTATTATGTGTTTTTATAATTTTTGTGATGTAGCGAAAGTGGTGATCATCCCACAAGAAGATTTAGCCCAATTTGGCTATAATCTAAATATGACAGTTTTAAAATGTTATGCATCCTTCTGTAATTTGGCTACTGCTGGAACCTATCATAGAAATATGGCAATCTTTTTCTCTCTTTTTTTGCAATTCTGGCTATTGTGGGCCATTCTTTTCACTAAAAATCCTTTGAATGGGTCAAAATTACAGGTAGGGAACATTCCAAAATGCCAGACAGGACTCATCTATCACCTCATCATAGACCTCACAGTAGCCAGCATGCTCAAGCCAGTAACCAGACATAACCAGCCTCATAAGAATTGAGATGCCCTCTTTTCATTCAAACAGAGAGTGGTTATGAAATCTTCATCCAAGCAGCAAAGGCTTACCCAATCATTTAGGCCAAGGGTAGTACCTTGTGCTAACTAGTAGGTCACTAATGAAATGAGGTTTGAAGGTTATGGCTTGTAACTTGACCTGACAGCCAATCAGAGCATCGAGATTCTCACAAGGGACGGTTATGATTCCTTACCATTCTCTTCATAAATTCTTGATTTGGATGCTAGAAGACTTTTGATTAAACTGGATACGTCTAACACAGAAATTGGAAGGACAATAAGGAAAACACTAAGAAACATACTCGGTTTCCTTTGTATGAGCCAGTTTGGACTGCAAGTGCTAAACTATGTGCATGATGTTGGAAGAGATGTGTATGATGCAAAGTGCAATTTCTCTTAGCAAAGCCACTTGCCTCAAATTCTCAATCAAGCTCTGACATGTGTAGTGTTGTAGCCTTACATTGCAAGTTTGCATGTGGCAGCTCACAGCACAAGCAATGCAATGGATGCTTTCCAGTGTCAAGTAAGCATTTTAAAAGATGAATCTGCCGTTGAAACTTCTAATCCATTAATATTAAGTATTGAGAATATATTTGAGATCTCTTTGATCACTCGTCAGTCCTTGAAATCTCTTCCATTTGCAACTTTTCCACGTCTTTCTCAAATCTTCAATTGCTTAGCTATCCAGGATGCAAATATGCTTCTAGGAATATGTGAGCAGTTTTAGCATCAAACATTAACCCTTTGACAAAGAGAGAGAGGGAGAGGGAGAGAGATACTATAACTCTAATAATGGGTGATCTCACAAGATAACAGTGTCACAAAAACACATAGAGCTCATCTTACATGATATGGAGCAATTCCCAGTGCTTGCAAGCAGAAGCAGATGAGGTGAAAGAAGTTGACTCCAGTGGGCATTTTGCCTTTTTTTCCCATGAAACCCAGTGGATACCATGGGAAATTTTTTGAAAGATAATTTTCTGTTTGTGCTTTATGTCAGGTAACACCGGAGGAGTTGGGCATTCGTGAAATATGCGCCACCTGAGTTATTTTGGGAACAGCCAGCTCTGAGGGCGTTACCCTACACATCTGCCCTCAGCTTTCATTATGCTTTATACACCAACTCTTGAATCAGCAAACAGATATGGGATTCCCACTAGTGCATCCATGGGAAACCTGTCATAACTCAATTGTGGATTGGACCACAACTGTGGCTATAGTGTAAACCCTCCTACTCCCATCTCACATTACCTAGTTCACTAGGTAACTACCTATGTAAGGGGGTTTATAGGTAAGTGGGTTGGGAATGCAAGGCATTTGGTGGCTACTAGGTAGATAGATGCATGTTGATAGTTAGGACATACTTAACCACCATGGTTAGTTATGGGACATTATTACAATGAAAAAGTGTGTCCTATCTACACACCATCCATCTCACATGGTGTGCTGGTGGGTGCTGGATTCCTCTTCTGGCCATAGATACGAGATTTTCAATTCAATATGCAGACTGGTAAGCTGGGTGGACAGAGGATGCTAGCTCAATGAAGAAAACGAATTCTTTTGAATCCGAAATGCTTACTTGGTTCCTACAGAGGTTGTCTGTCAGGACTGTTGACTTTAAAAATTGCGTAACAATGTAAACTGTTGGGTGATGTATCTTGTATATTCCAACTACCGAAATGGTTTTTAGGTGGTTGTGGTTGGCATAGATCCTGTGTGTCACCCTAACGACTAAAAGACTTTTGAAGAAGCATTTTACCTTCCAAAGAAAATCATTTTTTATTCAATGCATCTTTGACAGGTAGTTGTGTATTGGACATGTAATGATGCATTACTAGATCAATGTTCAACATTGTTCATAAACCTAACTATCAAAGTAACATATAAAACTCATGGCCAAATATCGCTTTGTTATTTGGGGGATGTTCCCAAGAATAATCTAATGCTCCAGGCTGGTATGGAGATGTTTCAAGTAATTTTCCTGTGGTGTGCCAAGTGTTTGCTAGGAGGGAATGGTGATTGTTGGTTGAAATCAATATGAAGGTGGATTCACACCTGATGGTAAGTCATCCATAATTGAATGTTAAGGATTCTCCAAATTTTGTAAGATTTGCACATCAAATGTTAGTTAATATGAAATATGATGTGGTTGCTTATGTGGTGGTTAGTGTTAAAAGATGTTAAGAAAATATTAGGAACATGGTAAGTTAACACCAAATTTACAAAAACCTTATATTTTTAATTAAAATGGTAATGTTAGTTAGTAGCTCATAAAAGGACTCTTTAACTCAATGTTAATATTATGAACCAATTTTCCCTAAGCCTTAACATTATACGCCCACCAATCGATCTATCTTCCTTTCACTTATCCACCCATTCACCTACTTACCACCTTCCCAACATAGTAAAAAAAAATTAAAAATTCAAAGAGATGTGACAACATCATAGGTGCAAATGATGATGAGAAAATGTCAAGGTTTAACATTAACTTAGTTGTTGGTAAGCACTTTAACATCATAGTTGTGAGTAGGAGTCTAAAAATTAATTTAACATTGTAATTTATGGTAAGTAGGTTTAAGTTTTAAATGGCTAGCTTGGTGTTAGGGGACTAAACACCAAAGTCCATAGCATCAATTATGATTGGAACATAAGCTAGAAAGTTGTAGTTCCTAGGTTAAGGTGTAATGCTTTAACAATAGGGCTTTCCCCCGAACAAACAAGCAATTAATCGTGTAATGTCTTTGCCTTAAAATGTATGGATATTGTTTAACTTATGTGATGGTATTGTGGAACATAATTTGGCAATTTGAATGCAAAATATATTGGCTTGTGATCAATCCAATATGCTTCAACAACTTTTGAAATATTTTATTAGATGGGTGCATTTGTCCATATGTGACCAATATGGATACCATAAATTGTTGTGATTTTTTAAAACTAAAGTTCCATTGAGTATTGGTTCATAAAAAAATTTAAATTCATTTGGTTTTATTGAGTTTTGGTCAACCATGTCAATGTTGAAATCACCCATTATTAAGGTTGGACAATATGTTGGCATTACATCCAAAAGCTTTTGAAGTTGATTTATGAATGTTGAAAATAATAATGTTGAAGGTTTATATATGGCTAGTACATGTATTATTGTATTTGTATTGAATGTTGTTGTAATAAATTCAATTCCCTAAATGGTAAATGTTTCATGTGATGATAATGTTGTAATTTGTCATATTATCATTGTGCCATTTCGTGCATATACAATTATGCTTGAATGTTTTTCTAGATCAATTAAAGAAATAATATTTGATGTTTGTGGATTGAAATGTGTTTCATTGAAACATAATATATGAGATGCTTTTAAATTATAATCAAAGCAGACATCATTTTTATGTAATGATATGGATTTAATGTTGAGAGAAAAAATAAAAACATGTGAATGATGAAGTATATGTGGTGTAGGCATTAGCACATCCCATCATGCAATTGTTTGCAATCAATGCATTTCTATGGCAACAATTGGGTCAATTTGGAAATCTTCCATTTATAAAGTTGGAGGTAAAAAAATTCTTTTGTTCTTAATATGGGAAAGTGTTGTTTATATACTCCATTAGGATCAAAAGCCAAGTGATCAAGTGTTAATCCTTGTGCTTGATGATAGTACGTGTTGCAACTAGTTGAATAGGAAATTGCATCTTTATTATAATATGAATTGAATTTTGAACCAATTTGGATATCTCTAGATATGGGTTCTATAGGTGTCCAAGTGGGATGTATTTGGTGTTCATAAAAATGTGCATTTTTTGTTCTTGTCAATTGACCACTTTTAAGGTTATTAAACAAAATCCAAATGACTTCTTGTGAATTAGGAAATTTATTTAAAGCTTGGAAAATCCCACCTGCACCATTTACCAAACCATCATGAGTTGAATAATTACCAACACAAAGTTTGATCAACATGTTTTTATTTGCTCAAATTTCTGAATGTAATCTAGTTATGAAATTTGAATCATTTTACAATTGAAATGATTTAGGACATGTATCGTGATGTTTATTTTCTACACGAAATATGTACACATCTCCATCACTTTGTAAAAAGGTTGATTCATTATGTTTAAGCCTTGACTCATTTGTATAAAATAAATATGGAAATTTTGGATTTTTAGGTGGTGTACGAAAACATTAACTATTTATTGTATCCATGTCAAATTGTGATTGTGTGGTAGTTCAAAATTAGTTTAATATGTTGATGAATTGTTCATCACTTTAGCGCATGATTTGTTTCAATTTATAACATTTGATATTTTCCATCCAAACATTTGGTGTTAAACTGTCAACATTATTCATATTGATTTTGAAAACTCCTGCATCATGAACAAGTTGAACTTGATAAAAGTCACATGTAATAATGACATCAAGATTTCCAAAGAATTTTTTATGCACAAATTTAATTGATTTTAATCGAAGTTCGGTGAATTGCAATATTCTCCTGCTTATCAAAAAGATTTCATTCAACACCATCAACTGTAACTGATCATATTTAGTTATTTTGAACTTTAAAATGGCAATTTTTTACAATTAAAAGGAATAGAAAGATTTGAACAAATTGTGGTTCCATCAATGCTAAATGTTATTTTTCCAGTGTATGCCATGAGTAATGTTTTCTTTTTAGACGGTTCTAATTATAAATGTTTGTTGTGAAAACATAATAGGCCTTGAATCAAAAGCATTAACATGAAAGTTTTACCTATATGAACACCTCTAGTAATGAACAAGTGAAGTGGTTCATTTGGATTTTATTTTTTCCTAAACATAACTTCATAAAATATAAGATGTTCAATATTCATTTTTTGAAGCAATCTATGAAATTCATAGGTAAGCAAAATTTGATCTTATGCATCAACATTATTTCAGTTGGGAATGGTGGACATACTTTAGGCCTCTTAAAATATTTCATTTGCCATAATTAAAGTATTTATCTTATTTATGGCAAATCTGAAATTTTATTTATGGCATGTTACTATTTTACATTGTTTCATAGACTAGTCACTACTTAGTCCTACAATAACCTATGATAATTGCAACAATTTATCTGGCTATTTTGATTCCTTCAAGGGATAGATCCATCAATGACTATCAATATACATTTTTCTCCCACCCCAAAATAGACAAATCAAATTCCATTATAGTCATGTTTGCACAAATGGAAATAAGCCCATTGCAAAACTCAACTAGAATGTTGAACCACCAAAACACTAATCAACGACGTTAACGGGCAAGTAGGCGAACATGAATGGGTGAGCCTACTCAGGTGAACAAGAATGGAATTTTAGAGCATATTCCATGCCACATCATGGAATATTATTAGTATTTTTTTGCCACTTGGATATTATTAAATGAAGTGGCAAAATATTTTGCCATGTCATGGAATATTCCATTCCATGACATATTCCATGACATGGCAAAATATTTTCTGACAACCCTATAATATTTTGCCAAGTCACATCCATGGTTTGTCATAATTATTTGTCTATTGCTCCTCACCAATAATGACAATATTTTTTAAAATGTTGAAATGGGTGTGAATTGCATACTTGAGAAATATTTGGTAAAAATTAACTTCTCAAAATATACTAAATATTTGACAAACATGTGTTGAAGTGGCCAAAATATTATATATACATAAACATCAATCTACAATGATTAAAAAGTTACAAAGTGGAAGACATAACGAATGGGCCAAAACTAGTATCTAAACTTACTACATAGTCTAGCTAGCTACAGAGAGGTTTATGAATGAGATTCTAATGTACTATCACAAGAGTTCAAAAACTTTGGAGCGCTTCAACAAATGTTAAACATCATCCCAATTCCATGTGTAGTGATGAATGAACTTTTTTGTGAGCCCACAAAACATGATTGTTTAGATGTGATACACATGTTCATAATGCACATACACCCCACGAGCACCCAAAGAATCTTCCAACATTTTGACAAAATAAACACATGAACATCTCGGGAAATTTTCGATAGTCACATCATATCTTTGGTCATTTGAAAGAATATTATAAATTCGTCCATATCCAGGTGAGGGAACATCAATAGGGGGGAAAACAGTGCATTGGGTAAGTAAAATGCTAGCCTCATGTATAGGAAGGACCTCTTGAAGGAATGGTCCAATGGCCACTTGGCATCCTATGGGTGGTACTTGGATTGTTTAGCTGATAGTACCCTAAAGTCGAAGCACGGGTTAAAGGAAAAGTTTGAGGATGCACATCTTAACAAGCCCACTTCAACTAATTCTAGATTTAAGGGTGGGAAGAGGAGCCAAAGTGCCAAGAAGTTGAAGAAAACCAAGGACTAAGTTGCTAGACCTTTAGGTGACAAAAAGGATGAAGAGGATTTAGAGCAAAAGGAGCTGCCTCTAAACCCATAAGGTCTACAATCTTGGACAATCCATTGGAGGAGGCAACTCCTGGATATAGACATAGATCCCAATTTGGGTCTTCTTCAAAATCCCATCCTAGATCCCATTGAACTTCCAAGTAGCAAAAATTCCCTCTTACAACTATCCATGAAGGCTTGTAATCTTCCCTAGCCTTACATGGTGGTAGCAAGGGTTTCTTTTGACTCGTGGCCCAATGAGTTCGAGGAACTCAATAAAATGTTTTCAAAGGTACGAATACAAAACTGTTTATGTTCATTTCAAATTATTCGAATTGTTTTAGAAGTTACTAACAATTTTTTTTTCACTTTCCAAGATTTTACAACTAGTAAGCTTGTTCTCCTCAGTGCTCAAGTTCCTTCAGACCTACCAATACTTCTTGTTTCCATACCTCCCACTATTGCACCCTCTTGGAATCATCACATAGATAACTATGTGTACGGGATATTTGGTTTTACAAACAAATATGTGGAGAAGAATGGAACAGTTCTTATTTTCCATCATGATGACCTTCACATCCTCAAGGAAATCAAGTCTTTCTTAGAGATGAACGGATATGAGATCCATTTTAGATGGGCAATATTCAATTTTCTACCGTGGATGAACAACGAAATCAAGGGAAAATTGGTAATTCCCCTATTGAATTTTATTTACATTACATTTCATTCCATAGAATTGTATTGGATTGAATCTTATTGTTCCCAATCTTGTAGATTCAACTGAGTTGGGCAACTCTTCTTGTTCACACCATGGGTGGATTCTAGTTTCAAGAATGTCACTTGGAAATATTGAGGCTTAGTGTTCCTATGAGTGAGGACAATATTCTACCAAATCACATGGACATTGATACAATGGAGAAGTCGAATAGAAGTTTACCATTAAGAGGAAGTTAGGATATGCATGTGTCCACATTGAAGGCTTTTATTCACCTTTGCAACCCTCCTAGCTCTCTAGTTGTCACCATGAACTCATCCACTTGTATGTCATCTTTAGTCCTCTCTGCAATCTTAAAACAACAATTCATGCTACCTAATGATTAAATTATTACTTTCCTTGATCGTTTTGTTAGGAATTGCATTCAAGCCTATCAAGTCTTTGGGCCGCAATGTTTTTGTGTTGGAACCCGACAATGATGTATATGAAGAGGTTGTGAAACCTCTTTTGGAGAAGTCAAAACTTGATTTGGACCCTGACTTTTCTTCTTGACCTATCCCAAATTTGCCATTCAAGAAGAGAGCTCAAGTCAATCTCAATTATGAGTAAGTTGACTTTAATCATCATTGATTGTCTCTTTCATAGTTATTCTTCCTTTCATGTAAGGCTAATATTCTAAGTTTTGTGCAGAAACATCCAACCTTATCATTTCCAGTTCATTTTGTTCTACACTTGAAGGACTTCTTCCCAAGCCCCCTTTTGAACAACTACTTGCCGGGATATGCCAAGGACGTTGCTTGACACATGGCCTCATTACCCTCTCCAAAATCCTCTAGGATCCATAGATCATATGACCATAGTGTTTCAAACCTTATTGACTATGAGGCAAAAGAATGTCTGTAATTGCATTTCCTTCGCAATCTATGTTGTATTTGGAATTATTCGAAGGGATTAGATTCGTGTTAATTTGTGTTCCTTGTGAATTATGTTCAAGTTCTACCATCGTTCAATAAAATTATTCTAATGATTTGTTTCCATCATCCTTTCAACAAACTAATTGATTTGATGTTAATGAATTTCGATGCTTCTTAACTTACATATAATCAAAACCATCTATAAAGTTTGCAAGAATGAGACTCAATGATACCTCAATGAAATATATATCTTTTGAATCAATTCCACATTTGAATTAATCAAATAATTTCTCCAATTTTTTCCCTTTGAATTTTGAAAACATGCTCAACCATTAGGGGTTGAGTATGTTGATTATTTTTTTACCCACATTTTTTCAAATAAATTCAATTTCTTTCATTCATATCATTGCTTTAGAAGTTTTTTAGAAATTGTTCCTTCCATTTCATTCCTTCCAATGTTGAATAATCAGAACTATTAAGTCAAATTCATGAATTTTAAATTATGAATTTTAAATATTTAGAACATCAAAAGTTTGATTATTTTGTAAGTAAATAATTTCAGATTTAGTTTCTTTGCTTCCTTGTATGGTCATTGTCGACCATAGGAAACGAGGATATTGCTCTTTTTTTTTAAATGGTTTTTTTTTAAATCATTTTTTCCCTATATTCCATTATTTTATTTTATTTGAATCATTCCTTCCCCTAAATTTCAATAATTTGAATGTTCAAAAACTACAATAACCATTTCTAAAAACATGAATAAATATTAGGTATAAATAGTTTTTATATATTTTTTCAATTCCCCCCTATGGTCAATGCCAACCATAAGGGAAGGTGTATGTTTTTCATCCAATATTTAAACTCATTTTTTTCACAAATAACTATATTTATTTATCTTTTATTCATTGGTTGAATTTTATATATTTCATTTTTAATTATTACCCCCACTATAGTTGGCACCGACCATAGCTAAGATGCCTATTTCAACATCAAGTCCCTATCTTTGATAATTGCTCATGTCATCAAAATGAAAATTATAAGTGAACTTGAACTTATAATTAAACTCAAATAACCATAAGTTAAGTAATAAATGTGAGGATATTTATGTGCTCGTTGTGAATGAAATATGGGCATCCCTCTAAATGTATATTTATTTATCAAATTTATGGAGAGTCACATTGTTGTCATTAGCATCTTTAATCACTAATTAAGTATAATTTTTTAATTATTCTGAATTTGGTAAATGACATACTTGGGCCATTTCTATTTATAGGCAAAATTCATTGAATCATCACTAGAATTAAATGTATTTTCTATTTTCTTGGTACATTTCATGTATGTTTAGTTATCAAAAAAATGTTTATTTTTCCCACTCCGACATAAGAATTATAGCAGGAGTGATTTGATTAATCGCTCCATTCCCAAGCCCACTATAACGATGATCATGGTTATAGACACAATTGGTTTAGGCACCATTCATCCTGCTTGATGCAAGGGCAGGTGCTTTCTCACTATTGCAGTCACACAGTGAATAAATGTTTTCTTTGGGCGGTATACTGGAATTCAAGTGCAATTGTTGTTTTCCCTCTCTTCTAGGACAGGTTGATCCATTTTCCTAATTAGCTTAGTGACATGTTTTCATTCATAATAAAACTTGTCTAATATTTTGTTTTCCTTAGTGTTATTCTTTTTTATGTAATTGCATTTGCTTGCTTATTGTTAGCCTTTTATGAATGCCATCATTTCCTTGTGGGTGTTTGTTCACACCTAGGATTCGCTTATGCATAATGAGATCATAGAGTTGAATCCCATTATCCATTAAATGAATAATAGTTCTTTTTGTCATCATTGTGGTTATTCAACTTTCATTTTAAAGCTATGCATTACCCAACTATATCCATAAACTTCATTACAAGGCTCCAATGTTCACTATTTGTAATACAAATTGGAACTTCACATACTATTATTTTGTGTGATTTGTGAGTTTCCAGACGTTGCATTTAATTAAATTTTCTATAATGCAAAATCTTACTAAATCTAAGGTTTTTAGTCAATAATAACTGATACTATTAAGCATGCTAGTTGGTATTATAAAATGGTTCCTAGATTTTCCTTTCCCATCCTGTATGTCAATCTATGTATCTACACAAAATATGTGCATTACATATTCACAAAACACTAAACATTTTCCACTAGCATAAAATCAACCATTATTATTCTCAATCCAACACAAGGTTGTTCTTTGCATATTTGTATTTACTGTGTCAAATCAATCACCTTCCTTGTTCAAAATAAGGCGTGATTCACCATACTATGGACACATTTTAGATGGGAATTTGGACTACACTCTCAACTGGATTGCACTTATTTGTTGCAAAGAACTTTCAATCATATTTACTTTTGACTATTCTATTTACAGAACAATTCCACGCATTTTAAATTTAAAAAAAAAACTAGAATAATCTGTAACTCCCATAGGTTTTTCTGGTTTCACTAGAAAATTCCATCCTTCAATGCATCTAATATCTTAAATCAATCATTTTGCTACATTATGTTCATCGAAATCCTCAAAGAACGCATTGCAATCTACCATGTTGCTTTCGTTTTCAGACAGCTTAAGCTTGGATGGAAATTTAAACTCTTTACTGTTGCTTCTTTTCTAACGTTCCTATACTTAGCTTTTGTGTTGTCACACTGATATTCTTTACCACTGTCTCAATCAGTTCAGAACTATTTCTCCCTTATTCCACATTCACACCTTCAATATCCAAGCACCTTCGCTTTCTATTTATGATGTCTCCAAAGAAGTGGAATACTCTTCACTACAAGCATCTATACAAATATTTTCCTCAATTTTCAGAGCTGATTGTTTCTTCTTATTAACAATTAATATCGTGAAACAAGTTCAATCAACTCTAGCTTTTTCTGATCAACAATGCCATGTGCTTTTGCTCTACATTCTCAAATTCTTATGAAAAATGGGTTACTTACATTCTTGCCAACATTCTTTGGCTATGTGTGTTCCTACAATCTTGGACATATGAGGGTAACTTTCTTTCCGCTCCATGCCACGAATCAAAAATGACTTTGCTGAATGACCCAAAAGATTTTTCATATTCACTTTCTGAATTTTCTCCTTCTTCAGCTACCGATTATGATGGTGTTATTGGCTCCTCCTCCTCCTACTTTAGTGTTCCTTATTTCTGTTCTACTAATGCGTCCTCATTTACATTGTATTTAAAAATTGGCAACTCATATTTGTTGTCTTGTGGATCATTTGCATTTTCTAGCCACTTCTTTTTTTATGTTCCTTCTAATGAATATTGTTTTGGTTTGTTTGTCCCCAATAGATATTTTGCTTGGCGTAATAAATAGGTCTTGTAATTGCAGTTTGTTGGTTTGCCTGACCACGGATTATCTCCAAGAGCTTGTCACAAGTTGTTCACAAAATCCAAATCGAACATCCATATCACTGTGACATACATTTTGTATTCTTGCATGTTATTTCTTGATGCCCAATATCCCACTTTCACATTATAGTTTGCATTTATTACTTTCATATGTTTGTGATCCATTATTGGATACAAATCCAACTCTCGAGCAATTCTAGCATGCATTCTCACAATTCCAAACCTACCTTTGCAATGAAATACAATCAATGTCCATTGTGCTTCTTTCTCATTACATATAGTCTCTAAGGAGGTTCTTGTCCATTTTGAGTTTTCATTTTCTAACGTCCATCTTATATGTGGGTTGTGAACATTTATGTCGGTCGGTTATCAAAGTTATATTATTTGATCAATGATTGTTTATGTCAAAATCATAACAAATATTTCCTTGTTGAGTTTAATTAATGCAAAATGTTTCAAAATGTGCCAAGTACTAGGAGTTCATTTCTTTTTGATTGGATGCCATTAGTCGTTTTTTTGTGTAGTTTTATATTTCCTTTTCTATTAAGTGGGTGTTTTGCCCTGGGCTTTTCTTGGCAATATATATTTTTTTCTTTGGTTTTTCCCATTTGCCCACTTTGTCCTTTTATAGAATGCCCAATTTTTTGATTTCTAACAGTTTGCATAAAGGGTGAAATCAACTATCATCTTGAGGAATTTCCCTTAGTCATTCTTTTAGCTTAGATGTTGTGTTCAAAATTGAATCCAACAATGTGTTTCCCTCATGCATGCAATTGTAAGTGGTAGCTTACTACTAATCGGTGATCTATTTGTCGTTGATTATCAAAACACCAATTGGGATTATAAAATTGAATAAGGTAATTAAATGTGAAAATTAATAACATTGGGTTGGAAGATACACTCCTTTAATCTAGATATTAAGATTCTTTGGATTTCCGAAAATTAAAAATTCTTGAAGTATTTTTGGATTTTCTAGGAAACAAAATATGTTTTTTCAACTTCAACCTTAATTCATATCAAAAACGTCTAATGAACCATAAATTACTACAAAGGATGGTATTTTGGTTTTTTCATCAGTTGTTGGGAGGTTTACTTTTATGACTATTGTAGACATCTCATGGTTTCAGTGTAAGGCCTATCATCTAGCGATTCATAGGTTGTTTTAAGACTTTGTTCCTTAAATCTTGTGGCACCCAAGCTCGCCTGCTCGAAGTTACATATAATCGTTTACTAGGTTTCACAAATTTTGTTGATAGGAGGTTGCCAAGGAAACCAAGTCCTCTATCGACAAAATCTTGCAATAAACTTGTGAAGAAATGTTTTAGAATTGGTTTTTAAAAACTTGCCCATTCTTGAAAAAATTCCATGGCATGTGTAAACATTGCCCAGTGGTAGTCTTCCATATTTTCTTTCAGTATGTTTATAGTTCTTTGAGCAATGCAAAACTTTCTTTGTTAATTTTTGCATTCACCCATCGCCATGTTACCCATTCAATTTTTTGTCAATTTGTCTTTTCCATTTTGTTCCAAATGTTTTGATTTATAGTAAATTCTTTAGGGGTTCTAACAAAGTTGAATCTTTTGGATATTCCAAAGGTTTTGTTGTCATTTTGCATATTCTATTTAACATGTTTAAAATTAATGTGTATTCAATCATAGTTTCCAAAATGTTTAGTGTGACCATTCCTATAAAGTTTTGTTTTGCCATTGTAAAAATATGTGTAGCAATTGTAAATGAATGGTAGCCATAGAAAAGCTAGAGCTAGTAAGTTTGAGTGGAGATGGGGAAAAAATGCAATTTTTTTCTTCAAGTGACAAAAATGATCTTAGATGTAAGAGGTTTGATAGACTGAATTCAAATAAAAAACAGTGTGAATTGTTATTGAGAATGTGCACCCTTATATTGTTTCAATTCCCAATGGGAATATACCTTTTAAAGATGAACATGTAATGTTACTGTTGACACAAACCTTTTGGTTGTGAAGAGGTTATAGTTTACATTGGCACATAACCCTTGGTTACGAATAGCTTGTGTTCATCCATTTGAATTCTTCATTCATTTTATTTTGCTCTTTTATTTTAGTTTTTCATCCATTTCAATTTTTCATCTTGGTGAATAGTGAGTGTTCAGATTTGCACATACCTCTTGGTGGGTCTATGGAAATTAATTTCACATTCTATATGGTTTAAATGTTGGCGAGCTTGAATATATTTCATATTAAGGAAATATGAAGTATGACTTCAAAGTGTGACTTGAACATTTCATTTGTTGAATTGTTTTGAAAGAAACCAACATGAATTCAACGTTGTTTCTTTTGTTAAATTTCTTGCAAAAATAGTGTTTGTTGGCAACATTCATAATAAAATTCATCTTTTTCATCTTTTTTTTAATCCATAAAAATCATTCATCCATGGATATGTGACAAATATTCCTCCACATCAGCAAAGATTTTGTCCTACGTGTCAAAAAATATTATTTTAATATTTTGTCAACATAGACATAATATTTTTAAAAAGATTCAATCCTACTCATGCATTCATGCTCACCTGCTCATGCTCATGTTCACAGGCTCGTGGACTAGCATCCCTAGACACTAATGCCCAACCTTCCTTAAAAAATGTGAAGTGATCACATTTTTCAAATGATTTTTTGAGAGTAGGCTTTCTGTTCTATGCATCATAAAGATTCATGTGAGAGGTCTCAATGTTGACAATTGACTAAACATCCCAAAACATTAACAACCTAGGGTGGTGCTTAATGACAATGGCAACAAATTCACAACCTTGCAAATGCACCAAATGGTGTGGCAAAATAGGAGGAAGGGATTCAAAGGTGATGTTGGCATTGTTGCATTTCGCTTTAATATCTAGCATCCCATCCAACACATGAACAATGATAGCACCAACACGTTGCACGACTATAGCACATTGATTAGGTTCAAAGAAAGCAACAAAATATTATGTCACAAATGAACCCTGATTGTTTGAAAAGCCAATGACATTGTCATGACTCAACAACCAATGCCCACATATGCAATTTGTGGTAGGATCTTCAACATCAAAAGTTTGTATTTTGATTACTTAGACTTTGATGAACAAATGACATAACAACACATTTTGGGTTTTGCAACTGGCCTTTACAACTACATACTAGTCAAAAAGGACATATGTGATTAGTGAATTGTTAAACCCATGTCGTTTCACCCATTTAGTTGCAAAATATGTTTAATTGCAAAGCCCAATTGTTTTAATGATTAGGATTTTAAAATTTTCTTATAATAATGAAATTCCATGTCATCATTAACCTTGGTATGATGTGTAAAGTGCATGCCATTTCAACTTAGTCATTTTATTTGACTAAATGTTACAAAAGACACTTTGATGGATGGATGACATGTGTCAAAAATCTATAAACACATTATGAGTCATTGTATATAACCAAAAGTCAACCTCGTTTAGCCCATGTATTAGCGTAACCAAAAGTCAACCTAGCCTAAATCGCTTAGCCAAAAGGTCAACCTAGCTACTTATGTTAGGCAACCTAGGCTACTTAACCTAGGTTAGGTGGCTTAGATTAAAAACAATTGTCGAATTCCTAGTTTAAGCTTCTTAAACTAGGCTACCTAATTTAAGCTAAGTGGCCTAGGTATCATAGTTGCAAGAATGAGGACTTGAACCCTTCACTTGAACACTTTGGGGTTCAAGTCTTCATCCATTACACATTTTTTTATATTAATTATATTTAACACAATGTTATAAAACTCAATTTTTTTTAACCTTGAATTAACCTTGGCTACCAAGTTAACTTAGGTCAACCTACGTACTACTTACCAACCTAGTTTAGACCTCTTTAAGTTGATTTCAAATGAACTAATTTGTCAACCTATACTACTTACTAACTTAACTTAGGTTAACCTAGGAATTCTTAGGCTAAAAAAAAAAACCTAGGATAATTATGTCACATCTAGTCATATCTAGTCACATCTAATTGCACAAACTTAAGGTGGTTACAAACTTGATAAAATATCTTATAATGAGGCTACCTAGGTTGACTTGGCAAAAAACCTAAAGTTAGGAACCTAGGCAAGCTTATCTAGTTCCACCTATTAGTAGGGTAACCTATTCTAGGTATATTTAAACATATTAAATATAATAAATTTCATATGTTTAGTTAAGCAACTTACAAGGTAGCCTATATTACAAAGTAGGTTTTTATTAAGTAGCTTACATACATATATTAATTTATAGGTATGTTAATTTAAGCTAGTGTGTTAAATAGTTAGAAAGTCAAAGAGTTATGTGTCACCTTTTTCAAAACAACTATTAATATTGTAATCATAATTACAAGTTGACAATAGATTGTTTAGTACACATACACATGCATGTGAATTCATGACTTAAAAAAACCTCATGGCAAACAAAAAATTATGGCATGCCATGACAAATATTGGTGCCATAAATTCAAGACACACAAAAACTTATGGTGTCACAAAAAATCATGGATTGCCATGAAAATTTGTGACACCTTGTTGCTAAATGGTATGTTATGTCATTATGACATGGAAAATTGAGTCATTATTAATCACAAAAGACAATAATATTTTCAATTAGCTAATAAATGAGATTAATTCGTTAAATCAATGACATGAATCATGATGTGAAGTTAGTGTCACAAATCATGAGGTGTTGTGACTACTAGTCAACCATTTTGCCATGTGACATGCCATGTCAACATCACATGACCATAAATTGTTATTATTCACCAAAAGTTGCAAGAATCAATGGAATTTTATTATTACCTAATTTTGAATGATTAAAAATACATTTAAAATAAAAATTTGATATTTTGGTATTTGTGCAAAAACCATCAAGTTGTGGTATTGACTGCAGTCACAAAACCATAATGCCACATGGCACCACAATGTCCTTTGCAACTATGCGGTCATTAACATGAACTTGTAGTAAAAGAAGATAATAATAATTTTATTAACCAGTTGTAAAACCCAATATGTGTTCTTGTGCGAGTGGCCAAATTCTTCAATTCTTCAGCTTGCTAAGAGACAACAAGATTCTTGGCCTATAATTTGATAAATGATGCATTAACTTCAATGGTGGTATTGTTGATGATCAAAAACTAATCAACAAGCTTGACTTGATGTTCGCTCCTTCCAACAAAAAACCCATTCAAACAAATACGTTTTTGCAATTAATGATCATGTAGTTGTAAAGGACATTGCGGTGCCACGTGACATTATGGTTTTGTGAATGTAGTCGACGACTTGATGGTTTTTACACAAATATCAAAATATCAAAAAAAAAAATTAATGTATTTTTAATCATCCAGAATTAGTTAATAACAAAATTCCATTAATTCTTACAACTTTTGGTGAATAATAACAACTTATGATCGTGTGATGCTAACATGGCATGCCACATGGCAACAAGGTTGACTAGTAGTCACAACACCTCATGACTTGTGACACTAACTTCACATCATGATTCATGTCATTGATTTGATGAAGTAATTTCATTTATTAACTAGTTAAAAATATTATTGTCCTTTATGATTAATAACGACTTGGTTTTCCATATGATGATGACATGGGGTGAAAGTATGATTAGGTGGTACCATAAGGAACATCACACCTTAATTTTTCAAGACCCATCAAACTTTGGAAAAATATAGGAAACACATAAAAAAAAGGTTTATAGTAAAAAAACTTTGTTGATACATTAACTAGGTTGTATAGATTTTGAAACTTCAACAATGTAAAAAATATTTTGAATTTTGTTGTTCCTATTCATTACATTCACACAAAGTTTCAGGAAAGTAACAATGGTTATGTTCCTTAAACGTTTTGGTTAGGAACATTTTTCAAACAAGGTTTGGGATTTTTTTTTTGGTGAATAAATTTTCTAAGGTACTTTAAATTGATATTTTTATTGGGTAATTATTTGAGTTGGTGTAATTTAGTTATGAATTTCCAAAGTTTAAAAACTTGATTCTTGAAGGGGCCACATCAATAAGGAATACAAATTTGTAAC
>Ga0116229_10003428_pt1 | contig 26037 bp, 20 predicted proteins | sample S1TSphgellanicum_3_FD_87313 | JGI IMG/M metagenome (GOLD analysis project Ga0116229, IMG submission 87313) | Host-associated microbial communities from peat moss isolated from Minnesota, USA - S1T2_Fc - Sphagnum magellanicum MG | ecosystem: Host-associated > Plants > Peat moss > Unclassified... | reverse complement strand
GGAAGGTAAGGTGGAAGGTCATTACAATAAGATGTTTACAATTGTGACTACTTAGTATTCACTAGGAAGGTAAGGTGGAAGGTAAGGTGGAAGGTCCTTACAATAAGATGTTTACAATTGTGACTAAGGCTAAGTAAGGTCAGCTTCCATAGTAACCAAACAAATAATGAATTTTTTCAAAAAATTAATTAGTTTTTAAATTTTTGAAATTGTTACTTTTTCAACAATGTAGAGTAGTCAACCATGAATATGAGTAGTGAATTTATTTTTTAAAAATTTCCCTACAATAATTATGATGGTTTTCAATACCTCGTCTTCATATTTTCACAAAATTTCATTTCAAAATATGTAAGAGATTATTTTATGGCGAAACAGATCTTAGGGTAAGCTTTTAGCGTAAGGAACAGCTTTTTCTGCTCTTCCTGGATATGAAGGCCTAGCCTTGGGCTAGGCTGGGCCCCAGAATCCAGGAAGAGCCCGAAAGGTGTTCGCATAGGTACCCTTTGTATAGAACTTTTCATATTTGAGGGACCTTACAAATGTGGAAGATATTTTTTTTGGGAACTTCCACTTTTGTAAGGTCCCTCAAATTTAAAGCTAAATTCTACCAAATTTGAAATTTCCTTTATACATGCCCAGCATTGGCTAGGAAGGTAAGATGGAAGGTAAGGCCGAAGGTCCTTCGGAAGCACCATTAAATAGTGGACTCAAACCATGATAAAGCATCATAAATTGCTCAACACGTCATAAAGCCTTTGGGGAAATTTTTACTTCAAACCTGCATCCCAAGAATATAAAATTATGGTGACAGGAGAGATGAAGACACTTTTGGTCTCCAGTTTGGTCCTTTTGAACAGGTGTTGTGGCAAAAAAGTGTGAATGTATGTAACCACTTTTTAAATTAGCCCATGAAACCACCATTTTCATCAGGAAGAAAAATATCATGTAAAAATCCCATCTGTTGGGTTTGTTCGGAACATAATCACTGCATTAGACAAGAGTTTACAAGCCGCAACATGATGCTTTAGGCCATTTCTCTTTTTCTTTTTCAAAGGTTACATGCAAATGCATGGCTTGATGCCTACTTCTTCAGACACCCCCCTCCCCAACGAAGGGAAGGAATTTATTCATTAACCAATGAACCCTTAGAATATCATATCCTACAACCAATTGGACAACCACCTAAAAAGGTAAGCCATGGTCCTTTAGGCCCCCAATTGACATTATTCAATATGGAAATGGAAACACATAAAAAACACTTAGAACCAAAGACAAGGAAAACTTTACATTGCCAAACATGTATACCTATAGGTTATGTGGGTCCAGGTTTTTTTGTGGTTAGTTTAGTACCACAAACTAGACAAGAAGTATGCGAGACTTGAGAGCTAACATATAGGACATTTGACACACAACAACACTCCAAAAGGTGTTGTGTTCGAAGGCCAGGTCATAAGGTGTTAGTCCAAACTAATGGGAAAGCTTTTCACATGTTACCCTAATGGTGAAGGTCTTTTGAACTACAAAAGGTTGATACATGGGAACTCACTCGTAATGACATGCTCCAAAAAATGTAATCAAGGAACTAGACTAACACAAACTAATGGGAAATTTTTTCACATGTTACCCTAATGGCGAAGGTGTCACCAAAAAAGAAGGGGGAAATGATTATGTCATGGCACTCCCTAATAGATTCTATGTAGATTCACCAAGTTTTGCTAAATATTTCTAAGGAACAGAAATGAAGTTACACCAAGTGTTTGTCTTAAATTAAATTTAAGATCCTTTTACTTGAAAAACTTCCCAATTCAAAATCAAAGACCTCAAGGGATCAGACCCCTCTTGATTTCCTCTCATAAAGCCAATTGGTTATGAATGAGTTGGTTATGAATGAGTGTGACAACTCATCATTCAACAACAAAACCCCACAAATGTTATCCCTTCATCAGCATATCATTCCCATTTAGAAGTTGGACAGAGACTAAGAATAGTGCTAGTGATTATGAAAACCCTTCATCTAAACCTTAAAGTGCCCATTTGTTCCTCAATCCCCAAAGCTCCCACTACAACATAGGTAAAAACAAACCATATAACAATTTCACTTTGAGGTCCCAAAACCCAAAAACAGAATGATGGCTACCATCACAACCACTCCTGAAATCACTAGACTTTTTCATCCATTCCCTTGAATTGGTCCTTAACCACAGACTCTAAACCTCTTAATCTCCTTTTGATACTCATGGCACAATAGAACACATGCAACAAATTAAAGAGAAGGAGAACCTCCAAAGGGCATTCATCCCCAACTACTCACTATTCCTACTCAAAAACTTAGCAACTTCACAATTTGAAGATTGGAACTTAGTTTTTTCCCCCAAGAATGCCTACCTTTCGTCCTCCTCACCTTGCTTCATATAGTCCGTCCTTGATCTCATCCTCCCATTCCCTAGAAACAATAGTGTTACTCATCTCCAAGAATCGTGACTCACACTCACCATAAAGACTATCAACCGAACAACAAGGATTCCGCTCCATCTCTAAAACTAGTTCACTTAAGTTGTTAGATTGAAGAACAATATCAAACATAGTAACCTGCAAAACAACAAAACAAAGCCAAATGCAAAAAAGAAAACAAAAAATTAGACTTTCGACGTCCTCAATTCCTAACAAAACATAAGTGTTTTGCAATTTGGCATCATTTGCCACCCAACCAACTTAAGGTTCCCACTTCCATCCATGTTCATCCACAAAAAATGTTTAACATTGTTTTAGGTTACAAAGGTCTCTTGAACTACAAAAGGTTAATACATGGGAAGAACTCAATAATAATGACATGTTCCAAAAAATGTAGTGAACGAAGTAAATTAACACATTGTTTGGTGCTAAGTGGGTGGAAAAGTTAATTGAACATGTATTTCAAGGTGGACACACTTTAATTGATGAAAACTAATTCTCAATAAATTAATATGTTTAAGGGCAAGAAGGCAAAGGGAAAACGTGAAAATCACTTTTTGGGGAAAATTTTCGTGTAATCTTCCCCTCCTTATACGCTATTTGGCCATCTTGCATACTTTATGCTTCTAGTTGTATTAATTAGTTGTGGGTGGGGTGCATCCAAAATGTTTTTTTTTGTGATCATCCTCTTTGATTGGCCTACTAAAAAAAATTTAAACAAAGGCATGTTTGATAATATAAAGGAGCACAATATTTGATTATCTTGGAAACTCATGAAGCACATCTCTCCTCATGAGAAAATGATTGTCGCCATTGTCAAAATTTGTAGGTGTCATCAAATTGCACCACAACAAAGCATCAATCTCTTCCTCTCCTCTCAACCTACCTTTCATCACCCTATATTCACCATGGTGGTCATCTTTTCTTACCTTCTTGTTGGGAGTTGTGCTCACCATGGAGCTTAAATTGTGTTCTTGCTTTTGTGTTAAACCTTGTGTGTTCATCATTGTTTTCTTGTCTTTGTATTAGGCCTTGCACTTGTTGTGGTCCTTATCTTGTCTTCTTGCTTTCATGTCGGGCCTTGGGCTCATTGTGGTGTTCATCATTGTCTTTTTGCCTTCATTCAAAGCCTTGTGCTAATGCAATTTCATTGTTGTTCTTGCCTTTATGTTGGGCCATGTGCTCACCATGGAATTCATTTGGTCTTCTTACTTTTGTGTTGGACCTTGTGCTTTAATGACTTGTATATAACCAACAAAATGCACATCAATTAAAATTTCTCTATGAATTGTTAAAGAGGAAAGGAATTTTTCTTCGCTTCAATCCTTTGTAAAAGGGAGGTTGAAAAAAAAACCTAACCTTGTTAATGCTCACAACTTCAAACAATGTTTCCTAACATGGTCTCAATGTGCTTCCTCTTCACTCCAAATTACATATCCCAACTCCAAAACTAATGGAGATGTGTTTTTCATGACTTTTCACATTCAACACTAAATTGTATGTCATTTGCATGCAACATGTAAATATTAATTCATTAAGGTAATTTTTTAAACATTCAAGAAATTGATTTGAAAGTGTTCTCATTGGTCATCAAATTTTCCTTTGCACCTAAACACAAGCCTATGAATCTCTATTACAAATTTAAGTATCAAATTAGAGTAATTTATTAAAAAAATTCAAAACTCCCATTCTAACAATCCCATTTCCTTTTTGTCAACCATAGGCACAAGCCTTTTCACATACCATTCATATTATTTACAGTAATATATAAACCTTGTCCATATATAGACAAAATTAACAATCACACTATGGACATGCCCAAAATCAATTATCTAACCTTTCCTTTGGTGTAGCTACCATATATAAATTACAAGGGTAAAATTTTGGGCAATGAAATTAGGATATGGGATGAAATGTAGGGCTATCAAAAATAGCTTGAGAAACACATGGGAACAAAGAAATAGTGTCATTGGAACCATTGGAAACCAAGTGCATTGAAGTTATTTTTTAATATTTAAACTTAGGTGTTGGGTGATTCTTAAAATGAAGGATAGATACATGTCGATTATCAACTTGGGTATATATCCACTTATTTGTCAGTTCTCAAAATTTTCAAATGATTGATTTTGGTATATAATTGTGGTTTTTTTTAAGTCAAAGAATTAACCGAGGAATTCATTGCCAATTCTTTTATGAAACCCATGAATTCTTTGAGTTTTTAAAAAGGGGCAAAAGCGTGGTTAGGTGTTTCAAAAGTGGCATTTGAAAGTCCATAATCTAACACTAATGATTTGTTTTGCAAATTTAACAATTATCAAACCATAAATCCTATAATTATCCCCTATGTTTTTAATTATAAATATTAACAAGCCAACATATGAATATTTCTAAACATATGATTGATCAAAAAATCCATGCAAAAGATTAAAATTTATAATGTGAAATGGACTCTCAATGATAAAATCTAAAACAATCATGTCATTTAAGACTTTTAAAATTTTAAAATATTTATATTATGAAAGTTTAAATGCATTTCACTAATAATTTTTTCATTTGGTGATGTTTTAATTTTTAATTTTTATCTTGACACTACTTTGACATATTTTTTGAGTTCACATTTTTCATTTGTTTTTGTGTCATAGACAAAGTGTTGTCATTTCAAAAGTCCATTATAAGTCCATAATCTTTTTTAAATTCATTCAAAAAATTTATGATGATTCCCATTAAAGTCTATGACAACAGTGTTAATTTTGAATATGGCTTTAAATTTTATGTTTGTATGTAATCCAAAAAGTTTACAAGTGTGACAGTTTAAACAATTCACTTATTCATGCTTTCACCCAAAGAATTGGAACCCAAGTTTCTTTGATTTTGAATTTTTTTCAGAAAACCCAAACTAACAATCCTTTGATTTTGAATTTTTTTCAAAATCAAACCAACAATTCTTTAAAAATTCAAAGAACTACCCAACACTAATTCAAACCTACAATGCAAGAATTATTGAGTATTAGAAAATAATAATAATAATAAATTCAAAAAAATCATATATATATAAACCCTATATATATGTATATGTATATCAAGAGATTGGGGCACCTTGGTATTGTTGGAAATCCCTCAATGAGTTAGGTTCAATGGATGTGATTTTGTAGTTTTTATACCAAAGGTGTAAAATATATTGAATTTTGAATAGTTTTAAACATTGGAAATTCAAAAAAATCAACAAAATGAAAACTATAAATTTCAAATTTCACACACTTGGGGTCAAAAATATAAGCCACACTATCTATTTATCAAGGAAGGTTGTTTGTTTGTTTTGTTTTCATGTTGAAATCTCCAAAACCATAGTGCTCCTTGTTGTGTTCCTCGTAATGTTGGAAAGTTCTTGATGAATAAGGGTGCACCAAGGTATTCATATTGGTTGAATCTATGATCCAAAAGTTATTGAATACATTAAAAAACAATTCATTGAAAATTTAATAAAATTAAAACTAAAAATCCTAGACAAATTGAGATGTGCTTTTGGTATTGTTGGAAAACTACTAAGCTAGTAGGATTTTATGGAGGTGATTTCATAATTTTTAGACCTAAAGGTGCATGATATATGGAATTTTGAATAATCTTCAATGTCATTGGAAATACAATAAAATTCCAAATTCAAACTTAATTAGTTGGGTAGTAATTTCACACTTGGGCCAACAACAAAAGCCACATTGTGTTAATTATAATGAGTGGTACTTAGTTAATTATGTTTTAAATGGATTGTATAAAATATTTACTTAATTTTGGCTCACATTTGAATTTACATTGCAAAATTTACATTTTTTAATTTAGACTTATATGAAATTATGTTTTACTTCTAAAAGTGAATTTGCAACTCTTTTTGCAATTTACAATTTTATTATATAAGATCTTAGTGTTCCATGCTTACAAGAGTTCTTTTTTGCATTTTGTTCATTATATTGGAAATTAATTAATGGTCGATTTTCCTTAAACATAGATTTTTCAATCATGAGCTTGCTACATGTTATGGGTTATGATATTGTTTAAACTTGTGCATGGCTCATTGTCCATTTAGTGAATAATGGGGTGAATTGACATGTTTGTATAGTAATGTTGTAGAAAGTAGTGGTCACAATTGAAAGACTTTTTGATTAGGATCAATTATAAAAAGTTCACAAATGTTTATTGTTCCACCCATTTATGTACTAATCCAACACCATTGTGTTGTCATCTTTGGTGTATTGTATAAAACAATCCACACTACATAAAAATTCACGATTTCAACATTTTAAACAATGCCATAGATAAAATGTTCAGGGAAAAAAAACATACAAACTTCAATTGTTTGAGAAGATTAACATGACATTCCACACATCATTGATCAAACCTTCATATGAATCCAAAAGTTTAACAATGCCATGTACCTATGCACAAGGGGGCATTTTAACCCACAAAACACCTTCAATGTGACTTAGTCAAAATAATCTCATTTTGACATATTGAATGATAAAATATTTTTTATAGAATTTATTAAAACATTTTCCCTCTACATGATTGTGATGTTATAATCATTTTATTCAATGGATGACATCTAACAACCAACCCCAACATATAAATCATTAGCATATATAGTAAGAATTTTGGCATTATTTATACAAAAGTAGGATATCTGAATATACTTGTGCCTAGGTGTGTAGACAAAATGTTACAGCCAATGAAATTGCTAGATTTGGCGGTCTGCATTATTATTTTTTAGTTATCTTGAGTAAACTAGCAATTAAATGTGTAATAAGGTTTGGTAGATTTGTGAGAATTTAAGAGGACCAATGGAAATGCTAAAAAGAGATCATAATTTTTAATGTTTAGTTAAATAGGGTTGTGTATAGGCCTAAATAATTTTCTTTTCAAGCCAATGGGATTGTTGGGTTTGGTTTCTTAGTGAACTAATAAGTAGTAAATGTGTAATAACTATTACAAACAAGGTTCTAGCACATTACTCGTGCACTTTGTTTATAAAACAAAATGTCATCATGCTCACATTAGTTGTGCACATGCCAACCTCTACCATGTTCATATTGGGCAACAAATGAAAATACTTGATTTTGATCAATTTTTTTTCATAGTTTAGTTAGTGGAGGTAGGCCTGAGGGCTCAAAACGTAATGTGAAGTTTCAGAGCGCCACATGGCCACAAGCACCTTCACAATAAAAAATAAATTCTTGTTGCCTTATTTTCATAGCCCTTGAATTATTGTGACAATTATTAATTGCATCGACAATAAAAGGAATTCAATAGCTATCCATTTTTTGGTGTTATCATAAGTATAATAGGTGGTCAGGGTGGGTTTGTTTTTTTCATGCTGCCATAATTATAGTTAAGGAAGGTTTGGTTCGTTTTTATTTTGCTACCATAAGTACAAGTCGGTGATTAGATTTATTTACGTTTTCTCTCATGGTGCAGTGATGAAGAAGAGCAACAGTTCTTTGACAAAACATGAGATTTTGACGTTCTAGAACTTGCTTGTTTGCTATACAAGCAGCCTGTCCAAAGGCTTACAACGAGGGCTATAACAAATTCAAACAACTACTATTGTGCTCATAAGATGGATGACAAAAACTTTTAGAAGTAAAAACTAAGTTGAAGTAACACAAAAAAAAAGAAACTCTTTGATTTTATACATGATTCTCTACATCTGCAATGTAATGCTCATAGCTGATTTATGTGATGTTTGATTCCATGACTACATGATGGATATAATGGTGATGGGTCATCATTATCAGTAATAGCAACAGTTACGATTGAAATGCCAAAACAAGTGGCAAAAGAAGCAACAACGCACTACAAGCAGCTCAGACTAGTTTATCACTACAAAACTCTTAGCTCAAGAACTCGCACAAAGAAGCTACATGTTTTAATAAACAATGAATTTTAGCTTACTGATTAGTATTAGTTGGAGGCGAGAAAAATGGTGAAAGTCTTGACATCTTGACCTAATGGGATGGGAAAAAAAAGGGAAATAGTTTCTACATTTCAGTATGTGTAATTTTTTGTCTTTTCTTTTCTTGCAGAAATTACAAGCTGCAGTTGACAAACCTCTTGTTTCACATGAAAATGAAAAAATGATGCCAAAGACTACAAGTATAGTAAAAAATGGTCTGACAAATGTTGAATCGTCTTCCCAAAGAACTAATGACGAACTCAAGGTGAGCTCTGAGGAAAGTATGACAAAAGATCAAGAAATAAACAACTTTTTGACAACAATGGAGGAAATAGCTAGTGGAGATGACCCGAAGGACTTTTCTAACCAAGTCTTATTTAATTAAGTGACAAGTGAGGGGGATGAGAAAGAAATTGCGAACATGAAAGATGAGTCTTCTCAATCTAATCAGGGCCAGCCAGTTGAAATTTTGGAGAATGTGGAGTAGGTGATAATTTTGATATTTGATAAACCTATTGAATCCAAAGTTATGCTTGTTGTCGAGTCTCTACTCATAGGTCTTAAAAGAATTTTAAAAATAAATTTTTTCAACATTTCCAAAAACCATTAAACATGTTAACTTTGTGATGTTCCTTGCTTATGTAGAAGTGAACTTGTTAAGGTGTTGGAGTTTAAGCTTTTAGATACATTGGTGTTCACATCAAAACGTGGGCATATATTAGTGGTTGTTTAGGAACGTGGTACAAGAACACTACAGCTACTCACAAAGGGTGTTGATGATATTGTCTTTCCTACTTTGTGCTCAAGTACACAGAGCAATGTTGTGTTAGCATTTACTATTCTAACTTCTTTCTCTTCCCCTCTTACCACTCGTGCTCATGTTGAAAACTAAGGCTTGAACACATTGGTTTACTTTTCCTGTTGATTTGGCACATCACTCTTATTTTTCTATCATGTCCTAAGGTTGCTAGACAAATTTGATTAAATGCAAAAATAGGATCTATGATAGATAGTTGGGTGGCCATGTAAATGTGGATGTAGGTTTTAATCTTACATAATCCAAGGTGAGTATTTCACCATTTTATTTTATTTTTCATGGGTATATATATGGCAATTGAAATGTAATGTTAAACTAGTCATAGTTTGGTTTCCCCCAACTACCAGTAATGAAAGGAGTGGTGAGATATGTGCAACCGCATATAAGGTCAAAGTTTTGTCAATGTATAGGACATGCAATTATCAATGCAGCTAAGGTTTCTAATTCCCTCATTGTTTTCTTATATATGTTTCATTGGAGCACGTATTTAATCAAATCAAGTGCCAAAATGGGAATGGCAGCTTAGAACCTGGAAGTTTCTTATATTGGTTCATGTTTGGGATGGCATCTGGAAAAAGGCACACAATGGGAGAGATAGCCAATGGAGATGACCTGAAGGACTTTTCTAACTAAATCCTACTTAATAAAGTGACAAGTGAGGAGGATGAAAAAAAGATTGCGAACATGAAAGATGAGTCCTCTCCATCTAATCAGGGCCAACAATTGAGATATTGGAAAATGTGGGGTAGGTGATACTTTTGATATTTGATAAACCTATTGAATCCAGAGCTATGGTTGCTATCAAGTTTCTGTTCACAGGTCTTGAAAGAATTTTTAAAATAGATTTTCTCAACATTTCCAAAGACTTTTTGGTGGTTTTTGGGTAGAAAGACTTAATAAATGTGTTTGTTTTTAGGTTTTGAAGGTGGGCTTTGAAGCAACCATTCCTGAGGCTCCACAAAAATTGAAAGGGCTTGCAAAGTCCTATCTCTTGATCAAAGATCAAAATATTAAAATTGAAAGATTCAAGGGTGAAAATAGTGGCAATAAACATGTACGTTTCTTGGGACATTCAACCAAATTGAAGCACTTTGTATCTACATGCTTTGATTGATCATGTTAGATCTTTCTCCTAACATTTGTTTCTCATAGTTTTGAGTCAATCACATTACAAGAACAAGAACCATCAGTTGAGGAAGAAAACACAGTGAAGGCACTTGTTAACAATATTGATATGGTGGGAAATTCATGTTATAGAAGCAAGGCAAGCTGAGATAGATGTTCAACAATATGGAGTATTTTTATTTGAAATTAAGGTGAGTATGGGATAATTTTAATATTGTGTATTATTACTTCATCTCCTAGTCCAATATAGTCAAATGTAATAATAAATGTCGGGTCAAAAATGCAATTGAAACGTGTCAAATAATTTTACAAATTTGGGGCGGGGCCATGCTAATGGATCTTTTCATTTCATTATGTTCCTATTTTCTTATCCAATATGGGATGGGCTAATGTAGTGCAAGTGGGACATTAGTCTACAAGGCACAATCACAGGATGAAGATGCGCTTGTCCATGCAGTTGTTCAATTGCAAGTGTTGTTATGCAACTATATCAAGCTGGGGATAGTACAGGAATGGTTGTGGGTTTTCTCTCAGATTGGTTGGCTATTGAGTTTAAAGGAAATGTTGTAGACTCCCAAATTGTATCCATTGATGTTTTGGCATTATTTAATAAAGGTGAAACTTACATGCAGCTTTTAATATTTTCATAATATCTCTGGTGCTCTTGTCCAATAGTCCACACATTTCCATGATTGGTTAAGTTTTTCTATACCAATAAATTAAGAAGCAAAAGAGATTAATGTCAAATCTTTTTCAGGTGAAGAGGTGGTGTAGTGTATTTAAAAGGAGGGAAAAGGTGATAGAAAGTGGCCAATCATCCATGAAGATGGCAAGCTTGCTATTGAAACAATTTGTTGTCCTTTGGCTTTTGACATCTATGTTAAGAAAATGACAACAGAAATGGCCACATATTTTATTAATGAAATCTATGATAACATGGGAGTTAATCAGAAAGAAAGGGTCCAATGTATTTATAAAAGGAGATCTCTATGGCTTCAAAATCCAGCTCCTTAGTTTCTAAAGGGTGGGATGCATTTGGTCAATTATTAGAAACCCCCAATTCAATGTGGCAGAAGCTAGCAAACCCTAATGTTATACCTTGGGAGACCCATGGCTCCTAGTTTGCACCAACTATCAAGACTCCATTATTTGACTCAGGTACCATTCAACTAAATTACACCTAATCTTTTTGAATTAGAGGTGGTATCACAGAGTATGTATTGAAACTATGGCACTTTACACGTCAAGTCTAATAAAACAATGGGTATGTCAACTATGAAAACATTGTAATAGTTTGAAGATGGTGCTAAGGTTTTTTGGGAAGTAGTTTGCATGTTTTGCAGATAACAATGAAACGAATAGAGCAAAATATTCCTCTTGGACTTCAAATACATCAAAAGTTATGAAACCTGAAAGCTGTGAAATCATTGAAGTCAAGAGGCTATGAAACCTGAAAGTTGTATTCCTTGAAAGCTAATCAGTAGATTCTAGTGTGTGACCTTTGAAGTTGATGATTTTGAATATTTCAAGATATTGGTCGTTGGGGTGCAATTTGTAGTAGTTGAATGAAAGCTATATATTGGGTTGCAATTATGTTTACATAATGTGGCTTTCTAGCCATGCCACAATTGTAGGTTTCTGTATGTGTATGTTTTTATGAGCTAGTTTCTTGGGTTCAGTTTCAAAGCTAGAAAGATCAATTGATTCACTTTCTCCATTCGTTGACACTAAATAAATTCTTGTCCTACAGCTAACAACTAATAGAGAATTAGTTATGCTGTTGGAAATAGTCTAGTTGCCCACTGGATACTTATTAGATACTTCCATTTCATATTTCCATTTTCATAGATATTTCCATATTTATATATATATATATATATATATATATATATATCCATATTTATACTCTTTTATACTTCCATATTCAAAATATTCAAGGACCTCAGTACAAGTGCCGAAGGTGAAGATCTCTCCCTCCCAAACAAAGTTTCTGCTTGATTTAATCTGTCCATGTAACAACTTCTCCATGCATTTGTATTATTAGTTCATGTGTTTTTCCTCTTGATATTTTACCAACTAATGGTGACCCACTCAACATATATTGATATGCATTGTGAATTTGTCCATTTTGCAGAAAACATGACTTGTGTCAAGCTTGCTTCCAAGAAAATAGATGTGTTACAATCAAATTGACCAACCACTATTTCACCTTCAACACATTCACCTATCCATGTGTGGTGGTCAAATGGTACAATTACTTCACTGATGTTCTGTTGGCCTCCTAAATGTGGCTAGATGTTCAAGTCCACCTTAAGTCATTGAAGTTGTATGCAAAAAACACAATTAGGTTTTTCTTATTGTTGATTCTATTGTAAATGGAATGCCCAACTAACCCAATGTACTATGGGGGAAGCCTACTAACCTTTTCCATGTGGAGTCCTCACCATCGGGGGCCTAGTGATAGAAAACCATAAGCTCACTTTGGAAGGAACATGCTTGAGTTGGGTGGGAAGTTGGATGCTCAATTTGTGTAGGGTGTGACAATCTTTGATGGAACTAAAATTGCACCTGGCATTCAGTTCACCAAGATATGGCATCTATGAAATTATGCTTCAAGTGCATGGACACTACAAACTCAACTTGTGCATGTTGGTGGGGATGAATTAGGGTCTATATATGCAGCAGCACTAAAGTTGAAGGAAAATTGCATCATTTCTATATAATTGCAATTGCCACAAAATATATTAACTCTAGATGGTGAAATAAAAACATCAGTGGATCTTGTGGCCCCTAAAAGACCAGGTCTCTATGGATAGTGTGGAGCAAGTGATACTTTTCATCTTTGATAAACCTATTCAATCTAGAGCTATGGTTGTTATCAAATTTGTGCTCATAGTTCTTGAGAGAGTTTAAAAGACAAATCTTCCTAACATTTCCAAAGACTTTTTGGTGGTTTTTGGGTGTAGAGACTTAGTAAATGTGTTTGCTTTTAAGTTTTGAAGGTGGGCTTTGAAGCAACCACTCCTAAGGCTCCATAGAAATTGAAGGGGCTTGCAAAGTCCTATCTCTTGATCAAAGATCAAGATGATGAAGTTGAAAGATTCAAGGAAGATTTCACGATTGCAGGAAGACACATTTAGTATTGGTAAAGTTGTTGATTATGCAAATCCAGAATTAGTGAGGGCTATCATGGAAAAAGTTCCTAAAGTGATCAAATTTTTAATGGTTATGGCAATGTGATTACTCCGTGTAAAAGGTGGGCATACTTGAGGCTTTTGATTTGTCTTTTCTAAGGAAAGCACTATTAAAAACTAAAAAGGTTCCATGTATCATTGGCTTTTCTTTTCATTATGTTCCTTTTTTCTTATCTAGTATGGGATGGGCTGGTGTAGCATGAGTGGGGCATTAGTCTACAAGGCATAATCACAGGATGAAGATGTGCTTGTCCATGTAGCTATTCAATTGCAAGTGTTGTTATGTAGCAAAATGGGATCAATTGTTGGTGGGTATCTTTTGTTTCACCACAATTTTATTACATCTTATATACAATTGAAATATTTGTGACATTCAGGTTATTAGGAGTGAACCTTGTTCAAAAAAATCTCATTAAAGATGCAACACTAAGATAGTCAACTAGAGCTTATATTACCTTTATTGTTCAAACAAAGCCACATGGTCATGGAGATGTGCATGCGTTACTTCATTCCAGTGGATTCCTTCCCAAGTGGTACTGCACTTTCACAATGTTGGAATTACATGTAATTACTTGTAGTTGAGCAACCTTGATGGCTTAATTTCAGATGAATTCATAGCTTATTAATGTAAATGGTAGTTTTTCATAGACAAGCAAAACCATTAGGAAGATGAGATGTTGATGTAATGCGGGTTGCTATGTTTAGGCAACAGGAAGGATGAATGTGGGTGCTTGCTTTTCAAGGTGAACCTATATGGTAGGGTATTAATTTTTGCACATTATCACAAGCTAGAACATCTTGTGTGAAATAATCACAAGGTTTTGCCTCTATTGTCCTTTTCCTCAAGCCATACTCATGCTAAAGGATAAAAATAACAATGCCATTCTTCCTACATTTGTTAGTGATGGATATTTGTTGATAGGAGAGACATGAGGACATGAGGTTAATGGATAGTCATAGACCCTTGAAACTATTAGGCGTCAAAATGTTGAAAATTTCAGTTTCTAAAGGGTAGTGAAAAATCTGATACCCTTAGAATATGGATACATCTCAATGTTCTAAATGTTGAAATCAAGTGAAAATAATTTGGCAGAACATAATAGGTTTAAGAAATGTGTGGCTTTCATTATGTTCAACCTATACTAGGTTAATAGTCATTATGTGGTGGGCATGAACACATGTTTGTCACCAAGGATCTAAACATGGATGGTGTGTGTGAATGGTTGGATCCACAGGTGCCAGACACTTGGTTAATTGATGCCCTTATGAAGAATAATGCAGAGGATACAATGAAGGCAAAAAAATTCTTCTGTGGTCTGAAAATCACAACATATGACTTCAACATTTACATATCATATTGTTCTTTTTCAAATACCAATACTTTTTGTATGATGTAGGTTTTCCTTTAAGGTTATTACAACCTATACTAGAGGTATTATCAAAATATTGAATGTAATGGTTTTCCATTCTATCAACCTTGTACTTATGCATATTATTTTGTACTTATACAAAATAACCAACTTAAATGTTAGATTGATTGTTTTGCTCATATCAATGTCATGTTTCATTTTCTTAGGTGGTTTACGCATATGTTGTTTGAACCGTTTGTATGGATCGATACTCTACCCAATGTATATTTTGTTATTGTTCTCACATCTAATGTTATACACAAAATGCTCTTGTATGTTGTTTAAGGAGTTGCTCCTTTTTTAGTAGGTATATTGCGTTTTTAAACAACATTATTTGTAGCTAGATTTTTCTTATTGTTCTTTGATCCAAAAGGTTGACCACGGTTTTTCTTTGGATTGGTTGGGACCTCTTCATGAGTTTCAATTGGACTAGCTTGTGTTTTTTTTTCTTCAGATGCTTCAAGCGAAAATAATGTTTTCTTTAAATGTTTCAAAGGTTGTATTTTGTAACTTTCATTTCTTCAAGTTTAAAATCATCAAGTTCAACTATTTATGGAACATGTTAGGCATTGTCAAATTTTAGATTTTTGAACACTTGACTTGCCAATGAAATTTCATGGTTGATCATTGATTTTTTTGCAAGAAATTCCACCTTTTGAGGAGAGATAGCAAAGGGCAAGGATGCAAATTCATCTTTCACAACTGCATCCAACCTTTGAAGAACATTCTCCATGGTTTGGTGGGACAAAGAAAAGTAAGATGCCATGTCATCCTTTTTGTCAAACTCAAAGTACATATGTTTGAGGTGGTATGGACTCAAAGTCCCCCTGTAGGTAGATTATATTTCTTGATGGATGAGAGTGTATGCATCTTGCTTATTAAGATGAATGTCATCTTGGTCATAGTTGACATTCAAAACATTCATGAAAATAAAAGCATGACCTGAAATTTGCAAAAATTGTTAGCAATTGTAGATGACCTATCTAATCCTAAACGACTAATTATATGAAGTACTCATATGAACACTCACATTGTCCCCTTTTATGTGGTTAGTATCAAGTTGAACCCTAAATGACACAATAGTTTCTGCATTTTTTATATGGACATTTTTTGATGAGGGAACTAGATTTTTAATTTTTACATCATTGCATAGTTTAGTGGATCTTTATTTTCAAAGGACTAGGTTCAAACTAAGAATGTATGAAATTTCATGCTATTTGGATGTTAGACCTCACACCTGTTGTTGAATTGAAATACTCATGCAAGGTAGTTATTGTACTTGCATCTATCCTCTTAAATTGGGTTCTATGTTGTTCAACATTGTATCTAAAAATATCAATGTCTTCTTGATCTAGAGTTCCATTTGGAGATGAAAGTTAGTTGTGCCCAATGTGTGAATGCAAAATGGTGTATAGAAGTGATCAATATTTAAATGAGCACAACCTTTGAAATTGAGATTAGCTAGGAAGTGAATCCTTCAATATTTAGATTTGTAGAAACTAAATTATAACCTCTTGGTTTGATTGATTATAGTCTACTTTAAACATTTGCATGAAGACATATTTTCAAACTATGTTTGTGTACTTTTGTTGTTACATCAAATTATGCCATGAAAGGCAAAGACTCTGTTGCAAAAAAACTAAAAATCAAATTGAAACATGACATTTTGGATTTGGAAACATGTTATTTTGATCAAAGATTCAACTAACTTTGTCAATAGGAGTGTGTGGAACTTTGATGGAAATCTATTGGTGCTAACATCAAAATCAACCAATATTACATTTTTTTGTAACAACTTGGTCTAAACTTATAGTTGGGCCTTTGTATGTAGAATACACAGACATGGCAAGCAATTGTTGTGTGTTGGGAGAAATATTGTTTTTTTTTGCACCCAACCATCTATAAACTCTTTCAATTGTTTGTAGCTTTGAAATGATTGTTTGTAGCTTTGAAATGATTGTTTGGTTTGAAAATCCCGACATCCACAATTGTCCAAAAGTGTTTCTTGGCCCGTGGTAGCACACCATTGTTTTTTTGATGGTGATACTAATGCTTTGTTTGGTGCCAACACAAGAAATTGAAGTGTAGATTTTGCTATCAGATTTTGGAGCATATAATCTAGTCTACTTGAAGAATTTGAACCATGATTGCAAAAATCAAAATCTAAGTTAGTTATTTGTCATGTTATTTCATTCTTTTATACACATTGAAATGGAAGTTGAAAAGATGAATATTGGAAAGCCATAAGGTGTCTAATTCTCTTCATATTCTTAAATAGACAAACCCTTTTGGTGTTTCGTATTATTCATAAAAAGTCTTCAACTTTTCAGGGTGTTACATCTAAAAACAATTATATGTCTCGTGGTGTTTTGAATCTACTAAAAATATTGGAAGTTCAAAAGGTTTAAGAATCTATATATGAACACAATACATATGTTCATTTTTTGAATGTGACACTTGTGATAAAACCCTACCCATTTGTCTTGTCTTCTATTTTCCTTTTCTAGATATTTTTTCAAGTGCTTTACTTTTGCATGTGTTCATTATCATTTATCAAATCTTGTGGGTTTGTGAATCACTTTCAATCTTTTGAACAAATCCAAAATTCGATTCAAATCCTTTGATCAATTGAAAGTTGCTAATAGTTTTATCTAACACGAGTTTTGATTGCTTATTTCCAAACAATATGCCATTAGGAAGTTTGAAGGAACCATTGGCAAAATCTTGGAATATTGTTCCATCTTTGAAATAGATGGTAGTTGCAACAACTTCAATGGTTGCTACTACAACCACACCTAGAAGTTTCTTTAAATTCCCTACCATGGCAATCACTCAAAAGAATAAGATCCTCAAAATTCTTATGCAAGCATGATCACTTGGATAGAACCACATATCAAACAATTGCCCCTTGAAAGGAAACCTATCATCCAAGAACAAATTCTGGAAACCATAAAGTGAATTCTTAAAGATAATTAGACCACATTTGAGATTATCTTATTGGTGGGTGGCAATATTGAATGCATTTCCTTTGTTGGCAGTGGCAGTTACCCTTTGAAAGGAGGCCTATCATCCAAGAGTAGATTTTGGAATCCATAGAGTGAATTCTTGAAGATGTTTGGACCACATTTGAAATTATCTTATTGGTGGGTGGAAATACTGATTGCATTTCTTTTGTTGGTAGTGGCAATTGCCCCTTGAAAGGAGGCTTATCATCCAAGAATAGATTCTAGAAACCATAGAGTATGAACATGACAACCACCCTTCCTCTTCATGCCGTTTGAATTAACCTGGACCCTTTTCATGGGTTCCTCTTTAATGTCAATAATGTTATTTACACTCGGCTTGGCATATCCACCCATAACACCACCCTGAAGTTGCCCTAAACTCTTAAACATTCCACAAAACTACACGCCCATAAGAACAAAATGAAGTTGTTATGAACTCCCAAAGATTTCACAAGACTACACATTTAATTGCGTCACCTTTTGCATTGAAACAAACCCAAAAACTCTTACCCATTGCATCTCCAATGGCAATTGTAAGAATAGGCATTTGCTTGAAACCGAATGGTGGTGGTGGTGGTGGTGGTGCCTTATCCTCCATAAGAAGAGCTTCTTAAGCTAATTGCTTGTCTAGATTCAAAATAGAAGGTAGAACATGACTTCATATATCTAAGGAATTATTCTTTAAATTTTGCAAATTGTTTCCACATTTCTATGGTGTTGCAAATTCTTTTCTAAGCTATTGTCATAAAATAGACCAACATACAACAACTTACTGCTAGATGTTTAATGCAAATGTCCTTTGCCTTCTTCTTTCTATGTTACTACTAAAAACTTTGAACCCTTGCAAAAAAAAATCACAACATTTGGATCAATGGGTTTCCTTTTCATGGGTTAGTTTCATTGGTGTTCACTAAAAATCCCTTTTTTATTGTTTTTTTAATGGTAAAAATATAACTAATTTTTGAATTTTTTTACAAAATTCTACCATATTTTCCATAACACCAGAAAGAAGAAAAACAAACCAAAAAAGAAAATCATGCAAAAGGTTTTTTTACAAAAACTTATATGTTTGATACAAAAGAAATCAAACATTGTTGGCCTTGAAAAGGTTTGAAAAAAAATCGAAATATTATACCAAAATGTAATATCATTATGTTGAACATTTAAATATTTAATACATTTGTAGCTAAAATAATAACTTCATATTTAACCTTTGGAGATAAAGTTCATAAATCAAGAAATATATATTACAACATTGAATGACAAGGAATAAATGCAAAAAATAGATATTATATACCTTAACATAATAAATTAAAAACTGATGTAAATTATATATATATTTTTGGGACAAATTTTGATTATTTCAGACATGTATACTAAAGATGTGAAATTGATAATAACAAGAAAAAAATCATCATTTAAAAGGCGTTTTAATGTCAAATCCAAGAATTTTTAGAAATAAAATGAAAATATATCATAATTTTAAATATTTAAATATTTAAATTTCAAAATTTCATATATCAAAACATATATAAAATAATATTGAATGAAAAAGAATGAATGCAAGAAAATGCATTATAGACCTTAATATAATAAAATAAAAAATTGATGTAAATTATATGTATACTTTTGGGATGAATTTTGATTATTTTAGACATGTATAATAAAAATGTGAAATTGATAACAATCATTAATTTTTTTCATTTAAAAAATATTTTACATTCCAAATCTCAGAATTTGTAAAATTATAATGTAAATATATCACAATTTTCAATAATTAAATAATTCAAATTTCAAAATACATATACTAGAGAATTCAAATTGATAAAAAGAAAGAATTTACGTGTATGAAACCTAATATGCATCATCATTATATGTCTTCAAATATATTTAAGTATTATCAGTAATTTGTTGGAAAAATAATAATTTTATAAAGCTCTTTATTCAATTGTGTGAACACAATTTTCCAATATGTATTTGGAATTTGCATTGTACAATTTATGACATCATCATTTTCAATATAACATAAGTTTTTTTTAAGGTTTACATATATTTTCAAATTGTAGCACATGTGTTTGAACTTTGAACATAAAATCAATAAAAATATAAATATAAGCATCAAAATAGAATATGACAAAATCAATTAATAAAACATCGTAAATTATATATATATATATATATATCTTCAAATTAAATGTGCAAGTTTGAAAATACTAGAATGTAACATTGAAACTAATATGCACTATGTGCAATTCATATGAGTGGTATCACCACTCTCCTTTCCACTCAATGTGCAAATTGGGTGCATTTTTTATGGGTTCAAATCCCAAGTTGAGTTCTATTCTTTTGGCAATTTAGAAATGTATATTTATGCAAATATATCAAATACATGTAGTACCATATATATTTTAATATTAATATGCACAAATATTATAAGTCATTCCTGAAGGTTAAGTCTATGACTTCAATATTCAAAAAATCTAATATAAATTACATCAAAGTATCAATGACATATCTATAATTGGGTATAAATATGTGCATCTTGACACTTAATAACTAAAGAAATAGTTATCCAATTCAAAGTCCTCTACATTTGTATGTTATGAAATATCAAAATGCAAGCATATTAACTAGAACAATACCTAACAATCAAAAATATTGCCAAATGGCATACATGTTGTTAAATGACAATATTAGAATTTTCCTAGTTACAACAAAAAATTGATAAATTCAATGCTCATTAAATGACTAATCTAAATTCATATTAACTCAAACAATATATATTTAGAACATAGAAATATGATGTGTCTCCATTTATCAAAAGTGCAATTAGAATTATATTTTGATGTTTTAAATATCTTTCCATTAACTTCACATAAAAATCTTTTATGTTATGTGTTCACACCAAGTTCCCAATATATTATGTACTCTTAGTATTTATGAAATCCAAATATGTTCCCAAGATTCAAATGTCCCAAGATGTTCCAAATAGTAAAACAATTCCTCCTTTGATTTCTGCCCTAGAATTTAATTTGTACAAGTATGGTAAATGGTCAGTTATTATTAGTTATAATAAATGATACATTCATCTCACCTTTTACATAAGATATTTAAAATAAATAGTCACTTTTGCAAATCCAAAAAAAAGTTTAAAAAATTGCAATACAAAAGTAATGTATGAAAACAAATCGATATGATATAATTTTAATGGAATAAACTCAAAATGAATTTTAATATTTTTTAACCTTGTAAATGAAGTTTATAAAAATATGATAATTGAATTTATCTTTTTGAAAAGTGATGAAAATTAATTACCACAATATAAGGCTATGTAATTTTCAAATAATTTCACACATTTTAAAAAGTTAACCAATAATTGATAGAATGATGCTAATTTTTTATGTTGGTTTAATAATCTTGAAATGTGCATAATTTGTAACTAATGACCAAAAAACAATCTATGATTTTCAAAACGTTAAATATCATAGCACAAAAACATAAAAGTAATTATATTTAATGAATACATGCAATATATATATTTAGGCTTTGATGAAGTTTGAAATTATATAACAAAAGGTGTTATGGAAAATCATTATAATTGTAATATATTAAAGAATGTCATGTGATAATTGATACTAACTAATATATTTAAATATACCCCCCAAAAAAGGTTTAAAATAGTAAAATTACAATTGGCATTTGAAAATAAAGTTCTTAAAATTTTCACAACATTGATTTTTTTTATAAAATCAAAATAATCTTACAAAATTGAATATGCAAACGAAACATAAACATTAATAGTAAAATAAAATACTTGAGTGCAATTTTCAAATAATTTCGTCTTCAAATATATTAAAGTATTATTAGTAATTTTTTAGGAAAATAATTATTTTATAACATTCTTTATTCAATTGCATGAACAAAAAATTTCACATATGTACTTGGAATTTGTATTGTACAATTTATGGCATCTTCATTTTCAATATAACACAAGTTATTATTTAGGGTTTACATATATTATCAAATTGTTGCACATGTGTTTAAACTTTGAACATAAAATCAATTGATAAAACGTCAGAAGGTTTATATATATATATGCAAATTAAATGTGCAAGTTTGAAAATTCTAGAATTTAACATTGAAACTAATATGCACTATGTGCAATTTATATGATCTATATCATTAATCTCCTTTCCACTCAATGTGAATATTTTAAAACCTTACACATGAAATTTATAAAAGATGATAATTGAATTTATCTTTTTCAAAAATGATGAAAATTAATGACCACAATAAAAGGTTATGTAATTTTCAAATAATTTTGCATATTTACAAAGCTAACTGATAGTTGATAGAATGATGTAATGTGTTTTGTTGGTTTAAGATTCTTGAAATATGCATAATCTCAATAACACTATAAAACAATGGAATGATTGTTTTACCATGGACATGAATTTTAAACATTTTCAAATGTGAAATAAAGAATTTGTAACTAATGACCAAAAAAAGTCTATGATTATTCATAAATATAAGTATGCCCAATTACAAAATACTTTTACTTTTGCATTGTTTTATTACTTGCTTTAAATAGTTTTAGGACTATAATCTAACATGTTATTTATTTGGATTGTGCAGTTGCTGTTATCATTATATATAATGTGATCCAAGTCATTTTCATAAATCAAAATGAAATTAAAAGAGAAATGAAGACGTCAACGACAAAACTATATGAGTAAACAACAAAAGGTTTGAAAACCTTTTGATAGGTCATGGATTGAAATGGGAGCATTGCATTCAAATTGGAGTAAATGTACATCTTCATTCATCAAGGATATGAGATGTTGTGGATTTTGTGGATTCACAAAATTACACCTTCAAGGAACATATTTTTGTGCTATTATGAATATATTTGGAATTGTTGTTGGTGCAACATTGTATGGTTGTTCAAACATTATTATGTCTACATACACAACCACTAGTGATGGTTTGCATGTGTATGTATGTAATGCATGTTTTAAATTCTATGAACAAATAGAACAGATCAAATATGTTGTATTTCAAAACATGGATTATATGAAACAAATCCTTGCTAATAATCTATTGCATTTTCAACTTCTTTCACTTATTGATATATCAATGAAAATTGAACAATGAAATTATGGATTCATGCATGGCCAAATACAACCATTTAAGTTACTTGACAATCTTTTACTTTATTGGAATTCCAAGTTTCAACCAACTAGTACATCAAAAGATGTTAATTTGGCCCTCAAAGATCTTTTGCACCAAAATTTGTCTTCAAATCCATTTATAGAAAAATACATTGCCAATATTGAGAAACTAAATCCAATTCATGGATTATGTGTTTTATCTTCTTCAATTGTAGAAGAAATACTTGCAAAAACTAGTACTGGTGAAAGGCCTTTTTCAAGTATGGATGTGGAACCTTTCATTCAAAATTTGTCATTGTTTTTTGACATGCGTCTTGGAATTCCTCACAATTTTGATGATGCCTTTGAAATTGGAGAATTAATTATGTGCAACAATGACAACCCTTTCAAGACTGAAAGGTTATTATTCGAAAAGATGGCATGTGCACCAATCTAGCATTGAACATGTCACTTGAAAAAACATTATTCCCATTCTTATTTCCACATGGATGTGGGGCATATGATGGAATTGGTGGTTTATTGCCTTATTTGAAATAAATAATGTTTACATTATTTTTCTATTTTTACATTATATCCACCATACTTACTCTTGATGTACCAAGTGCGACAAGTAATTCAACTATTGAATGTTACGAAACATTTATGTTTGCAGAGGGATGTACAAAGATTAAAATGCCAACATCCTCAATGGTCAGAAATTGATGTTTTCAAGAATATTATGAAGTTCAAGTTACCACCCTCTATTCCATTAATGCCACAATGGCACCATACCCAATTCAAAGAGTTATTGGTGATGGTGGAAAACTTTGGAGTGCTTCATTTTTTCCTCACTTTGACTTCTGATGAAACATCAAATTTGAGATGGAAAGAAATTAAAGACATTTAAAATCTTGCTATGTTTTTCAATAACACATTTTCTTGGAAGGATTTCCTAGTTGAATGTGTGGCATTATTTTGCACAAGGTTGCAAGTTTTCATGTCAACCTATGTTCTTGGTGGTGAAAACATTATTGGCATTGTCGAACATCATATAACACGAATGGAGTTGCAACATCGAGGTGGGTGAAAACATAATTAATTTAACATAAAAAAAATAGTAAACAAGTACATTTTGATACAATCATTTATTAGACACTTAAATCCAACAACATAGAGCTTGAAACCTTGTCAAATATTACCGTCAAAACACACTTACATATTACATCAAATTTATAACAAATTTAATATTGTATAAATTGTTGGAAAACCTTAGTATAATAATAATCAACCATAAGTCAAATAATATAATCATATTTTTCATTGAAATAAAATTTAAAAATTTTATATTAAATATGTGTTCATTTTATGGTACATTCCATTTATGCTAACAATAATCCAAAACTAACTAAATTTGCATTATACTTTCACCTAGGTTCTATACATGCACACATCATATTATGGATAAATGACGTTGATGTTGACCACATCACAAATGAAATAGTTGCAATAGTACCTGCTATTATTGATGAATAGTCTGGAAAATTCATGTTGCTAGACAATGAACATGATTTGACATTGTTCAAGCTAGTGGAACAAAAACAAATGCATCTTTGTGGTTCACAATGCAAAACAAATAAACACATTAGAACTTGCAAATACAGATTTCGCATTACTATATTTGTTGAACAACATGCGGCTCAACATCCAATCACGCAAAGGTGGGTCAAAAAAATTCAAATCAAGTGTGAATTTTGAGTTCATTAGTTGGTTATTATCATCTTTATATTTGTGCAATTGATAATCTTTACTATTAAGAAAGACCCTAATCTTATCTTTGCAAAAAATTTCTTATTTTGAACACTTGATTATTCAACTTCAAAAATCTTCTAAACATTTTTAAAACATGAACTTTAATATGAATTTTTAATATCAATTCCATGACAATCAATTTTTTCATTTTACACAATTTTCCATTGTTAACATGATATTCACATTTTAGTGGATATTTAAATATTCAAAATTTAATCATTGTTTGAAATATTCACATGGTTTTTGACTTGTTTAAATTACTTATGAACCGGGTGGCAATATTATCGTCCACATTATGAAGATCGAAATGTGGTGCTTTATCATTGTACTACATTGATATTGTGGGGTGCACACATGAACATTCAACGAATCACATCTTCATATTACCTTTTGAAACATGCTATGAAATGTGAACCATAAGGCATTATTAAATTGGATGATGTTAGTGCAAGAAGTTTGGGATTGGTTGATGCAACCCCTTTGCAACTTCAATTGATTTCAGCAACAATAACAGCCAAAACCTGTATTTCTAGTTGAAGCAGCCTTCTCATGTTTACAAATCTTAATCATATCAAAAAGTGTTGGTGTAAAATATGTTGATTCAAAACCGCCAAACTTGTGTACAAAAATGGTGACTAAATCCAAGTATCTTGGATTTCATCCCATTGATATATATTGTGCATGACCTTTTAACATGGCCCAATACACATTTAAAAAGTATTGGAAACAATTTTCTCCACAACAACAAAAATTGATGAAAAAGACATGTTTGGGCAAAGACAAATGAGGATTTTTCTTATATAAAAGTGAACATTTAGTGAGGTTCACATATTTCAATATTTACTAGGAAATGCGTCCTAGTTCACTCTGGGTTTCACTAGATTTTTGAGTGAATTTGAACATTTTCACTTAGTGAAATTGTTTAACCCCCTAGTGAACAGGGATTAGTTGTTACGGACTATGACTTGTTTCACTAGTACCTAGTGAAACAAGGTTATTTTCAAGTGAAATACAAATTTACCAAACCATTCATTTGCTAGTTAATTAACTAACCAGTATGGAAATTAATTAAATTTTAATTATTTAATATAGAATATTATTGATAATTTCATGATTTTAAAAGCCTATTATTTATT
>Ga0116229_10003426_pt1 | contig 26046 bp, 13 predicted proteins | sample S1TSphgellanicum_3_FD_87313 | JGI IMG/M metagenome (GOLD analysis project Ga0116229, IMG submission 87313) | Host-associated microbial communities from peat moss isolated from Minnesota, USA - S1T2_Fc - Sphagnum magellanicum MG | ecosystem: Host-associated > Plants > Peat moss > Unclassified... | reverse complement strand
AACCTTTGGTCTGGAGATTTTCATCAAATTTTGGAGCTTGGTCTGGTCTAAGACCAGGTGTAGATCCATGTGTATGTTACACCCAACTAGAACTAAAACACTTGTGTGATATTGTAATACTTAAAGGGAGAAAGTTTTATAGTACCATTGAAGTTTTTAAATATTCAAAGACGTTTTTTTTTCTGAAATAAATAAACATTTCAACATAAAACTGCCAATTATCAATTATAGTAGGTAGGTTGAATACATAACTCCAAAACCAAGAGAGAGAGAGAGAGAGACACACACACACACACAACAACAAAAACCCTGTCAAATTTGTTGCATGCAACTAGTATAAAAATCTATAGACCTCTAAATATTACCTATTCCATGTTAATTATACAACAACAAGCTTTTCACCTAAGATGGTAGGAGCATTAATTATGAAAATCTTTCCTCCGATGAATGAATGAGACAGTGAATAAATTCTACCCTCGATCTGTGATTGTGGAGTCATTGCAAAAATGATCACATGTACAGGAACATCTCGTGGTAAAACCACTTCAAGTATGATAAAATCCCACCCCATCAATTGCAATGTCATGCATGCAATATGTACCCCATCGGGATAGGTAATTCTTTAAACATCCTAGAATGTCCAACAGAAGCAATATTCTTATTAATTACTTTTCATTTTCTCATTTTTGATTCTGAGCTATTACCATGATAATGGCAAAACTGATTGTGGCATCCCACTTGTTATTATAGTTTTCCTTAAAGTCAGGAAAACACGGCACCAGAACCCTGAGTTTGGTCCAAAACAGGGTGAAATTCAAAAAAAACTTGCAAAAAAGTCCATTAGCCTTCAAGGGGGGGGGGGGAAACTCAGAAATGCACCACTTTTGTGCCAAACTGAGTTTCATCCTGTTTTGACCCCGTCTTTCCTTTTTCCTCAGCGCCTCCATTGCTGCTACATATATTTTCACTGCTCCTACATGTAGGACTACTATGATTACCTCGAACCTTGTGCATTAAATTCTGAGTTTCAGTATTTCATACCCAGATTTAATAAAACTTCCTTACTTTGCGGACCTCACTCAAAGAGGGAATAGGGGGTGAAAAGAGGCCCAAAGACAGGTGAAGACAGGATGACTTTAGTGAAAACTCTATTATTTTCTAACTTCCTTTTGGGTTTTTTGGGTATCTTGGGCAATCAAGAAGGTGCTCCTAGACAAGACGATTGAATAATTCTATGGTGATTTCCCTAACTATAGATATCATAAGTATACAATGAAAATCAACATACAAGAACCATAACAATTGTGGCTTAAATTAAGAATTGAAATTGCATGTCCATGCATTGGGGGAACTAGCAATTGCTGTGTGCTTTGAGCTATAGTCATTGTTTATTGGGTAGAGTAAAGAGTACCTATCCATTTTCGTTTTTTAGCTACGGATACCCATTGGGTACCACAGAAAAAATAACCAATTATATAAGGCCACAGGGGGAGGGTAATACCAGAAATGAGGCCACACTCATATCGGCATATATGGGCCCCTTATTCTGTTTGGGCCCTCCCCTTAGGGCCTTACCTAGCACATAACAACCTTGTTATTAAAGCACAGGTGAACATTACAAACTCACAACTGACATGTAACCATATGCACATTGTCCAATCTCATGCACAACAAACATGCTTCACATCCCAACAGGATCTTGAGTTGGAAGATGACACACACGTTGCATGTGAAGGGCCTCCGTGGTAGCATGGCCAAGGAAATGGAAGCCTTGTTCCAAAGAGTTGTCAAGTGCAATAAGTTAACTTCCCAAGTGGCTGACCATGTGAAGGGGGGTTCAAAGTTCAAAGCTGAGCATCAGAATGTCTCCTGTAGGCAAGCATGGGAATGTTTCTGGTGAGTCCAAGGCTGAAGAGAATGAAGGCTATTATGTCAGATATGGATGGAGCCAGAGAAGCTTTCCAAATGCTTGCTTGCTTGCTACCACCAACCAGTGCACCATTGAAGATGGATGGTATGAGGGTAGGGAAGCACTTTTTCATTGTATTCTTGTTGCTTAACTAACCATGGTGTTTAACTATATACTAACCATCCACAAGTATCTACTAACCTAATAGCCACCAAGTGCCTTACTTACTTCCGTAGTAACCACTTTGATTACCCACCTACTTACTTATGATGCTTGCATACTTGCACAAGTACTTGGCTAAGTAGTTTGAGGTGGAAGTAGGATGGTTAACAAGATAGGTTTATCGAATTGGAACCTTGATAACTCAGTTCATCCATTGGCACTGAGTTGATCTAGGTGGTTTGGAAGTTTTTTAAGCTGATCGGCAAGAGAAGTATGTTTTTGGCCTGCCCAGGATTCCTCTCTAAAGGTTAAAAGATGCATCCCAAGTTTTGCATTTGTTATGAATATGCCAGTTTCATTACTCCAAGCCAGCCAACACATTCAACAATCTTCAACAATCTGCCAATTGGGAAACCTAAGTTGGCTTAATAAGCCTTCTCATTATGTGAATATCAATATGAGATGAGAAATGGTTATATGGGAACATATAAGAAACATTTGAACATTGGAAGGAACATCTATAGGGAAATTTTAAAACCTCACCCATTTCATTCCCTTTATTTAAGAAATCACATCAATTTATCAAATAGTAATCAATTTTCAATACCCATTTCTACATGTAGATTGTCATCAAATTATTACATATACATTTCAGTTTGAAACTCTTGAATGGATATAGCATCTTTGCAAAGGCCTTCAACTCAAATTACAATTTAACATGTTCCCAAGCTTGTCAATGGTGTTAGAGGTAAGTACCTTGCCAATTCCCAAAGATGCAATGGAATGTAATCAAATGTGTGTTCTCTAAATCCACACATTTGGGAAGTTAAAAAGGGTAAGTGAGAACCTTGAAATGGGATTGGAATGATGTGACAATCATGTGTACCTCACAAACAAGTCAAATAATGTAAAGGGTTAGTATAAATGAAATTGGCTCCTCCTTAAAAACATAATATCATTAGTCCAAAAGTGGGGTGCAAGTCATTAGCTTACATTATTATGGAATTTTAAAAATGAAATAGGTTCACATCACCCTAAACATTTCACATTGCCTAAAGTTATGTCATCATAAAAATCATTATGTAATTATCATATTAATTTTTTAAATGTTGTTCCTTTAAATATTCTAAACTATTGTATTTTAAATTATTTTATGTTATTTTATCTTACATTATTTTTTACTATTCTTAGTTATTGCAACCTAGGTTATTTTCAACTATTCTTAATTATTTCACCCTAAGTTATTATATGATTTTTTAACTATTTTAAATTAATCCACTGTAAATTATTCCACCATAGACTATTCAAAGTTATTTTTACCCAAGGTTGTTCTTAACTATTTGAGGTTATTCCATTGTAAATTGTTCTATCCTATATTATTCTTAATTATTTTAGGTTATTTCACTTTAAGTTATTATGAATTATTTTATATTATGTTATTTTAAGTTATTCTACCTTAAAATATTATGTGTTAAACTATAAAATAACCTAAAGTTATAACCTAAAACAACATAAAGTGGAATAACCCAAAATAGCATAAGGTAAAATAACTTAGAATAACATAAAGTGAAATAATAAAAAATAACCTAGAATAACTTAAGGTGGAATTGACTAGGGTAGGATAGCCTAAAATAACCTAAGGTGAAATAACCTAAAATAGCCAAAAATGGCCTAAGGTAGAATAGCCAAGAATAACTAAAAATAATGTATGGTGGAATATTTTAAATAGTCAAAAATGTCTTAAAGTATAATAGCCTACAATAACCTAGAATAACCTAAAGTGGAATAGCCTAGAATAACCAAAAACAAACCTAAGATAAAATAACTTGAAATAGCTTAAGATAAACTAGTTTTAAATAAGTTAAGGTGGAATACCCTAAGGTACAATAACCTAGAATAAGTTAAAATGGAATGCACTAAAATACAATAGCCTAAAATAACCAAGGGTGCAATAGCCTAAAATATTTGAGGGTAAAATAACCTAAGGTAAATAGTTTAGAATAATTTATGATTGATTTAAAATCCTAGCCTATGGTAACTTAAGAACTAGGGCTTTTTTCCAATTTTGTGATGTAGCTCAAATGGCAATCATCCATAAGATGATTTAATTAGATTTGGCTACATATTAAATATGAAAATAGAGAAAAAAAATCCTTTTATATTCTTGGTTACCTATTGGAACTTATCATTAAAGAAATAACAATTTAGAAAAAAAAAAATTGAAATCTGGCAAATTTGGGCCATTTTTCCTATGGAAAATCCTTTGTACATGTCAAAATGATGTTTTTCAAGTTGAAATTTGGCAACATTTTTCCCAAAAAAACATTGTTATGAACAATTTAAAGGAGTTTACACTACCTTAAGAATAGTTAAAGTAATTTATATTAACATAAAAATAATTTTAAATTAACATAATAATCTAACCTTTGGTAGCTTACATATAGGTTAGGAATTAAATGTGATAATAATGTGTGGTGACAAATCATTTCACTTATTTAAATAATGGTCCAATGGTTAATGATTTGCTCTTTCACTTCCATGATGAAGGGAGGTGAAAGGTTCAAAATTGTACATTTGCACCGTAATTAGTGGTTATTCTTAAGTTGATGGGCTAGATGACCTAGGTTCGCCTAAATTTTTAAATTGCTTATCGTAGCTTAGGTTTTTTATTTAACCTAACTATGCATTATGAGGTTAGTCTAATAAATAAATTATTAGTGAATTTAATTGTCCATAATAATTAATCTTTATACTTCATTAGAAGGTCAGTCATTTTTGCCATGGTAAATTTGTTCAAGTTCATTCAAAATCTAATGAAACACATTAGTGAATTGGGACACATATTGGTGTAATGTATGGACCTTTTCATAAAAACTACATTGAAATGGTTTTTTCCCCAAGACTCCCAAGTGGGAGTTCCAAAATTCCCAAATTATGAATCCTATGACTTTGTGAGTTCCTAAAGTCCTCATACGAACTTTGAATTAAAATTTTTCAAGTACAAAGTTATAGCCCTCAACAAGATTTTTTTAATGTCATTACACACTTCCACCAAAGGTCATTTGACCTTTTTTAAAAAAAAAATTAATGATGAAAAATCAAATTGTCAATTTCACTTTTGACCTTTGGTTTGGCCAAAATTTTCAATTCATAACTCCAAATCGAAAATGTGAATTCACTTTTGATACTTATGCTTTGAAATTTTTCTAATGCCATAAATAACTTTGGATTTAGACAAGTTTTACTCTTATATTTTTGTTCCCAAAAATTGGGAGACTTTGGGATTCTCAACTCTCAAAATGGGAGTTTATTTTGAGAGTCCAAAGAATGTTTCACTCCCCCAATGTTTAAACCTCCTTGCCTTAGCTTGTTCCTAACATGTTGCTTCTTTATTTTGCCCTAGTTCTGATCACAAGCCCAAAGTTAGAGTTAAGACATCCTTCCCCTTTCCTTTGGGTCCTCTAGTGTGTCTTGAATTGGCACTAAAAGATCTTCAACTTATTGTTGAAACTATTTGATTCGTTTTTTATACCATTATGTTTTACCCCACTAATAGGGATGTGGTAAAATTACCTTTGGCCACTTTTTAAGCTTTGGAATTAAACACCTTACTTTTGGCCATAAATCATTCATACAAATGGACTTTAAGTATATAAGCACCCAAACATCCATGGCTTATTTGTATTCATGCCCAAGAAGGGCATGGCCCTTAACCTTCTTTAAATCCAACTCTAGTTAATGTATAATGACTTAAGTTTTTTCAAGCTTCACTATTTTGTTAGTCGTGCCTTGTTTTAATTTTGTTTTGGAGGATCAGTTTTAGGGTTTGAAGGGGATTAAGGGTTTTTTGAAATTGAGGTTTAGAGTTTCGGTTTTAAGCCAAATAAGTTAGGTCAGGGACAGGCATGGTAGGCCCTATGGGTTATCCATCTTCGAAACATCATCAAACATCCCAACTATTTTAGTCGTTCCAGCCATCCCAATAGGCAACTAATGGAGAGCCAACTATCAGCTTTACTCCTATGCACAAATGTGTTTCGGCTTCCATCCGTTCGCCCATCATTCCCATCCTTTCTAATTTACTTTGGCTAATCCCTTCGCCCTCTTTGGGTCCATCAACCCCCTTTCCATCTTGCTCACCACACCCACTAGGAGCTTCTCCTATATTTGTCGTGCTATCCTTTCCTCCATGACCTCGCATTCCCTATCCCTCTTGTGATCGTCTATTTAGTGTAGGGGGGGTTTAACATGACACTAGCTTTCATGCACCGTTCATAAACAGTCATTTGTCTAAGGCGAAGTGTTGCTCAAACTTTACCATGTTCTCCTCCCTCTTCAACATGTTTATGGACTACATACATAAACATGATTGATGTTTTCCATTTGGGTTTATTGCATCTTTGTTTTTACCATCATATCCCATATGCACTTTGTGTTGACATTTAGTGGGCTTTGCATATCTGTTTATTTCAATTAGCATCCAATCTTTCACATGTTGTAACATGACATGTTTTTTTGTTATTCCTTTCTTGATGTTTGTCCTTTTCTCCACTAGGTGCTGAAAAAGGCCACCAAGAAATTCACACTCACCTATGTTGATACATGGGTGGCAACTAAGAGGCATTACATGAAGAATAACTAATTAAAGCATTCGCTTTAACTTCTCACAAACATTTAGAATCGATTCTAGATCCTACCCCACCTGTATCAACACGATTATGCCACACATGGGCCCTTACTCATGTAATGGAGTATGTTTGAACAATACGTGCATTAGGTTTGAGCATATTTGCAACCCCACTTGATGAGATGATAGGAATCTTTCACCTTCTCCATCCACCTTTTGAGGTTGATCTCCCCCCTTTTTTTATGATTTCCATCTTGAAACAGAAGTTACTTTAAATCAAAAGACATTTGTCTATGCCTTGGTTCATTCACCATGTCTTTCTTCCGGTGGCCTTTTAGGTATGGTGTTTGAGCTTCTACGAGATTGTTTTGTCCCAAATGATTCTACGAGTGGCTTTGACCTCTTCTTCAAGGTATGTGGGCACATTGCTCGAAGTCATGTTCCACCTTCAATATCAAATTTTCTTTTTTCATTTGGATTCTTAGTGTTGGAGAAGCAATCTTGAGGCATATGTACCATTACGATTGGTGAGGTGACCTATTGTTTAATTGCTTGCACTATGGCTAATTAGTTTAAGGATATTCTCACGGAGCATTTTAATCTTCATCAATTTGGTGTAACAACTCGTGGCAGGTGTGAAATAATGGTGCACGACATTCAAACAATATTAGATTTGCACCCAAATTGGGTTGTGTTATAAGTGGATGTCCATAACACCTTCAATTTGGTGTCATGGTTAGCCATTTCTTACGAATTACAATTTTCACCTAATTTTTTGGATCAACTTTTCCCATTTGTTCAACGATTTTACATACACCCATCCCCACTATAATTTTCCTAGGTTTTTTGACATGGGGATTTCATAGTCATTTTATTGGAGCTAGGTACATGATAGGGGACCCATTGGGAGGAACATTATTTTTTTTGGCTCACTTTTGCGCTCTTCGCCCTACAATAGTAACACATCCTACTTATGTTTTCCCTTCTTTGGTAGATGATACACATATAATAGGTCCCGCATCAAATGTGGTTCCTACATTTTTACTTATAAGAAGAGTTATTAGCATTAAGTTTTTCAATGTAGTTAACAAAATGTGTAGTTTAGTTTCCTCAGGGGTTAGACCACTATATATCAATTCTTCCAAGCTTTTTTATTCTTGATTTCACTAATAGAAAATGGCCATTTTGTAATTAGTCTGTGCAACTAATTTTTAATTGCAAGCGACATTTGCAACAAAAATTTTAATAGTCACATTAGACAAGTTGCATTGACATTAGTTGTAAACAATAACAAATTTTGAATGAAAGAAAAAATCAACAAAATACATTTTCATCCTTTGACTAATCATATATATATTACCGCTTACAATTAAGATGCGACTTTTTTTGTGAACAATGGGAACAAGTTATGTGTTGTCATGTGTCCCAACTTTTAATAATTAAAAATATTTCATTATTATTTTGAGATAATCTAAAACGTTTCATTTTTATATTTGGATGGTTTAGATTGTGACATGTGGTGCAATAAATTTTTTCCATGTGGCATATTAATTGAAAATTTCCAAAATTAAATTTAAATCAATATTTAGGTATGTAGGTTACACTAGGTACTTACCTAACTATATACCTACCTACCCATCTAGGCTAAACATTTATCTAAATAGGACCTATTTACCTACCTAGGCCAAATACTTGCTTAGGTAGGTACGCAGGTGGGTAGGTAGGTAGAAAAGTAGGTAGTTAGGTGTAAGTACATGAATATTTTCATTTTATTTTGTGTCAAGTCATATTTATTGACTCATCCCATATGCCCATCTATTTTAATATGAAAATGTAGCACAAAACACCTTGTTTACATACATTTCAAAATGGGGATGAAAACCAAAACATACAGGATAAACTTTTTAGTTGCAAGTTGTTTACGATTAAAAATGTTTAGTCACAAACAATTTGCAACTAAAATGTTTATCCCATATGTTTGGGCTTTCATTCTAATCTTGAAATATATATAATTAAATAGGTGAATGACGCATAATTAGTTAACTAATTAACTAGTAAAATTATTAATTATTTAATGAATAAAATATAGAATTTAAAAAAATAAACTTGTTAATTCATGAATTAACAACTAAATAGAAACTAACTAATTCATTTTATAAACTATCCAACTAACTAATTATTGATAGTAATAATCATCAATATCTTATTATTATATAATTAATTATATAATTATTTAATTTATTACTTAGATCAACAGTAATATTATTTAATTATAATTATGTATTGACTATAATAATCTATCAACCAATTTAATTAACTAGTAATTGGCTAATATTGAAATAATTAGATAATTATAAGTATTGAATACTAGGTTTTTTATATCTAATAATATAATTAAAACCTAGCCTAGGCTAACATTTTATTATAATTATTCATATTATTCCTTCATTCATTAAATCTATTTATGAACTATTACATTAAATATTTTATATTTTTAATAAGTATATTTTTCCTTTGAAAATAATTTCTACATTTGTATAATAAGTTATTAGATTTCCATTCTAACTAATAGAATAATTATTATAAAATAATAAAATAATAGAACTGAAAATAAAAAATATATATCAGGAAATGATTATAATCATTGACTTATTAATAATTAATAAATTTCAACTATAAATTTGAAATATAAAAAAATTAAAACTATATATTAATATTTCGTAGTAATTATTATATTAATCTAGGAATACTTCAGAATTGATTACTTATAATAATAATAACAATAATGTAATTTGTAGCTAATGTAGGTTAGCTATTTTATTTTTATTATTATATGTCACTTGTTAGAAATATTATGATTTATTATAATTAATTTTTCATTTTTAATAAATAAAAGTTAATTCATGATAAGTACATTAGTCATTTGAAAAGAATTTAACAATAATGTAATAATATATTAGAATTTTAATAATTACTTCAGTAATTATAAAACTATTTTTTATCATTTTAATATCGTTATCGTCATCATCATCATCATCATCATCATTATGTAATAAGATGTTACTGTTTTTAAATTTTAGTTAAAGACAACATTGAATTTTTTTTATTACATGTAATTAATATAAATATATAATATTATATTAATAAAATTAATAATAAATTTCATTTGTAATAATTTTTAAAATTATAAGTAATAAAATGGTTTGGATAAATTTGTAATATGGGCACAATATATTTAGCAAACATCTAACATATAATTTTAATATATTCAATATATATACCATTTAATGTAACCATAATATTGAGGCCATTTATGTTAATATTAATATTTGAATACACATCTAATATAATTGTTCATATACATTCAAAATATACACTTATAAATCCTAATACACCCAATTATATTATTTAAAATTCACAATATGCACCTTTGTTTACTCATAGGGTTGCAACTAATTGGACATAAATTGTTTTTTTGGATGAAAACTAAATTAAATGTTGTTCACATGGAAGGATGAACACCAAAATAATTGCAAACTAGTTGCATTGTAGTCACAAATATGACCAACATAAAAAATAGTTGCAAATTAATTGCATTGTAGTTTCATTTTCTTCATGTGACTTTTGCAATGTTTTTGTTATGTTACACCTAATGTTCGAACTACTTGTTTTATATAGTGTTTCCATCTCTAGGCATTTTACTACATTATGTTGAATTTGATATTCGTACCATAGTTATGTTCAAAAAGTTACTTGGTGTGAGATCTTTTGGTGGTTCTATTGGTTACCTAGTTTGTCATTAAGCCACTCTTCTTACTTCTTTGGTTGAGTTTGGCCTCCTTTTTATGGTTCGGATTGTTGCCCTCGCATTCTTGGGGTGTTGGGCATTGATCGTTCTTACATTTGTCACTCATTTCTAATAAGATGATTGCCTTATTCTTTTAGATGTAGTAACACATGTTGAGATTAACACTTCCTTATTCTAGATGGCACTATGAAATGTCAAAGCCATGTTACCCCATGGTGTCTACTCTCATGTCCCACCCTTTGAAAACTTAGTGGTTCAATCTTACCCCCAGTTGCAAGCTTCTTTGGCAGATCATTTACATGAGCAAGAGTTTGTTTCCCTTTTAATAAACATTCTTTCAAATATTGCACGAGCACATCTTTGTTCATGTGCGGGTCCAAAGGCAGGCGCTTCGCTATTAAAACGTCTTATCACACCAACATTTTGTTTATCATTAACCTATTTTTTTATAACATTATGTACCCATCTTGGCTTGCCACATCCTATAATTGGCCACCTTTCATGGTGTTAATGTGATCATACCATTGCCGATCTAGGTAACCATTTGCTTTGATGCCCTTATGAGAATGAGCATACAACAACCCATAACACATTTCAAGATACTATTGCAGTTATTATTTTGGAAAGTGGAGCACATGTTCAAAGGGAGGTTTCCTACCTTTTCCTTCGCCACACTTGACGATGAATGGATATTCTTATTATCAAAGACGACTTCCGTACTTTGATGGACATTGTCATTGCAGACCCAACTTGCATAGATATGGTGTAGCGAACATTGATGACAACAACAAGTGTAGCAATAATGGTTTCTTAAGAGAAAACACGATCCTATGTTGAATGAGCATTAGGCGATGACTTCATTCCCTTTGCTATTGAGACATCTAGGTGTTTTCATTCTCATTTTAATTAATTATGGATCACTTGTGCATAGACCATTATCATACATCATCAACGGTCTTTTGTAATCCCTTTGACAACATTTGTCCATAACTCTAGTGCGCAAGCCATAACGATTCTTCAACGAGTTGTTACACTTGGTCAGGATTCCTCATCTTTTCCACACATCGTAGTTAGTGTAGTTCCATCACTAGCCGATTTGTGGCAAACGACAACTTTATCATCTAGGTCTTCTTTATTATCATTGATCGTCATTTCGTAGCCCTGGGTCCTATTTGCATAGGGTTTTTTTTTCTTTGGGTTCTATCTACTCATTTTTTCGTACTTTTTATGGATGGATTCCCATCTTTGATTTTTATATATAGGGTTTTTCTTCTTTGATTGTCATCAGTAGTTGTTTGTAAAATGAGTTATAGCTCCTTGTTACATAGAGATAAGGTTTCCAATTGGTTAGTCAAAGAAAACTAGAGCTTTCTTGCCTTCTCCTTATCCTAGAGCAACGAATTTGCTTTCTAACCTCTAAATCTGAATTTTCCAGGTCTCAATGGTGATTTCCAAGCTAACATGTCAATTTTGCCAAGTTTGGTAAATTTTTGTCAAGCCATGATAGCTATCAATGAGAACCCCCTAGGGTAAAGAAGGAAAAATGGGTTGCTTGGTAGAATAACTAAGTTTTGTTGTCAGGTTACCTTGCCCAAGTGTGCTGGCATGGGAACAAGGATGAAATTTTTTTGGGGGAAGAATTCTGCAATACCTATGTTAGTGGTATTAGGATACACAAATGTTCCCTTTCAAAACCTAACCAGATTGTTCTTGGAATGTTAAATCTAGTCATAGCTTGTAATTTCATAGAGGGTGAGGATTGAAAAGAGACAATTCACTTGGGTAAACCAGCAACCACGCTCATGTACACACTCATACCACAATTTAAATAAAAAAGGCCCCCATTTTTCTATATAGCTTTTACCCAATATAAACTGTCAACAACCCATCCCAAGACAATATCAGGAATACTTTGCCCAGAGTCTAAATTTAACATTTTCTAGGCAAAATTTAGTTAATAACTTTAGAAGAAGTTGAAGTATCAATGTGGGGTGCTGGTTCACTGTGGCAAGTAGCAGGCCTAAGAGATTACCTATAAATTGTTAAAAGGTAGCTTACAACCAGTGATTTTTTTGGACAATTTTTGGACTAAAAATTTGAGAAATCTATGGGTTTAAAAAAAATAATCTAGCATATATTGAACTAATTTTGGTATTTAAAGAAAAATTCGTCAAGTTTTCCAAATCACAAAATTGAGAAATAAAGACTCTCATAACCTGCTTTTAAGGAGTAGACTGCAAGTGTCGTGTGAGAGAGGTCAATAACTATGCATTCTTTCAAAAACAAAATTCCAAACCCTAAACCAAAACCCATTCTCCTGTTTCAATTTACTACTTGCTTTTGAAAATAATCTCAAACTCACTTTATGTCTCTTATTTCCGTTTCTTTTTTAATCATTCAGGCAAGTTCTGGAGAAGTGCCAACGACCCAGGGATGTGTTCTTGGGGGCAAAGGGAGGTGCGTGAACAAGAACACACAACACATCGATGGACCACCCAGGTTGGATGGTATATGGATGAGAAACACTTTTTCATTGTATTCCTGTCCCATGACTAACTGGAGTGGTTGGCTATGTGATAGCCACCCAGTTCCTTGCCTAATTACATAGTAATCATTCACACTCCCTACCTACTTACTTGTGATAATTATTATCGGCTTACATATATGATATGTAGTTAATAGGTAGGGTGTTCTTAGGAAGGGCTATTAGTTCAGGCCAAAAATAGCATCAACCAATTTTAGGAATAGAATTTCCATGCAACGAATGAGGTCGTGTCATGGAGTGAAGGGACCTCCCTTATTTTTCTTGTGGGTAGTGGGGAGGGGGTGTTTAATTTCTCAAGTTGTGTTTGGTGTGGAGAGTGGACAGTCAATTTTCCTTCCAAGCCTTTCCTTTTTTTCTTGGGGAGGGCGGAGGGAGTTCAAACCAAAGAGTTCCCATGTCCCTGACATGTTTAAGGTTTACCAAAGAGTTCCTTCCCAATTGCATCTCACTTTTATCCCATTTGCTTTGGCAAATGTTGTCCTCCTTTCAAGGGAGGGATATCTATACTTCAAAATAGGATGTTATATTTTGGGGAGCCTCTACAATTTCATTTTTTGGGGTGATGGGCCAATCAAATTGGATCATTGCTCAAGAAAAAAACAAAACAAAAGCAATATCAAAACTTCGAATGCACCTCATTTAATTAATAGGACAGGAGAATAGGTAGGGTCTTCTAATCCAAGGGGTATTTGCCCATGCCAAAAATGGTGATGAACTCTTGTGAGAAGAGAAATTTCATGCAGCCAATGGTAAGGCTCAAGCATGCACTCAAGGTGCCTTGCTTTTTTTCCTTTCAAGTTTGGGAGGCACCTCATCTAATTAATAGGAGAGTTGAATTACTTAGAGCATCTCCACCGGTGTTCAGTATGTCACTCTGGATAATAAAATTAAATGTCTAAGTTTAGCAAAAACAATTTGGCAACCCCACCAATAAAACTGTAACTAGAACTGCATGTACGTGGGAACTACTAATAGCAAACCATGTGGACCAATCGTTATGATTGACCAATCAGAAATACTGAGCCGCAGTCAGGTCCAATTTATTACACTCTTTTTTGGAAGTGCACTACTGTGTTGCGCCTTTTACCAGCCACGGTAAGCTGCACGAATTTGGTGCAGAAAAACCAATTTCGTGAGCTAAACCGGCGCAATTTGAGTTTTTCACAGTAAATTTTACTGCCTGTAGTCACATACTGAGCACCGGTGGAGTTGCTCTTGCTATGTCCCACAGTTTGTGCCCCTGCCATTAGCCCAAGCTAAAAAATGGTGACAAACAGTTTTGGAATTAAATGTTTCATGCAGCCATCGAGAAGGGTCAACATGCATTCGTGAGTTGTCCAGGATTTTTCTTTTTGGGGGCAGATGGTTGGCAGTTTGTGCTTCCACCCGGCCCGGTGCTCGTAAGGCTGCCCAGGTGAACTGTTGTATCCCCCTTGGGACATAAGTGCCAATAAGGGGAGAGAAAGAGATTTTTTTGTTTTTTTCTTTGTTCCCAATGTGTTTTCATCCCGTTCCCATGAGATTCCCAAAAGGTTGCCCAAGTTCCCAAGTTGTTCCCATAGGACGTTCCCAATATCACCTCAGATTTTCCCTAACTCTAATGAATACAAACTGAAAAGGAGAGCCATCGGGGAGCACACTTGTTCCTAGTTTGGGATTGAGGGTCCAAAGAGGTGCTTCTATGAGGGAGTGCCCAATGTTCCAAAAAAATTGATAATGGGCCAATCAATATGGCTCATTCAAAAAAAAAGAAAAAGAGTTGTGAGTGCACCTATGAACTAATTAATATGAATCACTTAGGTAAGGTAAAGGAAAATTATGTAAGAGGGTTTACATTGTAAGTTACCTTGGTTAACCCAGCCATGGTTCATCCACAACGAAGACATAGCTAGTGAACGAAGACAAAACTAGTGTTGTGCAGTTTTGGGTTTTGGGCTGGGTTTGGTTCTCAGGTTGATTCTGTGTCCCTAAACCACTAGTGAAAACCCAACCCAACCTTCAAACTGGCCTGGACGAAGACTTGGGCCTGGGAAGTAGCCTTTGGCTAGAATTGAACCCATACCTAGCCCTCAAACTCATTTTGAAGGGTTCTGGTTCATAAAATTTTTAAATTGTTTTTGGCATGATTCTTAAAAAAGTTTACAGGAAAAAAAAAAAATTTAGACATGTTGTTAAATTTGTGAATTTTTGTCAGGTATGCATATTTAAATAATGAAGTCGGGCAAAGTGAGGTTAAGGATGAAATTGTTGTTTTTAAAAGATGTTTCAAATATGCAAGTTTTTTTCTTTTCTTTGGGGGTCTGTTTTGTTTTTGGGCTTATCCATGTAGTTCGACCTGGTGACCAGTTTTGATTGGTTGTACAATACTAGCAATTATAAAAATTTCAGTTTTTCATTATATATATATATATATGCAGTTTGGAACCAGATTCCAATTTGGAATCAGACCCACTTAACAAAAAAGAATTTGGAGAATCAATAACCTGGAGTCTTGAAATGTGAAGAACCAGGTCCACAACCGGACTCAGGATCTATCAAAATTCTAAGATTTCCTTGGACCCGGAAGGGGGGTCAAAGGGAGCCGAGGGGGGGTGGCTGGGAGGGTTTTTCAAAAAAAAATTTGAAAAAAAGGGTCTTTTCTTATGTTGGAAAGCTAGAAGCTGACAGCATGGGTCATAACAAGTTTCCTGTGGATGTTGTAAGTTGCACTTGTGGGGTGCTGGGTCACATAGGCCGTATTTAGTAAGTAAGTAGGTGCGGAATGACAAGCCTGGGTAGAAACAAAAATCTCGAAAATGGCCACAATCAAGTTGACTAATCCGGAATCAGTGGCTAAGCAACTGACTGACTGAAAGAAGGTTCATTCCTGCAAGAAGGTACCGGTAGATAGGGCATATGGCAACCCAGAAACAAAAATGAGGAGAGGAGAATTGGGGATCCAAAAACAAGTGTGAAGTCATTAAATTGGTGATGATTTGATATCTTATTATTTTATACTTAGCATTGTAGCATCATCCCCATCTCTTCTTGCCATTGTTGACTCTTGGGACCAACATATTAGTTGAAATTCCTTTGTTTGCTTGGGGGTGATATATCCGCCCCTTCTCTATTAACTACCTTGCTCATTCGTAAAGTCTTGCTCTTATGTTTTGGAAAATGGTAGAGTTATTTGTAAAGTCAACTCCCCATTGGGGCTGCATTTGGGCTTTCTTGTTTTCCCTCTCACCCCTCTCTTGAGCTATTATTAGAGTCCCCCCCCTTGGACCGACACTCCAAATTGGGCAATCCTTACAGTCAGCCTTTTGGGACCAACACTCCAAACTTCGTGCGCGAAGATCCTCATATTTGTATCCTTAGGTTAGAGTTTGGATCAGAGTTATGGGGTTGGAATTTTTTGGGTAGGGGTCAAATCATAGAGGTGAAGATTTTAAGGTTAGGGTTTCGACCTTCCTTTTTAGGTTAGGGTTCTTTTACTTAGCATTTTGGGGTCCAACCTTTTTGGGGTTAGGGTTTTTTTAACCCAACTTTTTGGGGTTTGGACTTAATTTTTACATTTAAGGTTAGGGTGCAGACTAATGTGAACTAATTATGAATTCATTTTTTGAGAACTTCATGGAACATTTTCTTATTTTGATTGTTGTTGTTGGTTTGAACTTGGCATATAGGGCAAAGCCATTGTGAGACATGTTGCTTCTTTTTAGTTGATGTTCATGTTGTACTTCTTTCAAAACTCATTTGTGGTTTTTTTTTACAACCTTATGTGCGCATATTGATTTTTTTAGGTTTTTATTCAAACTTTTTTTTTTCATGATTTTGTTAGGTATTCTCTAGCTCTTGTTGGAGTTTTTCCTATTGGCATTGAATGTCATACTTCCCAAGTTCTTTCTCCTATTGGAAAGTTGATTGGTTCTAAGAGTTTAATTGAAACAAAGGTTGTTGTCCTCCTTTTCTCCAAGTGAATACAAAGCATTTTACTATGGTTCATGTCAAAAGTTTTCCACTAACAAAATGGTTAATGCATTCGAACATATTTTGAATGTCTAAACTATTGAAAGTCTCCAACTTGTGATCATAAGTTGAGTCTCCTTTATCAGAAGTTGAGTCTCCTTCTCACCTTTTCTTTCTTTACTCAAATCTTTATAATGTTCTTTCACATTTTGCAACCTTCAAACTCTCTCACACATTTTCATGGCATTCATTACAATGTCGCATTCATGTTTTTCTTTGACACTACTAAAACTATTCATGTCAAAAAACAAAGGACACAAGAGAAAAAGTTGGCAACCTCTGATTTTGGTGAGTTTTCAAACTGGCTATTCAATTAATTTCCTTTATTGACATCCGTCCTTTATTTTGTATGTCATGTCATGTTTTGGCCAAAATGCGACAATACATTGTTGACTTTACGGGTAACTCGATAGGTACACCCATTTTCAAGAATATATGCCCTACAACAACAAATTGTTAGCATTTCCAAAACTATTTGTTGCAAAAATGCAACAAAAAGAAATTATTTTGTAGTTTGAATGACAATGAACATTTTCTTTCCAAAGTTTGCCAAAATAAGTTGGGAAATTTAATAAAATTATGCAAAAGCCTTCCCTAGTCTAACCCTTGTTAATCTTGAAGTTGTTTGATGTTGAGTTTGTAGTTGTAAGTCAATTTGATTAAGGACAATTTTTTTGAATTGGGGAAAAAAACAAAAGATTGAAGACTAGTTTACATAGTTTTGAATGAACTATGGGGTACTAAACAATTCAAACATCCATGTATCAATTTAAATACTTGTTTACAATTACACAATGATGCTAGATCTTTTACAACATACATGGTTTTTTGAATTCACATTACAACCTTCCACATTCAGGTCAAAACTCATAACTAGGAGCCAAAAAAGGTGTCGAATCTTAGACATGATGAATCAAAATTAAACATTTATTTTTTTATTACCATTCAAAATCATAATAATCATGAAAATTAATTTTTTTTTCCTCATATGAATGTCAAGGAACTTAGAGTAAAAATTCATTTGATCCAATTTTAAGTTTTGGTTTTAATTTAAGATGTTTGAAAATGTACACCTATTGAGTTAGATTGAGTCAATTTTGCAAAGGATTATCAAAAAGATTCATATAATAAAAAAATTAATTAAAAAAATATAGATGATAAAAACATATGAACCACACTCAAAAAACATTCATAATTTTAAAAATGTGAAATTTTAAAACTTTAAAAATTCAAAAAATGTTTCAAAATTGCTTCAAACTTTTAAAAATTCAAAATGTTTTTACCACATATAAATGGGTTATAATGTACATGATGTATGAAGAAAAGTTAGTTTAGAACATAATAAGATTAAAGAATGTGAAATTTTTAATTTTTGGTGATGATTTAAAATTTTGACCATTTTCAAAACAAAGCATTGAATACGTAAGGAATCTATACATTTTTAAAAATTCATATTTATTCAGTAATGACTATAAATAAATAAAATGATGCATTGAGGAACATTTAAATATTTTTTACAACAAGTTACAAAAAAATTCATTCAAAAATTCATTTGCATGTAGAAGTTTTTTTTGAAGAAAAAGGACTTGTAATCCTTTTGGCTCCTAGTCACAAGTTTTGACCTATTTCATACCAAATTCTTTGACATTGGACACCACCCATATTCCCTAATAATTGTGAAACTATTTATTTATTTAGAACATAATTTTATATAGGAAGGTGCCTACTTCAGGGACTTGGCAAAACCCTTCAATGTATTGAATCTTTGAAAATATGTCCTTTTATTTACATGATCAAATAATAGCTTATATTTTATGATCTACTTCCCAAGTTCATCATCCATTTTAGCAAACTCTTAACACAAACCCAAATACAATCATGAATATATGTGCATTTTAAAAACATCATTTTGGTCTTTCCTATTGGTTTTTTGCTTAACATTTTTTTGAGATTCTACTTGCAAACCACATGCACAATTTAATTTCAAGACATTGCCATGAACAAAAAATCTCAACATAATTTACTTCCAAAAATACAAATAAGTTTACATCTATTTCTTTCAATTCATCATCTACATATTTATAGAAGTACATGGGTTTAAAAACTAAAAAAAAAATTATCAAAAAATTATCAAAAAAAAAATGCCAAAAAAAAACTTAAAACCAAGAAGAATGGTTAGTGTTTCACCAAATATTCATTATACCCCTCAATTGGAAGTTTTCAATAGTTTAATGTAACGTGGATCTTGGAATTTTTTGGGGTTATTATTTTATGCCTATCATTCAAAATTTGACAAATTTAAAAAATCTTGACAAGTCTTAAGTTTTGAATTAATCGAAGACCTCATTCTTAATGAACCAAGTATCTCAAATTTGTTATCCGAGAATCCGGGTATTAATCAGGGACAGAGTCATGCCAGAGCCAAGAACGTGATGAAATTGGTTCAAATTTCAAGGCGACTGGAGAAGAGTTTTAGTCAATGAAGGGGGGTGGTGCCATGGTGGGCATAAGTAGGTGCAAGGAACTAAAGAAATACATGATATGCAATGCAGGTGCTTCACCTTTGCTTGCTGGAAAGCGGCACTGACATTTTTGAGAGTTGTGTGGAGGATTCATGAGGTGCCCTCAAGAGTGGATAATGCACTATAAATCATTTAGTTATATTTGAAGGGGAAAACCAAAGAGGTATTTGGGAAAAATAAAAATAAAAATAAAAATATATATTTTAAAATTGCAGTTGTAGGTGGCATGCCTGAAGATTTCTTCTTTGCACCACCAAAGTTTTTTAACCAATAGGGTAATGCCTTTGGAGCAGGGTGTTTCCCTGCATAAGGCAATGGCCGAAAAAATAAAATAAAATCATTTTTTGGGGGTGATACCCAATGGTTATATAATGGGAAAGAAAAAAAGAGAGACAATGTGTTTCGAAAAACGAAATGTCCACCTTTTTCTTTTGTGAAGGAAAATTCCTCTCGATAACATGCCCTCCAAATGCACTAGAAATTTTATGCCGATGCTTGACAAAAAAATTTAAAATGCTTTTCATGTTACGTGGAGCAATTCTAGTGAACAACACCAACAATAGGCCTCTTCATAGGTGTAAGAGGTCTCTTGTAGGCATATAGTGCCTTGCTAAGAGGCCTATTGTGATGAGTAAGGCCCAAACACAAATGGCAACCATGCCCTAAATGTGAGACTAGACTTGATGATCACCTAATTCTATGACCCTTCAGGAAGGGCCCTACCTTGGGGCCTTTACCTACACATAGGGGATCTACCATGAAGGTCTATCTAGATTTTGGGGGAGATGCCCAACTAACAACACCAAATCAATTCCTCTAACCTAATGTGTAATATCAATTCCTATGATTAAGTTATCATATAGCAGGATACAATATATAATTCCTATAATTTATAATAAACTTATGGAGCCGGCTACAATGAGGACTGGTTCATTTCCGTATTACAAAATCCTCACAAAGTCATCACATGGATCTCACATGGGATTTTTGTGGCAAAGAGCAAACGATATTGATAAGCAAGTACCCTTTACTTACAGGCAATTGATAAGTCAAGTGAAGCCAACAATAATTTCCCAACACACTACAACTTAAACTGTTCAACAGAGATACACTGGGTTGACTTTATTATAACAAATGAAGCAAGAAGCAACATGACACAACAACTTAGCTAGTAAGCTGACAAATTTGGGAGCTCTTTTCTGGGGATTAGGGTTAGGGTTCAGGTCTGGAACAATTTATGAGGTCAGATATTTACTTCATAACTCTGAACAGGGTGAACCCCTTGCGGGGAGGGGGGGCAATAACTCTGAACAGATAACACCCAAGAAGTGTGGGTTGTTCCTGAAATATGCACCCCAGCTTGAGGCAGAGTCAAAGCAGTGCTTATTTCAGGAACACCTTGAGGCTCCTCAGGCCATTACTTGCACCAGCAAAACATTTGTTCTTTATCCCCCCATTATACATACCCAATGAGTATCACAAGGAAAACAAACAAGGGTGCGTTGTCACACTGTGGCCTTGCCATTTACATTTAATAAAATCTTAAGGCAAAAGAAGAGTTATGGAGATTCAAATATTTCACCATGCAAAACTATAATCTTCGAAAAAATCCTTTAAAAGAAACCAAAATCCTTCAAGACAAGACATCATAACTCTATAACTAATCTCAAGTTTCAACACAAGCCAAAATATCATCTTTCAAAAATCATTGTCTAAAAATAGACCTACTACCTAGGGGCCAAAATCCCTTAAGCTACTCTACTCTATAATGAATCTAAACACAATAGCTGCTGCTGAACATGAGAAGTAGTCCTGTCATAGAATGGAACCTTAGTTCTAAGGTCACAGTTTGTAGCAGGCCATGTACCTAGTCCAGGTGCTGAGACTAGGTTGATGAACGCCCCAACAGCACCAGTGTATCCTGTGAGGATTCTGACATGTGACCTTGGTGAGTACCTCAGCCGGCACCTAAAGCCACATGCTAGAATATCTCTGTACCGGCAGCTTAAAGAGTACACAAAACTATGTTTCAATACTTATTACTATTGTGTAGCCTGTGTGGTTGGCCCAAGTGTGAATGGACACATTCTTTATTTTTCACATTTTTAGAATTGAAAATTTCTAAATTCAGCAATGTGAACACATTGAGTGCTCAACTGATTTTTCCTTCCAAACCCAATTTTTTGTAATTTGTTTGAATTTCCAGCAACAAAATCCACTCAAAAATTCAATATCTTCCACACCTTAGCTCTGAACATTGTGAAATAAACTCTATTAAATCTGACTCACTGAGGGCTTTCCAACAACACGCTCACATTCCAATACAATTTTCAGTTTTGATTTTATTTGATTTTCATTGAGAAAATGATTTAATAATCAATAGCTTCCACACCATAGCTCCAAACAGTCTCAAACCAAGCCCAGTGCACCCCTACTCATTGAGAGCTTTCTGAATATACTAAGAGTGCAGCATGAAGCACAGTGGATTGAAAAACCTCAGCATGACAAATAAAACAAAACAAATTACCTTGCTTCATAGATAGATATTGCAATGAGTTTGGTGAATGGCCTGTTCTCTAGCCATATGATGAGTTTGCCTCACACAAGACTTGGAATTTTGTCTGTAACAGTCACCATACCCATTTGTTGTGCACAATTTGGAGAAATATTTCACCACTAAAGAATATGTTGCCATGCACTAATGCCAGCATACTAGCTTCAAATTGGAGGTAAAAAAATGTCAATTTGTGGTTTTTTAAATCCTTGAATTTTATACAATCTTTTTAGAAACATTCAAAACCCTAATATTTCCCTTCGTGAACTAGTGGAAGCTGAATAAAGAAGCAAATCCTGAAGCAAAACAAGCCACTTTGGCTCACTATTTTTGTGTTGGGCAAAATTTAGTCACTTGGTGACCAAAAACAAAAAGACCTACAACTTCTACAAAGGATTTTCTGGGGAAAATCCCCCAAATTTGCCACATATCTAGGGAAAAATGTTGAGTTTGCCATATTTAGATTACAGATCCTTGCAAGTCGCCAATACTAGCCTAGTTGCCTCGACTACATATGTAAGTAGGGAAGTATCATAGGTAACTAACTGGGTAAGTAAGGCACTTGGTGTGTACTAGGTAGGTGGATGCATGTGGGTGGTTAGTAGTTAGTACATAGCTAACCATGATGATTTAACTCAGGATATGAATACAATAAAAAGTGTTTCTTGTCCACACACACACACGCGCACACAGAGGGTCCCTTGTGCATCGTGGTGTGCTCAGGTGGGTGCTGGTCCACCATGGACTCAATGGTGTGGTTTGGTGGCTGTCGGTCTATTGTGGCCTGTAGGAATTAATTAACTAAGACAATCTCCACAAACACATTGCACAACATATTTTGATCAATAAAATTTTGCCCAACAAGTTTAATAAAGACGGTTATGAATTTAGCATTTTTGCTCTATATGCTACCACTGGCAAAAGTCATAACTGAGTTTAACACCTGCTCTTGATTGATCAAATGTATTGATGGGGGGTCTAGATGGTTTATTATTAATAAGTTTTGACTTCTTATTATCCTAGGTTCATGTTTATGGGTGGGGCTTGAAATTAATAAATAAGTATTCTTAGATTAAAGAAATATTTGAAATGCCGATAATGGGTGGAGCTACTACTCTAAACACAATAAGACCTTCCAAACTTTGCACATCTACCTAACAAGAACTTCACATCCAAGCACAAGTATTTTTGCCAACCAAAATTTTCAATGCTTCTCTTTCAAAAATAATGTTTAGGGTAAACATAAGGCAAAATTTATCATATCGGTAAATCACAAGGCAAAAGATCTCATGAACAATAAAGCCCAGGTGGAAACTTTGCACTGCTAACTAAGAGTAGGCTTGTTCTAAACGGAAATCTTCTCTCTGCAAAGAATGGAATTATTTCATTCCCCAGGCAGGCAGGCAGGCTTTGTTGTACGATTGGATCTTCAGTTTTTTAGGCAAGTTTTTCTAGTTTGATTTGCATTATTGCACCTCATCTATGAAATCATTTCCATTTGATGTGCAAAGAATTTTTTTGCATCACTCAAATTAAGATCCATCACACTCTTAAAGAGTAGGCATAATTTTATTTTATTTTTCGAAGAAGGATTTTCATCAATACTAGTGTGGCATGTGCAGTTGGCTTAAGTGTGAACTTGTTACCTAACTAATTTCTCACTTCAAAAATCAATATTTTTTAATTTAATTTAATTTCCGATGCCAAAAACTATTCGAAACTCAATATCTTTCACACTTTAGGTCTAAAAATCATGAAATCACCTCCATAAATTCCTACTCAATGAGGGTTTTTCCGACAATATCAATTTCTTTGATAACTCTTAGTTTTATTTTATTAAAATTTTAATGAAAATATTATTCAATATTCAATAACTCTTGTAGGCCTTAGGTCTAAACAGTGCAAAAACCGCCTCAAATCAGGGACAATTTGGTTTGGGGGATCTCAAAATGACAAATAAATAAACAAACTACATTCCTTAACAGATTGATAAATGTACACTCCAAAAGCAAAAGGGAGTGAAGAGAGAGAGAGAGAGAGAGACCAGCATTGTGTGTTGTGTTTATTGTTGTTGAAAACTAAATTAGACATGGGTTTCCATGTTGTTCAAATGCACATCCTAACAAGTGCAAAGCACATCCCAATAACCACTACTTGTCTAGAACACCACAATGGCACCAAGCAAAAACACAAAAGAGATTTTTTATGCTATTGTGTTGACATCAGGTGTCGGAGGAAGTCTGGAAATGTGATGAAAACTTGCTAGTCATCAAATAAAACAAGGGGTGTGTCACACCGTGGCCTTGCCATTTGCATTAAAAAGTATCTCAAGGCAAAACAAGAATTATGGAAACACTCAAATATTTCACCATACAAAAATATAGTCTTCAAAACATCCTCTAAAAGAAACCAAAATCCTTCAAGATATATTATAACTCTATAACTATTAATCTCAAGTTTCCAACAGAAACCAAAATCTCATCTTTCAAAACATCCTCATATAGAAATAGAGCTATTACCAAGGGGACCAAAATCCATTAAGCTACTATAATACTCTATAGTGAATCTAAACACAAGATCCAAGGCAAGGACAACAAAGCACTCAACAAAGGGGGAAAAGAATGGGTACAATACGGAAGGACTGAAGTCCGGGCAAACAAAAAGAATCCTCCAAATGGGGCGAACCGCTAGGGGAATGAGAACAAATCAAGTACTGGAGCCCCATACTTGAAACCCCTCGGTTGCGAGAAGCATATAAGAAAATCTGGAAATCTCCCAACATGATGAGCAAGCTTCTGGAACTAAGCTACCATGATACTGAATGGAATCTTTGGGGGCAGAGCTGGAAGGAGATCAGTTCTGAGAATAATGCCATAGTAAATGCTAACTTATCACCACAGTTTTCACCATGGGGAGGGGGGTGGTAAAAACAGAGACCCCTGTGGTTCAACGGGTCACCCCCTGGCGCCTCTCAGTCTCCGAGAAGCGAGGAAGAAGAAGAAGGAGGCGAGGGGGAACCGCGCGCCTCTCTCTCTCTCCTCTCTCTCTCGCCTCTTTGCTTGCACTCGGGTTCCGCAATCTTTTGGGAGATTTGGGTAAAATGTGGTCTTCTTCGCTCATCCTGTTGCTGTGAAGTCCTTTGACGTGTGCGCATTTTGGTTTTGGCTTTTGTTTTGTGGTTTTTCCCCCCCCCCCTTCTTCTGGTCACTAAGTTTTCGAGTATTTGTGAACTTTCCGCTTTGTACAGCTCATTTTTTCGCTTTTGGGTTCGTGTTCCACCGCCGTCTGGAGGCTCTGAGTGTCTTTCAGACGCGACAATTCCAGCGAAATTCTGTTTCTATCGCGTAGGGGGATTTCCTTTTTTTTTTCTTTGGTTTTGTTTATAGGCTTTACAGTGAGTTCAGCAAGCAGACGTGTGTTGTTGTTTCCTCTTCTTCCTAATGAGAGACTCTAGGCCAGCAGTTAGCATGTGACCAGTTGGTTTCTTTTTCTTTTTCTTTTGGGAGGAAGGTGGTCTGACGAGTCTTTTCTAGGTCTCAGGCAAGAGTAGTCTCGAAGAGAAGTTTTTTTGGAGAGAAGAGATAACGATGGCTGGGGTAGTAGAGAATGGGGCAGAGGATCCAAAAGCAATGACGGTAGTGCAGTTGGCTGCTGGGGAGGCTCACACTCTTGCTCTCACAGGTAAAGTACCCACCAGTCCTTTTTCATGTATTTGGGGATGAATGAATGGGGGTTTAGCACTTTGCATGTCAACAAGGGAGCCAGCCAGCCAGCCGCAAGGTTTTTCCCCCCCCCCCCTTCTGGTTTCTTTCTTCTGGGGATTCTGTCTTCTATGTCAACTTTCTTCTGTCCTGGGGAATTCTGCACAATGGGTGCTTGTGTATTGCGGAGTTTTTTTTTTTTTTTGGGTT
>Ga0116229_10003424_pt1 | contig 26050 bp, 17 predicted proteins | sample S1TSphgellanicum_3_FD_87313 | JGI IMG/M metagenome (GOLD analysis project Ga0116229, IMG submission 87313) | Host-associated microbial communities from peat moss isolated from Minnesota, USA - S1T2_Fc - Sphagnum magellanicum MG | ecosystem: Host-associated > Plants > Peat moss > Unclassified... | reverse complement strand
GCGGCGACGATCACCGCTTTGGCCATGACATCCTCGCCGGAGGCGACGATACGAACGCCGGCCGCTGACGGAACCAGGCGGGCGGCGTCCTGAATGATCCGGGCGCCGGCGCCCTGCCGAAAAGCACGAACCGCTGCTTCGGCCAGGAGAACCGCCCCGTTGTCCTGGACCACAACCTCCCAGGTTTCCGGCAAATGAAAGGCGGGAAACGCGGCGTTGGCCTCGGCCGCTGTCATGGCTCCATCAGCGGCGCCCGCGCTCAAGGCGGCTCCGCGCGAGGCCTGCACGAGCCGTGATCCTGGCGGTCCGGATTCGAGCAGAGGGCAGTCCAACAGAAGCTTGGCTCCCGAGTGCGCCTCAAGGGCTCTCCACCCCCGCAGGGCCTCCGCGCTGAGGGCGGTGTAGGCGGGGTTTTCGAAGTTGAATCGCCGGAAGATCCGGCACGAACCGTGAGAGGAGCCGCGGGGCTCGCCGACGCGTAAGGGGTCGAAACCAAGAACATCGACGTTGCGCCGCCTCAGGGCGTAGAGCGCGGCGCTGCCCATAATGCCGAGGCCGACCACGGCGATTTCACACGATCGCATAGGGTTCCCCTCCCTTGCGAGAGCGCCTGCGCAAAGCCTTGCGCCGTAAAGGATGCAGAGCGCCCGCGCTATGGCCAGAGCCTGGAGCCGGGCCTAAGACCTGACGTCCGTCAAGACCCAAGCAGGTCCGTCAAAATCAAGGTCCGCCGCCAGAGCCGCCGCCCGAAAGCGAGCCTTCCAGGCGCACAGGCGCCAAGAACAAACAAAGAACTGTGGACAGTCTCGTATGGTTAACAAAACGGAACAAAACAGAATCTCGCGGCGCGCGGCAGGTTCAGCAGGCGCTGATCCTACGGGTTCAATTAGCGAGCGAGACTGTAGGGTCCCCCGCGTTCCAGGGCCGCCTGATAGGCGGGGCGGGCGTGCAGTCTTTGGACCCAGGCGTCGATCTCGCGATAGCGGCTCCGCACGCCGTGGGCGCCGGCGACCTCGCCGACGAAGCTCATCTGAACGTCGGCGGCGCTGAAGGTTTCGCCGAGCAGCCAGGATCGCCCGGCCAGAGCGGCGTCTACATAGCCGAGATGATTGGCGATCTCGCTCTCGATCCTGGGGTTGAGCGGCGCGGCGGCATCCCCGAGGCGGCCGGTATAAAGCTTCAACATCAAGGGCAGCATGGCCGAGCCTTCGGCATAGTGAAGCCATTGAACATAGATGTCGTAGTCAGCGCTCGCCGGGTCAGGCTGAAGCCGACCGGCCCCGTGACGCCGGACCAGATAGTCGATGATGGCGCCGGACTCGTGCACGACAGTCTCGCCGTCTGTAATGACCGGCGACTTGCCGAGGGGATGGATGGCCAAGAGCTCAGGGGGCGCCAGACGGGTGGTCTGGTCGCGCTTGTAGTCTCGGATCTCGTAGGGGAGGGCGAGCTCCTCAAGCAGCCAGAGGATGCGCTGAGACCGGGACTCGTTCAGGTGGTGGACGATGATCATCTCGCGCCTCAGTCTTTGATGTGGATCAGCATCTTGCCGGTATTCAGCCCCTCGAACAGGCCGATTAGACCTTCTGGCGCGCGTTCGAAACCCTCCAGCACCGTTTCCTGGTGCTTGATGCGCCCATCCTTCAGCCATCCGGTCATGTCGGCGAGGAAGACTGCGTTCAGGTGGGCGAAGTCGACCGAGACGAACCCCTCCATCCGCACCCGCTTGTAAATCATGCTGGAGAGGTTGCGGACGCCCTCGCCGGCGCCGTTGTAGGTGGAGATCATGCCGCAGACCGGAATGCGGCCGCGGATGTTCATCCGCGGCAGAACCGCATCGAGGTGGGCGCCGCCGACATTCTCAAAATAGACGTCGATACCGTTCGGGGTCGCCGCGGTAAGCGCCGCGGCGAGGGGCTCGGCCTTGTAGTTGATCACCCTATCCAGGCCGACCACGTCCCTGAGCCAAGCCGCCTTCTGCTCTGAGCCGGTGGAGCCGACCACATAGCAGCCTTTGATTTTAGCGATCTGCGCCGCCACGGACCCCACCGCGCCGCCCGCGGTGGAGACGAACACCTGCTCGCCGTCCTTGAGGGCGCCGATTGTCAGAAGCCCGCCATAGGCGGTCAGGCCCGTCCCGCCGAGGGCGTGCATGTAAACGGTGAGCGGCAACCCAGGATCGGGCTCTAGCTTGGTCAATCCCTTGCCTTCTGAAACGAACCGCTCGCAAAAACCAAGTCCGTGGCGCACGAGATCGCCCTCCTTCAGGACCGGATGGCGCGACTGAACCACACGGCCGATCCCGCCGCCGAGCAGCGGGACGCCCAGCGCTTGATCGGCGTCCAGCCTAGGGCGCATGTAGGGGTCGACGGACATGATGAGCGCCTCGATTTGCACCTGCCCTTCGCCCGCGTCCGGAACCGTCGCCTCGACGAGGGCGAAGTCGTCTAGGACCGGAAGACCCTTGGGCCGACGGACGAGGTGGATCTGGCGAGCCTGGGTCATGGGGCGTGTCCTTCTGCAGTAAACCGCGCTGTGGGCGTCTTGCGCGCCGATCCCGCCTTACGGCGTCGCGACGCGTTTGCGGGCGAGCGCCTGTGCGGCCTCTCGCGAGAGGCGAGCCCGTTCAGATCAGGGCGCGTTTGGCCTCGATCACCTCCCACATGCGCGCCGTGACGTCCACGCCGGTAAAGCGCTTCAGCTGTTGGGCGCCCGTCGGGGAGGTGACGTTGATCTCCGTCAGATAATCGCCGATGACGTCTATGCCGACAAAGATCAGCCCTCGCGCCTTCAGCTCGGGCCCGATCAAACGGCATATTTCGAGGTCTCGCTGGGTCAGCTCCACAGCATCGGCCCGCCCGCCCCGGGCCAGGTTGGAGCGCACCTGACCTTCGGCCGGAATACGATTGATGGCGCCGACAGGCGCGCCGTCGACCAAGAGGATGCGTTTGTCGCCCTTGGACACGGCCGGAATGAATTTCTGACCGATGACCGGCTCGCGCCCGATCAGGGCGTGCAACTCCAGAAGGGCGTCAAGGTTGGGATCGTCTTTTTTGAGTTTGACCACCCCTGAACCGCCGCCGCCATAAAGCGGCTTTAGAACTATGTCGCCGTGGCGGGCGTGGAAGTCATGCAGGGCGTCCGCGTCGGCGGTGATCAGCGTCGGCGGCTGCAGCCCTTCAAACTCAGTCACAAACAGCTTCTCAGGCGCATTGCGCACCTCTGCCGGATCGTTCACCACAAGGGTCTTTGGGTGGATCTGCTGAAGGATATGGGTGGTGGTGATGTAGGCGAGGTCGAACGGCGGATCCTGACGCAGCAGCACCACGTCGAAGGTGGATAGATCGACCACCTCCGCCGGGCCTGAGGTCGCGTGCTCTCCGCGTCTGGCTTCGCGGACATGAAGGGGGTGGGCGCGCGCGGTGACGCGCCGGTCTTCCGTTGCAAGGGCCGCCGGCGGATACCACCAAAGCCTGTGGCCGCGCGCCTGCGCGCTGAGGGCCATCAGGAAGGTGGTGTCGGTCTCCGGATTTACGCCATGCACCGGGTCCATCTGGATCGCGACCTTGAGGGACATGGTTTCTCCGGCTCGGACTGAAGTCTCGATCTAGACGCGGCGGGGTCCAGCGCCAAGGCTTGACCCATGCTGCTTTATCCGTTGGCGACGCCTCCGGCATGCGCCGGCAAGACCCCGAGCAGCTCGATCTTGAACACCAGGACCGAGTTTGGCGGAATAACGCCGCCCGCACCCCGCTCGCCATAGCCGAGCTTAGGCGGCAGATAGACATACCAGGTATCCCCGACGTGCATCTTTGGAAGGATCTCCATCCATCCCGGCACCAGCGCGTCGAGCCCCATAACCGCAGGCTGGCCCTGGCGGTAGGTGCTGTCGAACACCGTGCCGTCGATCAGGGTTCCTTCATAGTTGATCTTGATCTCGTCGCCCCTCTGCGGGCTGAGGCCTCCGGCCGGCCCGGCGCTGAGGACTTTGTACTGAAGGCCATCGGGCAGGACGGTCACCCCAGGGGCCTTGGCGTTTTTGGCCAGGAATTTGGCCCCGTCCGACGTGTCCGCCGCGCCTGCGACTTTGCTGGCGGGCCCTGGGCTGCAGGCGGCGAGGATGAGGACAAAAAGGAGCGCTGAACCGGAGCGAAGGCCGGAGCGAAGGCCGGAGCGAAGGGGAGTGGGCATGAGCAGCCTTAGCGTTGTCGCGGCGCATAGCCTCGGCCGCGGAGCGCCTCGACGACCTCCTGGCTGTGCGCGGCGTCGCGGGTTTCGATCAAGATGTCGAATTCGGCGCCCTTGGCGGGCACATCGAGCGCCAGCCGGTTATGGGCCACCTCGATGATGTTGGCTCCGCAGGCGCCGATGATATTGGAGACCGTGCCGAGCAGCCCGGGCCGGTCGTCGCCGACGATGCGCAAAGAAATGATCCGCTTCTCGCGCACGAGCTCGCGGGTCAGCACCGAGGCCAAGAGACGACTGTCGATATTGCCGCCGCTGATCACCACCCCGGTCTTGCGACCGGCGAACAGGTCAGGATAGGTCAGAAGGGCGGCCAGGGCGGCGGCGCCGGCCCCCTCGACGATGGTCTTCTCCACATTGGCGTAGAGGGCGACCGCCTGCTCCAACTGCGGCTCTTCCACCAGGAGCACCTCCTGGATCAAAGGGCGGAGGATGGCGTAGGTGAGTTCGCCAACCGCCTTGACGGCGATGCCCTCCGCGATCGTCTGGCCGCCGCCGGAGGATTTCAAGCCGCGCATGCGGTTGGTGAACGAGGGGTACATGGCCGGCTCGACGCCATAAAGACCGATCTGCGGCCGGATCGCCTTGGCCGCCGTCGCCATGCCGGCCATCAACCCGCCGCCGCCGATCGGCACGACCAGGGCGTCGAGGTCCGGGGCGTCCTCGAGCATCTCGAGCGCCACCGTGCCCTGACCGGCGATGACGTCCGGATCGTTGAACGGGTGTACAAACACAAGCTGGCGCGCCTGACAGATGGCCTCTGCATGCGCTGCGGCGTCGTCGTAGGTCTCGCCCTCCAGCACCACCTCGGCGCCGAAGTCTCGGGTGTGTTCGACCTTCACGGTCGGGGTGTTGCGCGGCATGACAATCACCGCCGGCACCCCGAGATTGGCGGCGTGAAAGGCCAGCGCCTGGGCGTGATTGCCGGCCGATGCAGCGATGACCCCGCGTCGCCGCTCACCCTCGCCCATGAGGAGCAGCTTGTTCAGCGCTCCGCGCTCCTTGTAGGCGGCGGTGAACTGCAGGTTCTCGAACTTGACCCACACCTGCGTTCCGCAGATGCGCGACAGGGTGCGCGACAGACGGCACGGGGTGCGCTCGACCCGCCCCCTCAGCCTGTCGGCGGCGGCGCGGATGTCCTGGATGCTGACCGAGCTTGGGCTCGGGTCTGCGACAGCGGCGGCGGAAACGGGCATGAAGCGATCCTATAGCGGCGCCGTCCTTAAAGGTTTTTCCGCGCCGAGGGAAACGGCGGAGCGCGCCTTAGGGCGCCTTAACGGACGGCGGATGGACGACCCGGCCCCTTAGGGCGCGTCGCAGGATCGACACGGCGCGCGCGTTTATGGTGATCCAGGCGTTCTGACCGGATCCGAAGGACAGGAAGACGAAGATGTCGGCGACCTGGATCTCAGCCGAGGAAGCCCAGGCGCGTCTCGGGGTCAAGCTTCAGACCCTTTACGCCTATGCCTCGCGTGGGCTGATCGTGACCCGGTCCGACGCTTCGGATCCGCGCCGCAGCCTCTATGCGGCGGAAGATGTCGCACGCCTCGCCCTTCGAAAAATGCGAGGTCGCCGGGCCTCGCTCGCCCTAGAGACGCTCCGCTTCGGAGAACCGGTTCTGTCCAGCGCCCTCACCCATATCGCCGGCGGCCGGCTTTACTACCGGGGGCTGGACGCCGCCGAACTCGCCCGGACCGCCGCCCTTGAAGATGTTGCGCGTTTGCTCTGGGCCTGCGACGAGGATCCCTTCCCGCGGCTGGCGCCCCACCCGGTCGCGGTTTCAGGTCCCGAAAGCCGCGGCCGCGCCTTCGCCCTCCTGGCCCATAGGGCGGCCAATGACCCGGCCACGTCCGGCAGGGCCGAACGCACCTTGAAGCGCGAAGCCGCCTCGGTGCTCGCCGATCTGGTCGATGCGATCTGCGCAGCGGCGCGCAGCGGACCGATGCACGAGCGTCTGGCCCGGAGCTGGCGCATCGAAGGCCAGAAGGTCGACGTGCTCCGCTGCGCCCTGGTGCTGAGCGCCGACCATGAGCTCAACGCCTCGACCTTCGCCGCCCGCGTGGCGGCCTCAACCGGCGCGCCCTTGGCGGCCTCGGCTCTCGCGGGCCTCGCCGCCCTGTCCGGTCCGCTTCACGGCGGCATGACCATGCAGATCAACGGATTTATCGCCGAAGTCCGCCGGACGTCCGACCCCGGCGCCGCGGCGATGAAGCGGCTGGCGCAGGGGCTGGACGTGCCCGGCTTCGGCCATCCCCTCTATCCGGACGGCGATCCCCGCGCCAAAGCCCTTAGGGCGTGTTTTGACTATTCGGAGGAGATGAAAGCGATTGCGAGGGCCGGGGAGGCCGTCACCGGTTCACCGCCGAACCTGGACTTCGCTTTGGTGGCCGTCTGCCGAACCCTCGGCCTGCCCAATGACGCCGCCTTCGCCCTGTTCACGGTCGGGCGGACCGTGGGCTGGCTGGCGCACGCCCTTGAGCAGAGAGCCTCCGGCGGCGGGGTGATCCGCCCGCGCGCCCGCTATATTGGTGTTCCGCCGCCATCGCCCGGATCATCCAAGGGCGAATAGCCGGCCGTCAGTCGGCGCAGACCGGGCAGGCTGGATCCGCGCCGATCCGCACGGTCCGGGTTTCAGCCGCAAGGGCGTCGTAAATCAGAAGCCGCCCGCCAAGGTCTTCGCCGGCGCCGGTGATGCGCTTGATCGCCTCCATCGCCATCATGGCGCCGATCACCCCGGCGAGGGCGCCCACCACGCCCACCGCTGCGCAGGTCTCCCCTTCGATGGGAAGCTCAGGAACGAGGCAACGATAGCAGGGCCTGGCGTCGAACACGGCGACCTGTCCGGTCCAGCGGGCGATGGCGCCGGAGACAAGCGGGACCCGCGCGGCGACACAGGCGGCGTTGATGCAAAAGCGACTGGCGAAGGCGTCGGTGCCGTCAAGCACAAGGTGGTAGCCGGATATCAGATCGGCGGCGGTCTCGGCGGTCGCCGCCAGCGCATGGTCCTGGATCTCGATCCTGGGGTTGAGCCCGCTCAAGCGCTTTCGCGCGGCCTCGACCTTCAAGGCGCCGATGTCCTGGGTATCGAACAGCACCTGGCGCTGCAGATTTGACAGGGCGACGGTGTCAGGATCGGCGAGGCCGAGGACGCCGACGCCCGCCGCGGCGAGATAGAGGGCTGCGGACGATCCCAAACCCCCGGCGCCGACGATTAGGACGCGCGCCGCTCTCAATTTCTGCTGCCCTGGACCGCCGATCTCGCGCAGCACCAGATGGCGGGCGTATCGCTCGACATCATCGCCGGAGAAGGGGGGAGGGGTGAAGGCGCTCATCGCAGCATGGAGCGCTGCTGAGGGCTGAGGTCAAGCCGTCGCTTCAGGCTTGAACCCGGGCGCCGTCGCCCCACCGCTCCACGGCCTCCTGCCCCAGCATGGCCAGCTTTCGCCCTAAGCCCCAGTGGTAGCCCGTCAGCCGGCCGTCTTTGGCGATGGCGCGATGACAGGGGATCAGAAACGAGATCGGATTGGCGCCGATCGCGGCGCCGGCGGCGCGGGCGGCTCCAGGCTTGCCGGCCCAGGCGGCGACCTGTCCATAGCTGGCGGTATGGCCTTTGGGGATTCTCAACAGGGCTTTCCAGACCTGCACGTGGAAGGGCGGACCCATGAGGACCAGGTCCGGGACCTCGCCCGCCTGGACGAATACGGCTGCGGCCGTCGCCCCAGCCTTGGCGTCGTCGCGCGCCCAGGTCGCAGATGGCCAGCGGGCGTGCATGTCCTGCAAGGCCGCCGCCTCCTCGCCGGGTCGGCAGAAGGCGAGACCGCAAAGCCCCCGCGGCGTTTGTGTGACGAGGGCGAGGCCGAAGGGGCAGGGCGCGTAGCCGAAGCTGATGTCGACCCCTTCGCCGCGCCGGCGCGCCTCACCCGGTGTGATCGCTTCGTGCGACACAAAAAGGTCGTGCAGGCGCGATGGTCCCGACAGGCCGACGTCGTAGGCGGCGTCGAGCACAGTGGCGCCCGCCTCCAGGCGGCCCCGGGCCTCAGCGTGGGCGATGGCGGACATAAAGGTCTTTGGGCTGACGCCGGCCCAGCGCGTGAACACCCTCTGGAAATGGAAGGGCGACAGGCCGACCGCCTGGGCCGCGTCCTCCAGGCTCGGCCGGTCCTGCCAGCGTTCCGCCAGCCAGGCCAGGGCGTCCGCCATGCGCTGATAGTCGCCCGCCTGCTCGGTCAGGCGCTCGAGGGCGCGGGCCTCGACGGTGTCGTTGATCGTCGGCATGCAAGGAGCTTACCGGATCCGCGCGCAGGGTCCGCCCGCTTCTTGCGCCGTTCTAGACCTTGACCTGGGCGCCGAGCTCCACCACCCGTCCTGGAGGGATGTGGAAGAAGTCGGTGGGATTGGCCGCGTTCTTCAGCAGGAAAATATAGAGCTTGTCCTGCCATAGGGGCATGCCCCGGCTTGAGCTTGGAACCACCGAGCGGCGGCCGAGGAAGAACGACGTCGACATGATGTCGAATTTCAATCCCCGCTTTTTGCAGAGGTTGAGCGCCTTGGGGACGTTGGGGCTCTCCATGAAGCCGTAGTTGATCACGAGCTTCTTGAAATCGTCGCTGACGGGAATGAGTTCGAGCCGCTCGTCAGGGGGCACGCGGGGCGTTTCGGCGGTCCGCACGGTCAAAACCACATTCTTCTCGTGCAAAACCTTGTTGTGCTTGAGGTTGTGCATCAGGGCCACCGGGGCGACGTCCGGGTCCGAGGTCAGGAAAATGGCCGTGCCCGGCACCTTATGGGGCGCCCTGGCCTTCAGCATCTCGATCAGGTCCACCAGGGGCACCGAATCTCGGCGGGTTTTCTCGGTAAGGATCTGGCTGCCGCGCACCCAGGTCGACATAACCAAAAAGAGGACGGCGCCGATCAAGAGCGGGAGCCAGCCGCCTGAAGCGATCTTCAGGCCGTTCGCCGCCAGGAAGACCGTGTCGATGGTGATCAGCGGCGCCACCAGCAGCAGGACCGCCCACAGCTTCCAGCGCCACATGTGCCGCGCGACGATGAAGGCCAGGATCGTGGTCACCAGCATGGTGCCCGTCACCGCCAGGCCGTAGGCATTGGTCAGGTTGTCGGCGTTTTGAAACACCAGCACCAGAACCAGGACGCCCACCATCAGCATGGTGTTGATCTGCGGCAGAAAGATTTGTCCCGACTGGGTCTCTGAGGTCCGCTTCACATCCATGCGCGGGAGGAGTCCCAAGAGAATGCCCTGCTGACTGAGGGAATAGGCGCCTGTGATGACCGCCTGGCTGGCGATGACGGCGGCCATGACGGAAATGACCACAAGGGGAATGCGCATGACCGGCGGGGCCATGACAAAGAACCAGTCGAGGTTCTCGAACGCCCGGTGGTGAACGGCGGCCGAGCCTAGCGTCTTCAGCACAAAGGCGCCTTGGCCAAGATAGTTCAGCGCCAGGCAGGGCAGGGCGAAAAACAGCCAGGACGCCTGGATCGGCCAGCGCCCGAAATGGCCCATATCGGCGTAAAGGGCCTCGGCGCCGGTCACGGTCAGGAACACCGATCCCAAAACCAGGAAGCCGACCAGACCATGGCGCAGCATGAATTCGACAGCGAAATGGGGACTGAGCGCCAGGAGCACGCCGGGATCGTCCACGATGTGAACGGCCCCGATGGCGCCGATGGCGATGAACCAGATCACCATCACCGGCCCGAACAGTTTGGCGACGCTGGCGGTTCCTCGCGCCTGCACGACGAACAGGCCGACCAGAATGACAAACGAGGCGATGGTGATCTCGTGGGGGGTCACCAAATTGCGGATTTGCGGAATGTCGTGCAGGCCCTGGAAGGCCCCCAGCACTGAAATGGCCGGGGTGATCACAGCGTCGCCGTAGAACAGGGACGCGCCGATCACGCCGAGTAAGAAGACGGCTCTGGTCCGCTTGCCGAGGGCGCGCTGGGCCAGGGCCATCAGCGACAGAACCCCGCCCTCGCCTTTGTTGTCCGCCCGCATCACGAAGAGGACGTATTTGACCGTGACCACGATCAGGAGCGCCCAGATCGCCAGAGAGACCACCCCGAGGACCGCGGGGCGGGTCATGGGATCGCGCATCGCCTGTCCGATCGCTGCATTGAAGGCGTAGAGCGGGCTGGTGCCGATGTCCCCGAAGACGACGCCGACCGAACCGATGGCGAGGCCCCAGAAGGTCTTTCGACTGTGGGCGTGGGGGTGATGGAGCGCAGGGTCCTCGACCACGCCATGCACCTCGGGCTTTACGCAAGCGCCAGGCTTTTCGATCGATAGGCGGGGCGGGTTCGAGGGCGCCTCGTCCGTCGCGGACGGGGTCGCCCCATAGGCCTGGACAGCCATTCAGCTCCTCCGGAGGGCGCGAATGTGGGGCACACCTCGTCAAATGCAAGCGCCGCTAACGGCGTTGCGGCCGGCGCGATACGCCTATTTTCGGCGCCGTACAATCACATCGGCGTCGCAGTCGGCTTTGCAGCGACGGGGCGCCTCATTGAACGGCGTGATATGGGGCCTACTTTGCTGAGTGAACCCGGGTTTGTCTATTTCATGTCCGACAGCCAACGATTCCCCGTCGCCGCCCACGCCCTGGCGTATCTGGCGCACGCCCACGCCTGCGATCCGCAGAGCGCGGTGTCGAGCGGCGAGCTCGCCTTGTCCATGCCGACCAATCCGGTCGTCGTGCGGCGCGTCACCGCGATGCTGGCCAAGGCGGGACTGATCGCCACCCGCGCCGGCGCTTCGGGCGGAGCCTGGCTGACCGCCAAACCGGAGACCATCACCCTGGACCGTGTGCTGCGTGCGGTAAACGGGTGCGCCCATCTCGGCTCCCCGCCGCCGGGCGCGAAAGGCTGTCCGGTGGGGGAGAAGATTCCGGATGCGGTCAGGCTCGCCATCGAAGCGGCGGACCAGGCGGCGGCCGAGCGACTGTCCCAGATCACCGTGGCCGATCTATTGGCCCACGCCGCCGCCAAGGCGGCATGACGCAAGGTCAGGCGTTCCCGCCGGATTAAACGCCAGACCTCAGGCGTCCAGGCGCGCCGGCCGGCCGGCCCCCGCCTCACGGAGCGCCGCGTTGGCGATGGTGAGCTTGGCGAAGGTCCAGCCCCCGCCGCCCCCTTCGATATCGGAGATCACACCCGCCGCCCGCTCCACGGCCGCCCGGCGCGGCTCGATCCAGGTCTCTAAGAGCGCATGGACGTCGCCAAGGCGCCTCGTCCGCCTGGCGGCGACCGATTCGGCGACCGCCCGCGCCCGCGCCAGCTGCTCGTCGAAGAGCTCGACCATCACGCCTCGAAGCGCTTGGCGCTCGTAGGGATCGGACGGCTGAATGGCGCTCGCTGCAGCCCGTAGACGATCGAAGCCGAAAACGCCGCCTGTGGCATGATAAAGCCGGCCGGCCGACACCGGCTCCAGGTCGCACGCCCCCGAGAGGTCTGCGATGCTGACCGCCGCGGTCATCGGGCGCAGGGCCGCCACAGTGGCCGCGACGCCTTCCGGCGCGCCGGCTTCCACGAACCGCCGGGCCCGGTCCGCAGCCGCCCGGCGCTCGAACGGAGACAGGATCGCCGCGCCCTCGGCATGAAGCGCATCCGCGGCCGGCCGGTAGGAATCGATCAGGCCCTCCACCCCAAGGGTCAGCGCAGCCGCGTGACGAGCCAGCCAGAAGGTCTGCCCGCGCAGGACATCAGCGACCTCCTGATACAGCATCACCTGCGCCTGCGCCGGCGCTTTCAGGTCAAGCTGGCTTATCGCGCGCCAGGCGTCGTCCAGCCGCAGACCCTGGCGCGCGGCCTCGAACGCCTTGACCAGAACGGCGGCGTCGCAGGGGACGGCGTGCTTTAGGCGGCCGGAGAACGTCGGTCCGACCATGTCGACCATGGTGTTGGCGACCACTGTCGCGATGATCTCTCGCCGAAGCCGGTGGCTGCGCATCTCGCGCTCGAACCCTCTCAGCGCCGTCGGGAAATAGTCCACGAGGGTCCTTTCAAAATAAGGATCGTCCGGTGCGTCCGAGGCGAGGATCTCGGCGGAGAGCTCGAGCTTGCCATAGGCGGTCAGCACCGCCAGTTCCGGTCGGGTCAGGCCGCGGCCTGATGCGATCAGGTCGGCGACCGCCGCCGCCCGCGGAAGCCCCTCGACCTTGCGATCGAGGCGGCCGCGGGCCTCGAGATCGAGCATGAACCGGCCCTGCGCGTCGAGGTCGGCGACCGCGGAGGCCTCCTGAAGCGAGAGTCCGAGGGTCTGGGCGTAGTTGTGCGCGAGGACGTGGGCGGCGACCTCGTCTGTCATCTGCACCAGCAATGCGTCGCGATTGGCCGGCTTGAGGGCGCCGAGGGCCTCGGCCTGATTGGTCAGGATCTTGATATTGACCTCGTGATCGGATGTGTCCACGCCTGCGGCGTTGTCGATCGCGTCGGTGTTGATCCGTCCGCCGCGGCCCTGCGGCCCGCCGGATCGGGCATAGGCGATCCGCCCCGCCTGGGTCAGGCCGAGATTGGCGCCCTCGCCCACCACCTGAGCCCGGAGCTCCGGCCCATCGATGCGGATGGCGTCGTTCGCCTTGTCGCCGACATCGGCATGGCTCTCTGCCGCCGCCTTCACGTAGGTGCCGATCCCGCCGAGATAGAGCAGCTCCACCTCGGCCGTGAGAATGGCGCGCATCACGTCGCTGGGGGCGGTCTCCCCGGGCGCAAGCCCCAAAACGGCGGCCGCCTCCGGGCTTAGGATCACAGTCTTGGCTGCGCGTGGGAAAACGCCGCCGCCCTTGGAGATCTGGGTCAGATCGTAGTCGGCCCAGGAAGAGCGGGGCAGGTCGAACAGGCGCCGGCGCGCCTCCCAGCTCGCCTTGGGATCCGGATCGGGGTCGATGAAGATGTGGCGGTGGTCAAAGGCGGCCACGAGCCGGATCGCCTTTGACAGCAGCATGCCATTGCCGAACACGTCGCCTGACATGTCCCCGACGCCGACACAGGTGAAGGCTTCGGTCTGGATGTCCTTGCCGAGTTCGCGGAAGTGGCGTTTCACCGCCTCCCAAGCGCCGCGGGCGGTTATGCCCATGGCCTTGTGATCGTAGCCGTGGCTTCCCCCGGAGGCGAAGGCGTCGCCGAGCCAGAAACCATAGGCCTCTGCAACGCTGTTGGCGATGTCCGAGAAGCTCGCTGTGCCCTTGTCGGCGGCGACCACCAGGTAGGGGTCGTCCCCCTCGTGGCTGATCACACCGGCCGGACGGATCACCCGGCCGGTCGCATCGAGGTTGTCGGTGATATCCAGCAGGCCCGACAGGAAGATCTTGTAGGCGTCCACCGCTTCGGCGCGGATGGCGTCCTGGGTTCCGCCGCGGGGCAGGCGTTTTGGAAAGAACCCGCCTTTGGCCCCGACGGGGACGATCACCGCGTTTTTCACCTGCTGGGCTTTGACGAGACCCAGCACCTCAGTACGAAAGTCGTCGCGGCGGTCGGACCAGCGCAGGCCGCCGCGCGCCACCGGACCGAAGCGAAGGTGCACGCCCTCCACGCGCGGCGACCAGACGAAGATCTCGCGGAACGGCTTTGGCGCCGGCAGCGCGTCGAGCGCGCGCGAGGCGACCTTGAATGCGATGTAGGCCTTGGGCGAGCCATCCGCGCCGGTCTGGTAGAAGTTTGTGCGTTGCATGGCCCGCACGACCAGGGCCAGCCGGCGAAGCGCCCGGTCGTGGTCGAGGCTCTCGACTCCCTGCAGCGCCGCCACGATGCCGGTGAAGATGGCCTCGGCCTGCGCGCTGCGTTGGGCGACATCCGCAGCGATGGCCGGATCGAATTTGGTGCGAAAGAGATCCAGGATCAGCCGAACCACGCCCGGGAAGGCGCTGAGCGCCTGTTCCTGAACCGCCTGCGACGGATCGAGGCCGGACTGCTGGCGATACCGCGCGATCGCGCGCACGAGCGCCGCCTCGCGCCAGGACACCCCGAGCTCCAGCACCAACCGGTTGAAGCCGTCGCTTTCGGTGGCGCCGGTCCAGATGGCCAAGAAGGCGTCCTCGAACGGCGCCTTCACATCGTCGAACACCAGATGCGCGCCGCGTTCATCCTTAAGTTCAAACTCGTGCACCCAGACGCGGGTGCTGGTCCCGTCCACCTCCTGGCGGCGGATCTGGAAGCCGTCTTCGGTGAGCGCCTTAAGGCCCATGCTCTCAAGGATCGGCACCACATCGGCCAGGGGCACGAAGGCGCCGACCCGGTAGAGCTTGATGCGGAACGACAGCGTGGAATCGTCCGCATGGCGATACGCCCGGATCCTGAGGGTCTGTTCGTCGTCTCCCTCGAGCGTTTCGATCACATGAAGGTCAGCCAGGGCGTCTTCGGCGGAGTTTCGGTCCCGATACCCGGCGGGGAAGGCGCCGGCGTAGCGGGTCAAGAGCGCGCCGACGCGGCCGGGCGTTAAGCCGCCGCCCCTGGCGGCGGCCTCGAACCGGTCCGACCAGGTGCGGACATGTTCGGCGATTTCCGTCTCGATGCGCCTGGGATCCGGCGTCGGATGATCGCCCGGCGAAACGCCGATGATGAAGTGGAGCCGCGCGAGCGGCTGATCGGACGAGGTCAGATAGACCGCCGACACCCGCCCGCCGTAGGCGTCGGCCAGGATTTTGCCGGCGCGAAGGCGCACATTCTGATCATAGCGATCGCGCGGCACGAACAGCAGGACAGACACGAACCGGTCGAAGGGGTCGGTTCGGGTGAACAGTCGCACCCTCGGCCGGTCCGAAAGATGCAGTATGCCGGTGGCGATATCGAAGAGGTCGCCTTCGTCGATCTGGAACAGCTCATCCCGCGGATAGGTTTCCACGATGCTGCGCAGCCGCTTGCCGTTGTGCGCCGAAGGGTTCAGGGCCGCGCGCCGAAGCACGCTCTCGATTTTGCGTCGAACCAAAGGCAGGCTATGGGCCGGCTCGTCGTAAGCCTCCGCGGTGAAGAGGCCCACAAAGCGGATCTCGCCATAGGCCTGGCCGCTTGCGTCGTATCGCTTGACGCCGATGTAATCCATGTTGGCGCGCCGATGCACCCGGGCGAGGAGGTTGGATTTAGCCACCACCAGGGGCGCGGCGTCCTTGAGATAGGCGGCCAGGCCCGAGGCCAGGACAGCGGGCTCCGAAGCGCGGCGCAGGACCGAGCGGGTCACGTCGCGAAGCACGCCAAGGCCGTCCTCCGCGCGGAATCGAGGCTCCTCTGGCGCATAGGCGCCGTTCGGCAGGCGCGGATACTCATACGTCCGCGCGCCCAGAAACACGAAGCGGTCGCCGGTCAACCACTTGAGGAAGGCGATATAGTCCTCCCGGGGATAGGGGCCTTCGGGCGCAGGGGAGGTCTCAAGCTCGCTCGCCGCCCTCGCCATCAGGTCGAGCATGGCCGAAAAGTCGGCCACTGACGCGGCTACGTCCGCCAGGGTCGACGCCATGCCCTCGAGCAGCGCCTCCCGGCGATCCTCGCCCACGGGCTCCATCATGACGACGATGATCGAGGTGTCGCGCCCGTGGAGGCTGATCACCGGGTGGAACATGGCTTTGACGAGCAAGCCTTCCTCGCCAACCTCGCTCATGACGCTGTCGACAAGGAAGGGTTTGTCGGTCTGGACCGCGATCAACAGGTCCATCGCCAGGCGCTCGCCCGATACGCTTCGCCCAGGCAGCAGCCTTATGAGCGGCTCCTCCGTGAGGGGCGCCTCGCTCGCCGCGGTCCACGCGGCGGTAAGGTTGGCGATCAGGTCTTCACCGGAGAGCTCAGGCAATTCGTCGGGCCGCCAGTCCGAGATCGCCTGGTCGAGAAAATCATGGGCCGCGACGTCAAGACGTTTACGTCCGAGCGTCCTTGCAAAGCTTCGCTCGAGAGTCTCCCTCTCCGCCTCCGCTGGGTTGCGGATGGTGCTTACGCCGCTCATGGTCGTTTCCGTCGTTTTTCTAACCCTTACGGGCGGTTTTGGCGCAGAGTCATGTCCAAACGCTAACGATCAGTCCAACCGAGCAAATCGCCGGGGGATAATTAAAAGCGCCGCCGACGGCGTTAGCACATCGGCGGCGCGCGGCCCCGCCGCGGGGGAACGGCAGAGCCTTCAGACGACGCGGGGCTCGTGGGGGACGGGGGTCGCGTCGTCGGTCGGAGAGGGTGTCCCGACGCAGTGAAGATAGGCGCGCAAGGCCAGGGACGCCATACCCCGAGGCTGAATTCGCCCGTTCACGGTTCCGTGACGCCCTCAGCCGGCGTCGACCGGCGCGGGCGACGCAGCACAGGCTCATGTTCCGGGGCGCCGTCGCCCGACAGCAGCACGGCGATCCAGCGCGAGCCTTCGAACTGGGACAGGACGATAATGCCGGTGACGGTCAGCGGGGTCGACAGGAACATCCCGGGGATGCCCCAGATCGCGCCCCACAAGGCCAAGGACAACAACACCACCACAGGATCGATGTTCAGGCTGTCGCGCTGCATGCGCGGCTGGATTACGTTTCCGACCACGAACATGATCACTTCAAGCCCGACGAACAGGAACAGGGCCGGCCAGAAGGTTGGGAACTGGACCAACGCGAACAGGGGCGGCAGGACCGTGCCGATGGCGCCGCCGATCACCGGAACATAGACCGCGACGAAGATCAGAAAGGCCCAGAAGGTCGCATTGGGAAGGCCGATGGTGGCCATAAGCCCCCAGGCGCCCGCGGCGATCGCAGCGCCGGTGACGGACTGAATCCAAAGATAGCGTTCGAGGCCGTTTCGGATGCGGACGAAGACGGCGATCGCGTGTGTGCGTTCGTTGGCGTCCGGAAAGAGGGCGTCCACCTTTTTCTCGAAGCCCTGCCGCGATGCGATCAAAAAGCCAAGGTAAATCAGCACCAGGGTCGCGCCGCCGCCGAAGGCTTGCAGGGCGCGAGCGACGTCGCCGATGTATTTTTGAGGATTGATCTGATCGATGATCTGCTGGACCGTCGGCGGCACATGAACGCCAAGGGCGCCGCCGATCTGGGCGATGACGGCGTTGAGCCGCGGCAGGTCCTTGATCATCTCCTGAATGAAACCGGCCGTGTTGTTGACCACCACATAGACCGTGACGCCGAAGCCGAGGGCGGTCAGGAGCAGCGCGACGGGCAAGGCCGCCCATTCCGGCAGAAACGGCGTGCGGGCCAGAAGGCGCGCGAAGCCGTCGACCATCACCATCAAAAACAGGGCGAGCACCAGCGGCGTCAGGATGGCGGCGCCCCAAAGCAGGGCGGCCCCGGCGAGGATCACGGCCACGACGACCAGCGCGTTGCGGGCTGTTCCCGAATTCGTCATCGCCGCCGGTTCCAGATCATGGTGCGACTGTCGGCGCACCGGGCTTTGGGGTCAACGCCTGGCGGGCCCCCGCCGAGCGAACACTTGCAGACATAAAGATATCTTTATATGTTGCCTCAAGTTCATGGCCGGCTGGGGCGGATCCTGGCGTGACGGCCGGCTTTCGGAGTGTAGCCTTGGCCCGTTCGTCCTACATCTTCACCTCGGAAAGTGTGTCCGAGGGGCACCCGGACAAGGTCGCCGACCGCATCTCCGATACGGTCGTTGACGCTTTCCTGAGCGAAGATCCTTACGCCCGGGTCGCTTGCGAGACCCTGGTCACCACCAATCGGATCGTCCTTGCGGGCGAGGTGCGCGCGCCCGACAGCAAAATCGACGACATCATCGGCGGTCTTGAAGACAAGGTGCGCGCCGCGATCCGCGAGATCGGCTATGCGCAGAAGGGGTTCCACTGGCGGCTCGCCGATTTTGCCTGCCACCTGCACGCCCAGTCGGCCGACATCGCCATGGGCGTTGACGCGGCGGGCAATAAGGACGAGGGCGCCGGCGATCAGGGGATTATGTTCGGCTACGCCACGAACGAGACGCCCGAGCTCATGCCGGCGACCCTTCAGTACTCCCATAACATCCTGAAAATCCTCGCCGAGGCCCGCCACTCGGGCGAACGTCCTGAACTCGAACCTGACGCCAAGAGCCAGGTGACGCTGCAGTACGAGAACGGCAGGCCGGTCCGCGCCACCTCGATCGTGCTTTCGACCCAGCATCGCGAAGGCCTCACCCCCGCGGACGTGTCGGACTTGGTGCGGCCTTATATTCTTAAGGTCCTGCCAGACGGCTTTGTGACCGCTGACACCGAATGGCATATCAATCCCACCGGTAATTTCGTCATCGGCGGCCCCGATGGCGACGCGGGCCTGACCGGCCGAAAGATCATCGTCGACACCTATGGCGGCGCGGCGCCTCATGGGGGCGGCGCCTTTTCCGGAAAGGATCCGACCAAGGTCGACCGCTCAGCCGCCTACGCCTGCCGCTATCTGGCCAAGAATGTCGTCGCCGCGGGCCTTGCCGACAAGTGCACGATTCAGATCGGCTACGCCATCGGCGTCTCCAAGCCCCTTTCGTTTTACGTCGACCTGGTCGGCGGCCAGATCGATCCGGAGGCGCTCGAGCGCGCCCTGCCTGAGATGATGGGCGGCTGCACGCCGCGCGCTATCCGCGAACACCTAGGGCTTAACCGGCCGGTTTACGCTCGGACCTCCGCCTACGGCCACTTCGGCCGCACGCCGAGCGAAGACGGCGGCTTTTCTTGGGAGAAGACCGACCTGGTCGATCAGTTGAAGGGCCTGGTCTGACGTCCGAGCGCGGAGCGGGCCCCTGACGCCGACGGTCCCTGACGCCGACGGGATGACCAGGCCGCCGCGAAGGCCTATCTTCCGCGGATGAGCGAGATGATCGACCTTGAACCCGCCGTCGCCGTCATGCCCGTGTCGGTGGAGGCGTCCACGCCGATGCGGGTCTACCTCGTCGATGGATCAGGTTACATCTTCCGCGCCTTCCACGCCCTGCCCCAGTTCTCGCGCAAGTCCGACGGCCTGCCGACCGGCGCGGTGGCGGGCTTTTGCAACATGCTCTGGAAGTTTATCTGCGAGACCAAGGCCGACGGCGCCGTTGCGGGCGCCCCGACCCACCTGGCGGTTATCTTCGACGCGTCCGAACGCACCTTCCGAAACGACCTCTACGCGGAATACAAGGCCCACCGACCGCCTCCGCCCCCGGAACTTGTGCCTCAGTTCCCGTTGGTCAGGGAGGCCACCCGGGCGTTCGGCGTGCCGGCCATAGACCTCGCCGGGTTCGAAGCCGACGACATCATCGCTTCTTACGCGCGCGCGGTCGCGGACGCCGGCGGTGAAGTGGTCGTGGTCTCCTCCGACAAGGATCTCATGCAGCTCGTGAATGAGCAGATTTGCCTGCTCGACCCGGTCAAGAACATCAAGATTTGCCGGTCCGAGGTGATCGAGAAGTTCGGCCTTGGCCCTGAACGGGTGGTCGAGATCCAGGCCCTGGCCGGCGATAGTGTCGACAACGTTCCAGGCGCCCCTGGGATCGGGATCAAAACCGCGGCCCAGCTTCTCACTGAGTTCGGAGATCTCGACACCCTGCTTGAGCGCGCCAGCGAGATCAAGCAGCCCAAGAAGCGCGAGACCCTGATGAATTTCGCCGACCAGGTTCGGCTCTCGCGCGAGCTGGTGCGGCTAAAGGATGACGCGCCCCTGCCCCTGCCTGTGGAGGCCCTGACCGTCAGGGAGCCGGATCCGCAGGTCCTCGCCGCCTTTCTGGAAGCGATGGAGTTCCGCACCCTCGCCCGGCGTGTATCCGAACGGATTTCGGGCGCCCCCGCCCCTGGAGGCGGCGTGATCGCGCGCACGGGCGTCCCAAGACCGGTGCTCGACGAGGGCGCGATCCAGCTGATCGATCCCGAAGCCTATCACTGTATCACAAGCCTTCCCGAGCTCGACGCATGGATTGCGCGCGCCAGCGCCGCCGGCGTCGTCGCCTTCGATACGGAGACTGACGCCCTGGGCTCGGCCTCTGCGGGGCTATGCGGCGTGTCTTTGGCCATCGCGCCAGGGGAGGCGGCCTATATCCCGGTGGGCCACTGCGCGGCGGACAAACCCCTTGGCGGCCTGGACTTCGGCGATGACCAACGGAGCGGCGGCGGCGATTGGATCCAGGCGCCGCTGGACGGCGTGCTGGCGCGGCTGAAGCCGCTCTTGGAAGACCCGGCCGTCCTCAAGATCGGCCACAACGCCAAGTACGATATCGCCGTCCTGGCCCGCTATGGCGTCACGGTCGCCCCGATCGACGACACCATGCTGATCTCCTACGTCCTCGAGGGCGGCCTGCATGGACATGGGATGGATGAGCTGTCCCAGCTTCACCTCGGTCACACCCCCATTCCGTTCAAGACGGTCGCCGGCGTCGGCCAGAAGCAGATCTCCTTCGCCCAGGTCGAGCTCAAGGCCGCCACCTGTTATGCGGCCGAGGATGCGGATGTGACCCTTCGCCTGTGGCGGACGCTGAAGCCGCGACTGCGTAAAGAGGGTCTGCTCAACGTCTATGAGACCCTCGAGCGCGGCATGCCGGCGGTCTTGGCGGCCATGGAGCTCGAGGGGGTCAAGGTCGACGCCGAGCGCCTGCGCCGGCTCGGGCATGAATTCTCCTTGAAGATGGTCGAGCTCGAAGCGCGCGCGCACGCCCTCGCTGGCCGACCGTTCAACCTCGGCAGCCCAAAGCAGATCGGCGACATCCTCTTCGGCGAGATGGGCCTCTCCGGCGCCAAAAAGACCGCCACCGGCGCCTGGGCCACGGATGTGAAGGTGCTCGAAGACCTGGCCGAACAGGGCCATGCCCTGCCGCGCACCATCGTCGACTGGCGCCAGGTGTCCAAACTCAAGAACACCTATACCGACGCCCTGGTCGCGGCCGTGTCCACGCGCACCCAGCGGGTGCACACCTCCTTCTCCCTGGCGGCCGCCTCCACCGGCCGTCTCGCCTCGAGCGATCCGAATCTACAGAACATCCCGATCCGCACCGAAGAGGGTCGCAAGCTGCGCACCTGCTTCATCGCCGAACAGGGCAACGTGCTGATTTCTGCCGACTATTCCCAGATTGAACTGCGGCTCTTGGCCCACATTGGCGATATTCCACAGCTGAAAACCGCCTTCAGCCACGGCTTGGACATCCACGCCATCACCGCCTCGGAGATCTTCGGCGTGCCGGTCGAGGGCATGCCCAGCGACATCCGTCGCCGGGCCAAGGCGATCAACTTCGGCATCGTCTATGGCATCTCAGCCTTCGGTCTGTCCAACCAGCTCGGCATCGAGCAGGGGGAGGCCGCAGCCTATATCAAGACCTACTTCGAACGCTTCCCCGGAATCAGAGACTACATGGAACGCACCCGGGCCTACGCCCGGGAGACCGGCTTTGTGACCACGCTATTTGGACGCAAGATCCATATCCCGGCGGTTCGCGGCCGCACGCCTGCCGAGCGCAGCTTCGGCGACCGGGCCGCCATCAACGCCCCGATCCAGGGCGCCGCCGCCGACATTATCCGCCGGGCCATGATCCGAATGCCAGCGGCGCTCAAGACCGAGGGGCTAAAGGCGCGTATGCTGCTTCAGGTCCACGACGAACTGGTGTTCGAGACCTCCGAGGCCGAGGCCGAGGCGGTTATGATCATCGCCCGTCGTGTCATGGAGCGCGCCGCCGATCCTGCTGTGGCCCTCTCGGTTCCGCTTGTGGTCGAGGCGCGCGCGGCGAAGAACTGGGATGAGGCGCACTAGCCATGATTGAGCATCAGGCTGAGATTCTCACACCGGACGGGGCGATGAGCACCTTCATCCTCCACCCCGAGCGCAATGGGCCCCATCCGGTGGTCCTGTTCTTTATGGACGCGCCAGGGATCCGCGAAGAGCTACGCGACATGGCCCGACGGATCGCCGCGACCGGTTACTACGTCATGCTGCCCAATCTTTACTACCGATCGGGGGTTCAGGAGCTCGGCGGCTTCATCGGCGATAGCCCGCAGGCGCTCGAAGCCCGCAAGCAGATGTTCAGCCTGATGGCCAGCATCGACATTCCCCAGGTGATGCAGGACGTGGACGCCCTGGTCGGCGTCGCGAAAACGGATCCAGCCGCCGACTCCGCTCGGATCGCCACGCTCGGGTATTGTATGAGCGGTCAGTACGCGCTCAGCGCGGCGGCCCGCTATCCGGACGCGGTCAAGGCGGCCGCCTCAATCTATGGCGTGCGTCTGATGACCGATCGACCTGACAGTCCCCACCTTGCCGCCGCAGCCTCCCGCGCTGAGATTTACATCGCCTGGGCTGAGATCGACGCCTACGCGCCGCTCGAGCAGTGCGCGCCCCTGGCGGAGGCGCTGAGCGCGGCCGGCGTCAAGGCGGAGGTCGAGCTCTATCGCGGCGTCGAGCACGGCTTCGCCTTCCCCGGCCGCCCCGCCTACGACAAGGCGGCGGCCGAGCGCCACTGGGAGCGACTGTTTGGCGTGTTCGGCCGCGCTCTGGCGGCCTGAGGCGGATCCGACCTTGCCGCTTTCCGGCGCCATGGTCCCCGTCTGAAGGCGCCTGCGAGCGCCAGAACCGCGGTTCCGACGCTGGGGCCTAAACCCGTCTCAGCACCAAGGCGCCGTTGGTTCCGCCAAACCCAAACGAGTTGGACATGACGGTCTCAAGTCCGGCGCGGTCTTTGCGCTCCATGAGAATAGGCAGGTCCGCGAAGGCCGGATCGAGGTGGTCGATGTGCGCACTCTGCGCAGCGAAGTCCTCTTGCATCATCAGAAGGCAGTAGATCGCCTCTTGCGCCCCGGCCGCGCCGAGCGAGTGGCCGGTGAGCGACTTGGTCGACGAGATCAGAGGCGGCCTGTCGCCGAACACCTCGCGCACGGCGCCCATCTCCTTGAGGTCGCCGACGGGCGTGCCGGTGCCGTGGGGGTTGAGGTAGTCAATCCGTCCGACGTCGCCCTGTCCGTCCATACCCGCCATCGCCAGGCGCATGCAGCGGACCGCCCCCTCGCCTGAGGGCGCCACCATGTCGTGAGCGTCGGCGTTCGCCGCATAGCCGACGATTTCGGCGTAGATTCGGGCGCCGCGCGCCCTGGCGTGTTCGTAGTCCTCAACCACGACGATCCCCGCCCCTCCGGCGATGACGAACCCGTCGCGGTCCCTGTCATACGCTCTGGACGCGACGGAGGGCCGGTCGTTGAACCCGGAGGACATGGCGCCCATGGCGTCGAACAGGACGCTCAGGGTCCAGTCCAGCTCCTCGCAGCCGCCGGCGAACACGACATCCTGCTTGCCGAGGATGATCTGCTCGGCCGCCGCGCCTATGCAGTGGGTCGAGGTCGCGCAGGCGGAGGAGATCGAATAGTTGATCCCGCGGGTTTTGAACCAGGTGGAGAGCACGGCCGAAGGGCCAGAACACATCGCCTTGGGTACGGCGAACGGGCCGACGCGCTTCGGCCCCTTGGTGCGGGTGATGTCCGCAGCATGGACGATGGCGCGCGTTGAGGGCCCGCCGTCGCCGACGATCAGGCCGGTGCGATCGTTCTGAATTTCGGCCGCCGCCAGGCCGGAATCGGCGATGGCCTGCTCCATAGCGATGTGGGCATAGGCCGTGCCGGGGGCGAGAAAGCGAGCGGCGCGCCGGTCGACCAGCGCTTCCCAATCGACCGCTTCATTGTCCTTGCGCGGCGCAGCGTGAACCTGGCAGCGAAAGCCGAGCTCAGCGTATTCCGGCGCTGCGACGACGCCGGACCGCGCGCTTCGGAGCGAGGCCGTCACCTCTGCCGCGCCGGTCCCGATGGACGACACGATTCCGATGCCGGTGATCACCACACGACGCATGGATTGAGCCTACCTCCCGAATTGTTTCTTTTCTGAAACCTAAATGAGGTCCTTGGCGTCGAACAGTCCGACCCGCAAATCGGTTGCGGTGTAGATAGGCTTTCCGTCGGCTTCCATCACCCCGTCGCCGATTCCCATCACGAGTTTGCGGATGATCACCCGCTTCATATCGATAAGATAGGTGACGGTCTTTACGCTCGGACTGACCTGACCGCTGAACTTCACTTCGCCGACCCCGAGGGCCCGGCCGCGCCCCGGAGCGCCGGACCAGCCAAGAAAAAAGCCGACCAGCTGCCACATGGCGTCCAGACCCAGGCACCCGGGCATCACCGGGTCGCCGAAGAAATGGCACAGGAAGAACCATTGCTCAGGGGTGATATCGAGCTCAGCCCTCATGAAGCCCTTGCCGTACTTGCCGCCCTCAGAGGAAATCTGGACAATCCGATCCATCATCAGCATGGGCGGCGCCGGCAGCTGGGCGTTGCCCGGACCGAACATCTCGCCCCGGGCGCAGGCGAGAAGATCCTCGTAGTCAAAAGATGATCGGGTCGAGCGGGTGAGGGTATCCGCCATGCGTTTGGTGTCCTGATCGACGCGGGCGGCGCCTTGCATCACTGCGGTTACACCACGCGCCCTTTGGCCTCAACCGCGACGCAGGATCGGGCCGATCAATGCGGCCTGATCAGGTCGGCTCGGTCGAGGTCGAGCTGCGATGCGGGGATGATCATGGCGGTTGGATATTTCGCCTTCAGCTTATCGGCGAACAGTTTGGCGTCGCCGACGATGATCAGGCTGAGCCTGGACGGGTCGACCAGGCGCGACGCTGCGGCCTGGACCTCGGCGGGCGTGACCGCTGAGGTCTTGGCGGTGAACCGCCCAATCTCGTCCAGGGGAACGCCGAAGATGGCGTAGTCGGTCAGCACGCTCGCCAGACCCGCTGAGGTTTCGATATCCCGGCCAAAGCCTCCGATCAGGGCGGCCTTGCGCGGCTCGAGCTCTGCGGTCGCGATCGGGTCCGCGCTGAGTTTCTTGGTCTCTTCGATCATAAGATCCGCCACCTCGACCGCGCTCTCGTTCTTGGTCTGGGCCGAAGCGGTGAAGATGCCTGCGAAACGGCGCTCGTCCACCCGGCTGCCCGCCCCATAAGACAGACCGCGCTTGACCCGGACCTCGAGGTTCAGCCGCGAGGAGTAGCCGCCGCCAAGAACGCCGTTGGCCACCTCGACTTTATAGTAGTCGGGGTCGGATCGTTCGATCGAACGCCCTGTGATCACGACGGCGGCCTGTCCCGACCCCGGCAGGTCGACAACAAGGACGCGGGGAAGGGCGGCGGCGGCCAATGCGGTTGGCGCCGGCGCTAAGGGGCCGCTGGCGGCCCACCCGCCAAAGGTCTTTTCGGCGAGAGCGAACGCCTGCTCGGGCGCGATGTCGCCGGTGATCACCAGAACGGCGCCGTCCGGGCGAAAGGCGCGCTTGTAGACGCCGACCAGATCCTCTCGTGTCAGACTTTTGACCGACGCTGGCGTTCCGCCGGCGACCGCGCCATAGCGGCCGTCGCCGAACACAAGGCGGGGCTCCACCATCCCTGCAATGCTGCCGGGCTGCTGCATCGCAACCTGGAGCTGATTGAGCTTCTGGGCCCGTTTGCGCTCGAGCTCCCCGGTCGAAAGCGTCGGTCGCTCGACCACATCGGCCATGATCGGCAGGGTATGGGCGAATTCCTTCGACAGGACCGTCAAGACGACCCGCGACTGGTCATATCCGGCCACAGCGCCGATCGAGCCCCCGGCCGCTTCGATCGCCGAAGCGATCTGATCGGCGCTACGCTCTCCAGCCCCCTCGGTCATGAGGGAGGTCAGCATGGCGCTGGTCCCTGCCTTGGGATCGGCGGCGGCGCCGGACGGGACCGTGAGTTCAGCGCTGACCAGAGGCGCAGCCCGCGTGCGCGCTACGATCACACGAAGGCCGTTGGCCAAACGCCGCTCCTCCATGATCGGCGCGGCCACCGCGAGCGGGGCGGAGGGTCTGGGTTCCTCATGCGGCAGGCTCGCCGGCGCCGG
>Ga0116229_10003423_pt1 | contig 26052 bp, 14 predicted proteins | sample S1TSphgellanicum_3_FD_87313 | JGI IMG/M metagenome (GOLD analysis project Ga0116229, IMG submission 87313) | Host-associated microbial communities from peat moss isolated from Minnesota, USA - S1T2_Fc - Sphagnum magellanicum MG | ecosystem: Host-associated > Plants > Peat moss > Unclassified... | reverse complement strand
TGTGTTTAATTCCATAATTGTGTATATTTAAGATGCAAAATCACCCAAGCAAGCTTGGGATACATTGGTGAAGATGTATAACACCAATACATAAGCCCGTAAAATGCAACTTAAGCAAAAGTTGCATAATCTATAAAAAAACAAAATGAACATTAGTGATTATTCTACAAAGGTGAAAAATTGTGCAGATGCTCTCACATCTATAGGAGCCCTAGTAGATGATGAAGATCTAGTGGTCATGACCTTGAATGAACTTGGAATAGACTATAGTTGGTTCCGTCCTTCAATTGTTATTCAAGAAACATTTCCCAATTTCCAAGACTTAATAACCCTACTTATAAGTGAAAAGATGAAAATTGTTGGTATTTCATCCAATGGAGGATCACAAGAAAGTGCTTTTTATTTAAATATTAATATAAGTAGAGGTAGAAATGGTAAAACCTCATTTCGAAGTTGACACAAAAGCTCACATGGTGTACATCATCAACATGAAGGCCAACTTCATGTAGGTGGACGAAGAAACTTTAGAAAAAGAAAAAGTCGTGGAGGTCATGGTGGAAGTCATCGAGGTTAACAACCAAATAGCGACTCAAATTACTCTTATTGTGGGAAACTTGGGAACATGGCAAGAACTATTATCAAAGGGAACATGATGCATGAAATGAAAAGCTACAACAAGGGAATTATGCATCAATTAGCAATCAAGGTGATGAGCAACTATTTACGATGCAGCACATGGCAAATTCAATGATAGGAAGTGTATCAGATAACAATGTTTAGTATGTGGATTATAGAACTTCAAACCACATGACTAATCATGGAGAATGGTTTAAAGACATAAAAGATTTGAAAACATTAGGGTTTGTGGAAATTGGTGATGACACTACACATCCCATCACACAAATTGGCAAGGTGCCATTGTCCATGCAAGATGGGCAAACAAAGTACTTGAAAGATGTATTTTATGTTCCAACCATAACAAAAAAATTAATCTCGATAGGCCAAATGGTGGAACAAGGTTTACAAGTGAGTTTCAACCCTAATGGATGTTTTGTGGAAGACATGAAAAACCAAGGCAAATTGATTGCAAAAGGGAAAAGGAATGGTAGAATGTTCACCTTGGATGTGAACGTTCATGAGGTGAATTCCATGTTATTCACACATGGAAAAGGAGTTGGAGACATTGGAATTTGGCACAAGCGGGTTGGCCATGTTAATCTCCAATGTCTTAAGTTGATGGAGAAACAAAATCTTGTTGGAGTTTTTCCCAAATTTGGAACAGAAAAGGTGATGTCAAAGTTTGTGAAACATGTCAATTAGGGAAACAAGTTAGGCATCCATTCCCAGCTCAAACAACTCATGTAAATTCCAAACCTTTGGAAATGATCCATTCAGATGTGTGGAGCATGAACACAAAATTCATTGGAGGATGCAAGTACTACGTGAATTTCATTGATGACCACACAAGGAAGGTGTGGGTTTATTCATGAAACACAAAGGTGAAGTGTTTCAACATTTTTTGAATTTCAAAACAATGGTGGAGAAAGAAAAAGGTGTGAGCATCAAATGCCTAAGGTCTGATGGAGGGGGAAAGTATTTTTCAAATGAAATTTGTGAATATTTGAAGGAACATGGAATTCAAAGGAAATATTCATGTAGTTCCTCACAACATAATGGAATTGCTAAAATGAAAAACAAATACATTACAAAAATAACACGTGCCATGTTGAATGAGAAGAATTTATCAAATTACTTTTGGGTTGAAGCAGTAGCAACTGTAGTCTATATCATGAATCGTTCAGTTCATGGCATGACACTCGAAGAAAAATTCATAAGAAAGAAACCAAATGTCTCACACCTCAGAGTGTTTTATTACATTGCATATGTGCATGTTCTTGATGAAAAGATATCAAAATTAGACCCAAAAGCTAATAAATGTATATTCATTGGATATTCCTTAAAACAAAAAAAGATATAAATGCTTAAACCCTTCCACTTGAAAGTTGCAAGTGAGTAGAAATGTTGTGTTGGATGATATGGTTAGTTGGTACTCACCACTAAAGATAGCAGAAGATGGAAAGGTTAGAAATGGTGATGTTTCATCAAATGTGGAACAAGAATCACAATTAACTAGTGGACCACAAGAATATTCAATTAGTGGGTCCAATAGAGAAGATTAAGATCTTCAAAAATTGTACATGGTAGTTCTCAAACATCATCTAAAAATTATCGTGTAAATGGTGTCAAGTGATTCAGAGAAGAATATGGGTGAAAAATCAAGAGTCCCTTCAGTTACTACTCCCGTAACTCGGATGGCCAAGAAAGCTTTGAAAACACTTGACAATAATAATGGAGTACAAATATCCACATGAGTCAAGTACCATGTACAAATACTCACATATGATGGCTTTGTAACTCATCATTATGCATACATGGTGAAAGTTATATAGGAGGTTGAACCCACCTATTTTGAATAAGTGATTGGAAACCCTAAGTGGGACAATGCCGTGGATGAAGAAATGGTAGCGTTGGATGCTACTGCTACTTAGGAATTGATAGCTTTACTAAAGGACAAGAAAGCAATTGGGTGCAAATGGGTGTACAAAGTCAAACACAATGCAAATGGATCTGTGAAAAAATACAAAACAAGATTAATTATTAAAGGTTATGCCCAAACTTATGGCATAGACTATGAGGAGACCTATAGTCCAGTTACAAAAATGACAATTGTGAGATCAATCATTGTTATGGTAGCAACAAAAAGATGGTCTTTACATCAAATGGATGTAAAAAATGTTTTTCTTAATAGAGAATTACAAGAATAAGTGTACGTGGAACAACCACTAGGTTATGTGGACCAAACACATCATAATTTGGTTTATAAATTGAAAAAAACTTTGTACAACTTGAAGCAAACATTTAGAACTTGGTTAGACAAGATAAGTTGGTATCTTATCACAAATGGATTTCAAACATTCAATGCAGATCTTTCATTATATGTGAAAAAGACAGATCATGGGATTGTAATCGTAGTCATGTATGTTAATGACTTGATTATCATAGGAGATAGTGATGTAGACATTTTTGATTTGAAGAAATTTTTGAAGCAAAAGTTTGAGATGAAGGATTTGGGAGAGTTACGTTATTTCCTCGACATTGAGGTAATCCAATCCCCTAAAGGGATATGGTTGCTACAAAGGCAATATGCCTTGAACAAATTATCCGAATATGGGATGACGGGTTGTAAACCCATTTTAATTACATGGGAGTAAAATGTGACGTTAAGTGCAGATGAAGGAGACCTTGTGGAGGATACCACTATGTACAAATGCATAGCGGGGAGTTTGATTTACATGACCATCACAAGGTCAAATTTGAATTATGTAGTTGGAGTGGTGAATCAATTCATGTAAACACCACGAAATCCACATTTGGATGTAGTGAGGTGCATATTGAGGTACATAAAACATACTTTGCAATGTGAAATTTTTTATGAAGCTAAAAGTCGTTACAAATACATGGATACATGGATGTTGATTGGGCTACCAATGTTTCAGATAGAAAATCAACTAGTGGTTTCATGTTTTCTTTTGGAAATGGTGTTGTTAGTTGGAGTAAGAAATAACTAATAGTTGCATTATCAAACATGGAGGTAGAATATAAAGGCGCAACAATTGCTGCATGTGAAGTAGTTTGGTTACAAAAATTACATTCAGATTTGGGATAGTTAATGGATGCTCATATTGTCATTTATTGTGATAACATTAGTAGCATATTACTTACTAACAACCCGGTCTATCAAGTTAAAACAAAGCACATTGAGGTGCACTACCACTTTATTAGAAAAAAAAATTTAACAAGAGAAATTAACCTTATTGTCAGTACTGAAGATCAAGTTGTTGACATTTTCACAAAGGCTTTAGGTATACACAAATTAAGGAAGTTTTTAAAAATGTTTAGTGTACTAGAAGTGGATTTGAGCTTGAAAGGGAGTGTTGAAAATTCAAGTTCAACTAGTTAGGTTTCATTAGTTATTAGAGTAGGAAAGTAACTAGGTTACCTTCACAAGGTTGAATTACTTTCTTTATTTATATTAGTTTGGTTATTTGTGGTTTGGTCTTTTAGTTAAATACCTTGGTGTTGATGGTTTGGCTCTTTTTTTTTCATTGCACAAGTTTGTGTATTTCATGTGACAAGAACCTTGAAAAGTTGTTGATATTATGTTCCATGTTGTGAGCATTATGTTTTAGTTTTCTTTCAATAAAGATTTGTGTTTACATTTGACTAAGTCTCCTATTTGTTAACAGAACAATGGTTAATGTTTTTGACGATGCACTAACTAAAAAAGCTTAGATGCCAAGAATATTCCCAAAATGGGCCCTTAGTTGAAACGTGTTTTACATTGTTTACCAATGTAATTAGGCATTCAACTTGAAGACATTGTTGATGTTAAGAATATTTGGCAAATGACCACCTAGTTGAAAAATGCTTTCAACTATATATCAATATAATAAATGAATTGACTTAATTAATGATTGCCACAATTTTAGTTTAAAATTTAAAAAATCCCGATTGTAATGTAGTTGCAAATGATGTGCAATTGAAAAAAAATAAGTTAGAAACGAGGGGTTTTTTTACTAGTGATACTACCACCTTCATGGGTTTTTACTAGAACATTTTTTACTTCATGCATGTTGAAGGTTGCAACTCGACCAATTTCCATGTAAGTTTGTTTTGCAATGACTACAATTGGGTGTTGATGTCATTAACATTCTTCCCTCTAAGCAACTTCGCATTACAATTTAGTTTGTAGAGGTAGTTTTCATGCAAACCAACTTGGACCACATTTTGATCCCTTTTGATGACACAATAAATTTTGCCAAACACAAGGACATAGCCTAACGAAGCTCCTTTATTCATCAAAAAGAGATTTTTAACAATCTTAAGAATGTACAAAACATTCTTGAAAACACTATCAAGTTTTTTATCTCCCATTGTCATAATGACTTCAATGTTTCCATGCCAATTGCTTCCAATGTCCTATCATCTCCTAGGTAAAATAACATGGGTGGAATTTTAATGTACCCTTTGAACTAATCCCTTTTGTGGGATAGGTGGACGAAAGCTCTTGAGTTGATGTACCAAACATCATTGTCCAAAGTGCTTAACAAAGATGATGCAAATGTTTGACCACCATTGGGTACATCGTCCCTGCTTACATTATCTCCGACATCATTAACTTTTTTTGCCTTCCTATTTTTCATATCGGCTTTTCATTTTTTGCATTCATGAAACCCATTGACCACCATCACCACAATAGTTGTAGACGTCGTTGCTTTTATTTCGTCCCTTCTAGCCCACCTTAGGTGTCATGGTCAGTGTTGTTTCTCCACCAACTCGTGAAGTATTGAATTTTTCTTTCCTCATGAGCTCCTCATTGAAAAGCTTGGTATTCACACCCTACCACTTTTAGTCTTTAGGTTTGGATGACTCCAAGGAAGTAATCAATATTTAGTAGTTGTCTGGTAGGTTCATCAACATAACGATCATCTTGACCTCTTTTGGAATCATAGCTTTGATGGCGTTGAGTTCATTGGCCATCACACCAAGCTTGTTCAAATGATGCTCCATCATTTTGAGTGGATCCATTTGAAACATGAAGAATTTGCACACGAGGAATATCTTGTTTGCAAGCCTTTTGTCAACATGCCACTTTTGAAAAGCCTCCCAAATCCCCTTGGTAATTGTCTCTTTCTTGACACTCATGAATTGGTTGTTAGAAAGACCTTGGACAAGGAGGTTTAGAGCTTTTCTTTCCTTTCTCTCATAAACAAGAATTTTAACAACATGATTTGCTTTTGGCTTCACTTCTTCTCCACCAACCAATCCCCAAAGTTTTCTGGCTTTGAACAATGCCTCTATTTTGAATTTTCACAACATGAAATTTTTTCTCTCAAACTTCTCAACAACTCTGTATTGTGAGCCCATAACTTGTGAATGATCCAAGGACCATTGCAAAGTTGAATGAAATCTACGCAAGAAGAAAATAAACTTGCAAAAAATATATATACAAATAGTCACAAAAGGTAAAAGAGATGTAAGAATTGCAAATAACAATGGACTCTATGTTGTATTTCCAAAGATTAGTTTAAATACAAGCATGTGGATCCATGGAAAATCCAAAAATGGTCACATTAACAACAGAAGAAACTAGTTGATTTGTAGCATTAACTTAAAATGTAACTAAATGGTGGCAGTTGATTCCTTGTTTGTAGTAAATATTCAATCTTTAACTCTAAGTTACTTATTATATTTCTAGAATTCCTTTTACAATGAACTAGCTATTAGGAATCTTTTAAAAAACTTCTAAAAGCTTTTGGAAAAATTTAGAGTGATTTAGTACTGTTTGATCCAACATCACAAAGTAATGAAATGAATTGTGTCAAGGAATTTAGGTCAAGAGTAAGCTTGACTTGAATTTTCACTTAAGAGGGATTCAACGAATGGCATTCCAAGTGAAGATTTCATCAATTAAATTCCCTTAGGTCTTCTGATGAAACCATGGGAGACGGTTTCTAAGAAGCATTATGAAAAATCATGACATTGAAACCACATCGTTTTGCAACTAAAGCTCTAAAACAATTAATATACAACTATGTACTACAACTAGAATATAGATATATGGGCAATTAATAAATAAAATGTCATGTTAGAAAATCAAGGAATTGTACTATAGTTGCAACTTAGTTGCAAATGTATGTATCATACATATAGATGTAATTATCATGTTTGATTTTTTGGCAAGTTGCACTTTAGTTGCATATAACAAGTAGTGTAAATGTAGCACCCAATCAATAATTATGTTTTAACCAATGTACAATTTTGACACATATAATCATGCCACATGTACGCATTTCCACTGCCCATTAGATACAACACTTGCAACTAGTTGTCAACTATGATTCCTATTGATACATCTTTTAAGATGTTAACATTAAAATCTCCCATAATGATAATTGGACAATGCATGAGAGAATGTCAAATTATAGTTTGAAGATTGTTTTGGAATATAAACATGAATGAATTTCATACACACATACAATATGTATTACTTTTTATGTATTAATATTAAAAGTTGTTGTTATATATTATGAACTATCACTATTTATTGTATTGAAAGAATTTAAGTGCATGTGTATGTCATACATTATCATTAACCCATGACTATCGTGGATTGAAATATATGAATACTTCAATGAATTTGTAAATTTGTGCACATTTGCATGATGTATTCTTATTTCTATAAGATATAAAATATGAGACATTTGAAGGTTATAATCATGATAGATGTTTTCGTAATGTTGGCATAAAGAAGTTGTATTCAAGGCTTGTATAATTACATGAAATTTTTTTAATTAAAGAATTAATGGTATTCAAGTTGCAATTGTTTTCAATCTATTCATTCTATATGTACTTTTGGATCCATATAGAAATTTTCATGTTGGAAGGGAGCTAAAAAAAATAGTTTTTTTTGTTTGGATGTAAGATAATGTTGAATATATTAACCCATTTAAAAAATGTTACTGGGATCAAAAATCCATTCATTTAGTGATAATGATGGATGGTTCTTATTGTTGCAAGTTGAACTAAAGATTGAATCCTTGTTATGATAAATAATTGGGATGCACCAACTTTTATATCTTTAATGATAGGTTCAATTGGTCATGTCCATTTTGATTCAATGTTGTTATCGTAATAATGACTATATTTTTCATTTGTTTTGGACAAAATTGGGGCCTAGTAGATCTAGTTTGGGGTACTTTATAGATAATTTTAAATTGTGTGAAGTTTGATGTGGACATGCGAATAAAAAATTATTTGCATGTTACCAACTTCACATTGGACTTTACATAAATTCATTTGAAATTTTTGCACATTTTACAAATTTGAATTTGACATATGATTGTCACCCTATTGGATAAATTTCCTTGGATGAAATGTCGTCCACATATTGATGATGGATGTGACCCTGTTATGATTAAATGTTGTGGTAATAAATGGGGCAATTGCTAGATGTTATTGTGTGTATTAGAATTTGATAATAAGGATTGATTTCCAAGTTATAGATTTGAATATGTATACAAGTCAATTGATTATTGTGCAAAATGATTAAAATAACAAAAATTATAGACTTTTGAAGTTGTAATTGTGAGATGTTCACAAGAAAAAATTAAGCTTTTGAACTTTGATTAAGGTTAATGGTTGGATCTTAAACTTGTTAGGGACTTGGAATTAATTGAACAATATAATGAAAAAAAAACTACAAATGTCTTTTGCATCAATTATTACATGAAAACATTGAGTTATGGACTTGTGTTTGGGGATAAGAATTAAATTTTTTCAAAAGTTCATAGCATATTGAAAGTAAGGTGGGTCAAATTAGAATTTTCCACATGCCTTACTTTATGACCTTTATATATATAAATTTTTCAATGAAAAAGTTTAAGACTAGTACCTTTATGCTTGTGTCATGTTGTGATGCAAGGTAAATATCTACAAAATGAACTTGTAAGGAAATTTTTGAGGTTAATTTTGGTCCACCCTAAAATCGCAATGACCCACCCCATTGATAAATGTCATAAAATGAAATGAAATAATGAACTTTGATGGATGAAAATAACCCATTTGAAGCTATAATCCATTATAAAAATAGGGAATTATCACTTTGTAACATCATGAACTAGAAGTCATGATTTATACCAAAAATTAAATGATGTTAAGACATCATTGTTTTTATAAATATCATTATGCAAACAATATGATTTAATTGTTCCTTGGAGGTTAAAGGAGGGCCCAAAGGTAGGGTTATTTTGCATATATGTCCATTACCATAGGATCACAAATTAAGCTAAACTTGTTCATGCCATAACTAATATTAATGGCCATCCCACAAAAAATTCATGAAATTATTAACGATTGAGTGTTGTACAAATTGGTGATATTAAGTTTAATGCATGCAACTAATTGAACTAGTAGAGAAAATGAAGTTTGATGGAAGATGCAACCAAATGAAATGGATGTTGACTAACAAACATGTGGAATTGGAACAATATTTTCCATTGATGAAACTAACCCAATTTTGTGGAATGAATTATAATGGATGAATTGCTTCCATTGAGGAATCAATTTGTAAATGTTGTAGATTGGGTGGATGCATTTAATGGATGGATTTAACCAATTGCATAAAATGAACAATGAATGTGAACCGATGAAATAAAACTTGAGGGATAAAATAAAACATATGATGGATGAATGTGACATCATTATTTGTACCAGAAACTAATGGATGAGTGTTGTGAAAAATGGGTGGGATTGTTATTCAAAGGATGAAATCGTTGTAACCGGATCAAATTGATTTAAAGATGAATGTGATCCTATAGGATGAACTTCCACCATGGATAAATTGAATCCAAGTGTGACCCATTGCACAAATTTCATTGGATGAATTGTGATACAAAAATTGGTGGTTGAATGTGACCTAGTTGAATGAAATGAAGATCCTGAACGTTGTGGAGATGAATGGGAGGAATTCTGATAGATGAAATTGAACCAATTGGAGGAAGTGAATGTGATCACATTGACCTACCTTCAAGGATAGTTGAAGAACAAAATCTGGCAAGAGCCAATCAATTGCAAGCTGCTCAATTGAAGCATCAGATGAATGATGTAAGAGAAAGATCAGATCACAAAGAGCCTCTATTCAGGAATCATAAAAGGGAGTCCTCATGTAAGTGGTGCTAGGTATATCTTTTTTCAGTATAGTTCTTCATGGAAACGAGAATGCTTTTGGCCAGCTCTTTGCAAAGCAGCTTGGCTTTGCTTATCAAAAGTCCATGCTAGTAAATGACATTTTGCATTGTTTGTCTTCTGCTCCACACGTGATGATCATTTTTGCTCACATTTCCTCACTGTGGCAACACAAACATTTCTGGGTTTGACAACTATTTTGCTGTGAACTTCTACTTGTTCACACACATGGGTGAGCAAGCACATTGTACCCTTGATGAGCATTAACTTTTGATCGAGGAAAAGAATTGTGGATGATGTGATATAGGAGTTTCCTTGATCTGTTATAAACAACATAACAGAATTCAAGTGAACCCAGACTATGAGCCTGAATTTGTTATGGTCAATAGAGTTATCTGTAAAGTCACCCTGTCTTTGGGCCTGCTTTCAACCCCTAACCCCTCTTTCAGTAGTATCTGCCAAGTAAGGAAATTTTATTAAATCTCAGTAAGAAATGCTGAAATTCAGCATTTAATGCACAAGGTTTGAGACTAATTATAGTCGTTATAGCAGTGGAAGCGCTTAGGAAAAAGAAAAGATAGGATGAAACCCAGTTTACCACCAAAATTGGTGGAAAACACTAGCCTCAGTTATTCTGTTTTGTAAAATTTTCATTCCCAGTTACACATTTGATGCCCTATTATGCCGAAACTGGCCATTCTCACCCCCACCCCACCCCCCTTCGCAAGACATTACTGATAACTCTTTAATGGCTTGTCAAAATCACTAGTTTCTATAAGGGCTTCTTCTCTTTTCATTTTCCTTTGTTTTCCCAATGTTGTGAACTGCATAAACCCTGTCTTGGGCGGGCATGTGCATACATATTATGAAACGGGCCCAGTCTACAGAGCAACATGTCGAGCCCTGAAGGATGAAACACTATTCTATCAAATGCTAACGAGTTCTACTAGGGCTTTTTTTTTTGTTGTTGTAAATGAACCTCAACTGGGTTTTAATCCAGTTTCACCTTGGTAACCCATACTGTAAGTAGTAAGGCCTCCATATAGGTAGATAGGTAAAAAAAAAGGTGATTTCTAGGTATGTGGATGGTCTATACATAGTTAAGGGCTGTTTTTACTACCTACCAACTAACTAACTAGGTGAGTAGTAAAGAAAAGCAACTGAGCTAACCAATCTGGTTATCCAGGAAACTGGAACCCGACTGAAAACTGTTTCCTGATCACATGGCATCATCCATCCATCCGTCTGTCCGTCCATCCGTCCATCCATCTTGGATGGTGGCAGTGCGCTGGTGGGTGCTGGTTCACTCTGGCCCTGTTCTAGAGCGTAACGAATGAATGTTCCCGACTCTTGACTCACAACCGAAGTGAAAGTGGCAGACCCAAAAGCAGAACCACCCGATGATGTCCCGTATGTCGAACGTGGGGAGAACAAAACCCTTTTAAAATATATAATACATATAAGACACCCGAAACCGGTTACTTGAAAGAAAGAAGAATTTGACTTGCACACGTACATGTTGTCGATCTATCTATCCCCCCCCCCCCCCTCCCCTCTCCCCTCTCCCTAACTTTCCGACAAAGTAGTATCCGGGAATCGATCCCATGATGCAATCCCCATTCATTTTCTATCCCCGAGATGCATAACTTACACGGTTCTACCTACCGAAAGAGTTCCAAGGGAGGACGTTAAACACCGAACCCACCCCCCTCCCCCCCCCTTTTCCAGCCCCTCGCCTTACAAAGTTTGTGGATGTAGGATGTTTGGTGTGTTCAAAGCTCGAAACCCCAAAATTTGTAATATATATATGTGTGTGTGTTGAATGTCGTCGGTGGAAAGTCTCGACAAAACAATTTCCTTTTGGAAAATTGCTACCATATTGGAATCCCGATGCGGCCTGAGCAGCTTCTCTTGAGCATTCGTAACGAACTAGAAGTTAGTGCATGCACGGAAATTGGACTTTCCGCTCACATTGCATAAAATTTATGCCCGAGTACGTATACTCACTTACTTTTACTACTTCGGCCCCCTTTACACTAGTAGTCAGGGCCAATGTTCAACCCAAATCCAGCATTCCTATTGGTGCAAAAGTTGAAATCAGCCCCCAAGGGCTTTACACTAGGAGTCTAGGCTGAACTAGAAAAAAATCATGGCCAAAAAAAGTGTAAAGTGGGCCTTACTACCTTGTCAGCTTTGACACCAATTATATTATATTAAGAACTGTAAAAAAAATAATAAATAAAAATCAGATTAAGAATTGTGATTTTTATCAAAATTTCAAAAATAAAATTCCAAAAATTAAAGAATATGAGACAGAGGTCAGATGTTGCTGGGAACAAGTTAGGGAACATATGGGGAACACAGTGAGAACATCACCAAAAACCATTGAGAACTTAATGAGAACACATTAAGAAAAAGGTTGAGAACTCTAAGGTAACATGTTTGGAACACCAATAATATATATATATATATATAATCCAAGAATTGTTCAATGGAGTTGTCACAAAATTGGGTAGAATAAAAATATGGTTAAACTTAGGCCTATTTAAAAAATCAAAATATTAAGGCTTTTCCTTCCTGTCCTATTTACTAGAAGATTATTGACGAAATTTTTACAAAGTCGTGAAATTTTTACAATAGGTTTAGCCAAAATATAAAAGGATTCTTAAACTTTGTCTCCTTTGGCTACAGCCCAAAGTTTGGCTAAATCTTCTTGTCAATAATCTGCCAGTTTAGTTACATCACAAAAATTGAAAAGAAAAAACACACTTCTCTCATTGGGTTGCTTTCAAATCTGATTGCTCTTTTAGTTCTTAAGATAAACAATGCTGCAAGAGACATAGAGTCCAAGGGAGCAAACCCTAAACATGTCAAACCCTAAACCTATGGTGTAACAAGGGGTGTGTCACTCACATTGTGGCCTTGCCATTTACATTAAAAAAGGATCTTAAGGCAAAAGAAGAATTTATGAAAACTCAAATATTTCACCATGCAAAAATATAATCTTCAAAAAAGTCCTCTAAAAAAACCCAAAATCCTTTAAGATATTATAACTTTATAACTAATCTCAAGTTTCAACACAAGACAAAATATCATCTTTCAAAAGTCCTTGTATAAAAATAAACCTATTATTATTACCTAGGGCCAAAATCGCTTAAGCTACTATACTCTATAATGATTCTAAACACAATATCGCCCCCAAACAAAATACTCACACTATGAACCCTCCCAAAATAGAAGATGATTTAGCCTTGGAAAACTCAAGTGATGAAAAACTTAAGTTTCAAATGATTGTTGATTAGCTGACAAATATTGATCATCAAGTCTTTAAGGAAGATTTGACATTTGCATTTTTAAAGAGTTTACCAGCATCTTTTCATATTTTTATGGGTTTTGTTTAGCTTTTGTATTTATGAATTGTTTATGGAGTTAGAATGTGGACAATTGTTACAAAAAGAATTGCGGTCTAAGAAATATGTATTTAACCATGTTATAACACAAACAAAGTTAACCAATTATAAGGGTGTTTTTTAAGAAGTTCAAAATGGATGTAAATATGAGGAAATTTAAGAATGAAAAAATCAAGAATAATGGAACTTACTATTGTTGTGACATTAAAGGTCATTTTGTAAAAGAATATCACAAGATAAAACAAGATTGAAAGAACAAGGTTAAAGATTTTTAACATGTAGCTATAGTACACAAGATTGCACTTTTTGTGATTGATTTGTTTATTCTTATAATTGAGGAAGATATTTGGTTCATTGATTCTAAAACCTCATAACATTTCACCTTTCAAAAGGAAATATTTTCACCTATTGAGGAATTTGTTTTGGGTCACAAAATATATATTCAAGATAATAATATTAATGATGTGTGTTTGAAGAACATTATTCTTTTCAAATTGTCAAACGGTTTTTTCAAATGCTTTGGAGATGTCTTGTATGTCTTGAAGTTAGCAAAAAAAATTGTTATTGGTTAGTTAGGTAATAGAGCAAGGTTTCAAGCTGAAATTTGAAACTATTAATTATTGATCAAATTCTTTTGACTCAAACAATATAGTTGTTAATTTTGTTTAAGAAGAACGGTTATAAATGTTGGTTGAAGCTACTCAATCCTTGATTGTAGATTGTAACACCAAATTCAAGAAGGCTAACCTATGGCACTAAATATTTGGACTTGTTTCTCTAGCATAGTGCATTACAACCATGGGCACAAATAACTTTGTTGAAAGCCTAGATTTTTTTGGAAATCATGACTTGAGGTTTTCTTAGGGGTGTGTATATAAACACCACTAGACCCCATTTCCTTTGAATTGAGTTTTCATGCAATTTTTTTGTTTGAACTTGTGTGCAAGTACCTATGTGGTCCCATGACAATGACATTTCATGGAAGGGCAAAACATAGTATGACTTCATTGATGTTTTTTAAAAGAAAACATTCATTTACATCATGAAGATTAAATTTGGTGTGCTTTACAGGTTCAAGAATTTTAAAGCTTTGGTGGAAAATCATATTGGAAAGAATATCAAGGCAATCATGTGTGATGGAGGTGGGAAATATAATTCCAAGAATTTCAATGTGTTTTGCAAAGAAAATGGTATTGCAAAACAAACCATCACTCCATATTTTTTAAAGTCCATGTTTTGCAATAATTAAAATTATTACAATTTGACTTTTAACAAACTATGAAATCTAGTGTGCATTCCCATATGTTTTTGGTCAAAAATATTGGTAAACTAACCTATAGATATCACTAGACCAGTGATCAATTAAAAAATCCAAATGAAATCTTGAAACTTTGAATGTGAAGTGGACATTCAATTACTACAATGAAACATTTTTTGAGAAATAAAAATTTCAAAACAGAAATTTTGTATTGGGAGAATTTCAATGTATCTTACTTTTATGCATCTGATTTGTTGTGGGAATGTTTATTGGTTTTAATTTTTACAATAGCATAATTATGTCATTTTATTTTTTAGTTTACATGTAAAATTTTGTATGTGACACAAAAACAATGTCACAATTTCAAAAATCCATTATGAGTTTGGATTCTCTCCTTAAATTCACCCATATTTTTCAATATGTTTATTGCTAAAGTCTATTGCAACATGGATAATTAAAAATTCACAATGTTAATGTTGAATATGATTTTACATTAAAGTTCATATACAATTTAAATAAATTACAATTGTGATAATCCAAACTATTCACTTAATTATGCTTTCAATCATAGTAGAAGGTAGGTAGGTAGGTAGATTAGAAGGTGGTATGTGGGAAGTAGATGGTAAATTGTAAACAAGAAACATGTAGGATGTAAAATGGTAAGTAAGTAGGTTATAAGTAGGCCTAGGCTACCTGCCTAGCCTAGCTAATAATTAGCTTGGCTTATTCATTATCATAAGACATCTCACATTTGACTAAAACCCATTGGCCATCTTGATTAAGGATGTCAATATTATTTGTTCAACTTGACGAAAAACCTATGGCCATTTTGACTAAGGTGATCATTTGTTTTGCATAACTTGATTAGTTGTTTGATTTGACATCTAATCAAATAGCTCATTTTAATTACATTGAATGGTTAAAAATACACATGTCATTCAAATGTTAGGTCTTTAGTCAAAATGTACATGTCAATTAATCAAGATGGCTTAATCATTCAACTTGGATTTTTTATAAACTAATAATTATAATAGTGAAATTTGGTACATGGTAACAAATTGTCCTTGTTCATCATTTGCATGTCTTTGGTTATGTTGTTTTTATTCATGTGTGAAAGGAAGCAAATACAAAGTTGGATTCCAAAATTGTCAAATGTATATTCATTAACTATGGTGACTTGAAATTAAGGGGTACAGATTGTACAACTTTATAAGTGAATATGTTATCATTAGTCATGATGTCATTTTTTTATGAGTCCAAAGTTTTTAATGGGAAAAAATTGTTTCACATTTGGATTTTGGACTAAATTAAATGGATTTTTATTAAAAAACAAAGAGGGAAGATTAAAAAATTCTCGAATAAATGGAAGAGAATTTGATGTTGTTTGGAGACAATCAAATAATCCTTCAATTATTTTTTTTATTAACATTAACAATCATCATTCTCTTATATGAATGTTTTGGATAATGAAGATTTACTATAATGGAAAAATGCCATGGATTTCGAATTGTAGTCTTACAAGAAAACAAGATTCTAGTGATTGTGTTTCTTCCAAAGGTCACAAACCAATGAGTTGTCAATGGATCTTCAAGATGAGTATAATGTTGAAGGTTTTGTGGCAAGACATAAAACTCATTTGGCAACCAAAATATTCTCAAAACTTGAAGGTATTGATTTCAATCAAAACTAATTCTCCCATGTTGAATAAATGGAATCAATTCAAATTGTACTTACAATCACAAGGATTCAAAATTTTGACATGCATCAAATGGATGTTATAATTTCTTTTTATAATGGATATTTTTAATAAAAAAAATCATACAAGAACCATAAAATTATGCAGTCAATGATAATTCTTACTAAGATAATGTGACAAATTACAATTGGTTAAAAAAGTGAAGCATTAAAAATTCATGATTTTTATAATGGTGATTTTTTTCCATAACATATCATACTATTATGTAAAGGTGTGGATAACTGTTGTACATGATTATGCCATTTTGAAAGCATTTCAAGACCTTTAAAATATGAATTTAAAATAATGAAACCAATGTTTTATGCTTGCTTTGAGTAATACATACCCATTAGATTCAATCCAAATTATTCCAAATGTTTCCATAATAAATTAGAAAGGGTATTGTGTAAAAATGTTCTAAAAACTTATAACATTATAAGAAAAAAAATTAAAACATGAAAATCCAAGCATTAGTTACACATGTGGTCTTGTTGGTGTTTTTATATAGTTTGAAACAATGTTTTTATGCATGGAACCATGTGCTTCAAACATATTTCTTGTTTGAGGAGTTTGAAAGGAACTTTGTTGACCATAATGTTGATTTCAAAAAAATTCATGGCAACTTCTTATGTGATCATTACTTTGTAAGTTGATGATATCATTTGGCATCAAGGGGAATCTTTCAAAGAAATTTGAGATGGTGGATTTAGGTGAAATTCATTATTGCTTGGGGATACAAGTGAATTGCATTTGACAAGACCAAACTATATGTATCAAACCAAAGTAAATGACCACATTGAAGTTATATATATGCATTTTGGTATGATTGAAAAATAATGAATAAAAATACCTTTTATTTACCAATTCTAAACTTTTAAAAAATGTGGGTCTTTATAATAATGTAGATTTTCTTGCTTTATAATGTTAAATTAGAAGTCTCACATGTATGCACGGGGACCGTACAATACCTAATATTGTTTAGACATTGGGGGTTGTAAACCAATTTATGGCTAATCATGGGCAACCTCATTGGATTGCGATGAAACAAATATTTTATTGTTTTAAAAGCATAATTCATTTGAGTCTATGTTTTAGAGGAAATATAAAAGATACTTTTACATGTTAGCTACATTTTGAAAATCATGTCTGCCATAGTTAGGGCCAATTGTAACAGGATATTAACTATATATAATAATTCGAGAGTAACAATTGGGGTTATGCAATTCGAAAGGAATATGTATCATAGTTAATGGATGTGCTTCAAAAGGGACATTTATTATACCCAAAGCTAGATGCAATCCAAAAGGGACATTTTATGTAACTAGGGTTTCAACAACAACATTATGAACTAAGTGTGTGTTGAAAAGGCCATTATTATAACAAAGGTTGAGTGTGCTTTAAAAGGGGTGTCTACTAGACACAAGGAATTGACATAAACATTATGAGATGTGTGCAATATGAAATAAATGCCTATCACAACCTTCCATGGAAATTATGATACAATTTATAAGAACACATGACAAATATATGTTTATTGTGATGTAAATTGAATTAATAAAATTTGTGACTATTGATCCACATCAAATTATGTTTTCTTACTAGGAAACAAAACTTTTAACTGGAACAAAAAAAAGTATATCTCTATCACTACATTGTCAATATAAGTAAAATATATGGCAACTTTTCAAACAACAAAACAAGCAATGTGGGTTTCATTATTTTTTGAAATTGTTGGTTAGTTATAGATGAAACTCATTGTCATGTGTGAAGACAATAAAAGTATTATGTCTTTATCAAAGAACCCATGCTTTCATGCTCACACAAAGCATATTGAGATTCATTGTCATGTAATGTGAGACAAATTAATTGAAGTTGGCTTTAGTAAATTAGTGCATTGCAATACAAAGAATATGGTAATAAATATATTGACCAACGCACTTTCTATCAACAAGCATGCACATTTTTCATGTTTGATGGTTGTGTTCACATGTGTAAATTAATAACTTGTTGAATGGGAGTGTCGGATATCAAGCTTATCAAACTACTTAATTTTATTTTAAATATTTCTTATTCATGCACTTAATTTCTAGAACTACGACATATTTTAATTAAGGTTATTTAAAGCATTTAATTGCATGTGACGTTCATTTCAACTTTCATGAAGGTAACATCTACATGGGATGATGACCTTAATTTGCATGGAATCTTCACCTTTTCTTTAAGAGTAAGTTAGAGTTTGAGGACATCATAAAATTTATAACAATTTTCTTGATTTTAAAGTTGGGTGGAAAACTTGTGATAAATATCGTACTTGCATGACATGTTTGCCAAAAAATAATGAAAAAAAGGATATATGAAAAAAAGGGAAAAAATGAGAATAAAAAGGCAAAGTGTTGGAAATTCATATTAAGAAAAAAAGTTGAAAATTCCAAGAAAAGAAACATCATTCTACCATGCTTTTTAGTAACGTCCAACTTTCACACTTGACACATGACCAATGTTTTTTTTAAGGAAATGACTTGTGCAACTAAAATGGTTATCACCCATGGGAAGATGTAAAAAAATTGGAGATCATGCCTAAGAATATTTTGTTAAAATTGGTTACAAAACCTGATATGAAATGTAAACATTTAATCATCATTTAAAAATTCTCAATGCACATTCAAAACCAAACATAGAAATATGGCAACTTTTGAAAAAAATAGTTTTTTTAATTCCAAAAAGTAAAACCGATTTTATTATCTTATTTTTGACAAGAAAAACCTTAATTCCCCAAAAAAATAATTTTTTTGTTTCAACATGAATGACCCTACTATGTGAATACAATATGTGTTATTCTCGTATTTATTATCTTGTGGTTTTGTTGTCAAATTCCATCAGCCCACCAATTGTGGTTGGCATTGGGCATCTATTGGTTCCTCTTTTGGTCCTTTTCATTTTGCTTGTGATGTGAATCAATGGTGAGGAAAATTGGTTACATTCTAAACATGCCTAATAATACCCATTACCACCAAATGGAACATATCATTTCCCAAACTCATATGATGGAACAATATCTCACCCTACTAAAGGGGCTCATATACTCCTAAACATAATAAGCATTTTCCATAATGTTTCATATTTCCATTAAGGTCCAGGGTGGCAAATTATGTCATTTCCTTGATCACATTACATGACACAATTTTCTAATGATGATCATACATTTATAATAATGATAACAATGTATATGTTGAACTTGAATTTTTAGAAAATTGTTGAATCAGTCACCCCAAACCTTAATGTCATGGAATGGTCTAACCCTTGCCTATTATATTGGGTGCGTCACTTGGTTCACCCAAATGGGGCACCTTATTTAAGGGCCAACATAATGGGCATGGGCTTGACCATTCCATGGTGTGTAATGACATGTTGGAGATCTTGTAGTGTAGTTGGATGGCACCTTTAAATCAATGAAAAACCCTTCACACCTAATGGTAGGGATTTTTAGGGTATGGTATTTAACATCATTGTGCCATCCATGATGATAGTTCATGGCAATGATGCTTAGCGTCAAAAGGGCTGTTAAAATTAATCCATTCACACCTATTGTTAGTTAGTTTGGTATCATTGACCTATCATTGGCTACATCATTATACATTCACATATGTTGTTGGAGGTATTGGCTATTTGTTTTAATCGTTTTTTTTTTGGCTTGTTCACAACTTTTTTTCCACCTACCCCCTTCATTACAATTTGGTTGTCTTCTACACTTGCTTTCACTCTTTTATGCTATTTGCTTGCATGCATTCATGGTTCATCTTGCTATTTGGTTATCTTATACATTTTATTTTATTCTTATTTATTATTTTCTTGTGCTTGCACAATGCTTCATTCATTCTTTCATAACATTTGAGCAACAAATCTTCCTATTTTATTTGCTCAAACAACTTTTTTAAAATATAACTTTTAGTTTTGTTACTTACAATTTTTTTTGTGCAAGTATTTTCCATTTGCAATAAAAGTGGTCATCTCCCTTTTGTTGTTTTTTATTTGTTGGTTACATTTTATTGGTTCTTAAATCAGCCATGGATATTCAAAGTGACTTTGTTCTTCTTTTGTTATGCATTGCTTTGCTGATTAATGTGTTGCAAAAACCATTTTCTAGAAATGGATTAGATGCAACCAACTCGCCTTTCTTGAAGCCCAACAACATTCCATTAGTTGAACATGATTCAAGGTTTGTTTTCATATTTTTTGCAATGCATGAAATGTGGATTACATCTTTTTTGAATATGTTGTTAGTTGAATTGGGTCTCTAGGTGAAGCCCAATAACATTACCTAGTTTTCTATACTTTTGTTGATAAAATTTGACGATGATTAGTTTGTGGAAAGCTTTTGCATGAACAAAGTGATGTTGTTTAGCATTGCAGATCGCCTTAGACTTGTTTTTCAAAAAAAAAAAAAAACACAAAATATCACCAATCTATTCCTATAGAGATTCTAGTGTGTTGTGTTATCTTCAAGATAGTTCAAGCTGCCAATTTTCTTACATGTAATGAATTCGTTGCAATAGGAAAGTTGACAATATTTATAATCCTATGTGAATTTGTTATTGCATTCATTTCTACATACAATGATTTAATTACTTGGCCTCAAGGAAAAACAATGGTAATTTGTCATGGATGAGTTTAAAGTTTAGTGTGGTCTTCCAAATGTGCAAGGTGCCATTGATGGCACACACATTTCAATTGTTAAACCTATTTTATGTCATGAAAGCTATTACTATCACAAATTAGGTGGATATAGTTTGGTGGCACAAGTAGTTGTAGATTACAAGAAAAAGTTTGCTCATGTGTTTGTGGGTTTTCCAAGGAATTTGAATGACTCAATGGTGTTGCATAAGTCTACATTATATAGGAAAGTTGAAAACCATGGTTTGTTTGCCTATGACCCAAGATTTTATCAACATTGGTTTCCACCCAACCTATTGGGTGACAAAGGTTATCCACTAATTACTTGGATCACGACCCCATTTAAGGAAGAAGGCCATCATATTGTTTTGGAACTATTGTACAACACAATGCACAAGTGGGGACATCCTATTGTGGATAATGCCTTTGGAATTCTCAAAAAGACCTTTAGGTAGTTCCTTACCAAATTTGAATTGCATGTGTCTTTTGTGCCAAATGTTTTCATTATTTATTGCTTGTTGCATAATATATATATATATTCAAATTTAAACAAATGTCAAAATGTTAATGTGGATTATTGATGTGGAATTGTAATTAAATCTAAAATTTGACTTGGCACATAGAGTCATTGATGTTGTTGAAGAACAAACATCCCATGGAATTCAAGAACATGAACAATCTAGTGATGCAATGCTCAAGAAATTATGCACATTTATCTTGGACAACAAATGTCTTTCACATGATCATAGTAGGAATGTACCAATTTTAAACCTTGAACTTGTTGGAGATTTTCATTTAGAAATGAATCAACATTGCCGAATTATCTTGTAGTATTTTATACATGTTAAAATAAATAATAATTATTGAATTATTCTATAGTACTTTATACATGTTAAAAACTTATTGTGCATGTTCTTTATTGTGTGCATCAAAGTTTTATTTTGGAAAGAGGAGATCCTTACCTTTGTCACCCTTGAATATCTTTCTGATGACATTTGTGAGGCTTGTAATTGCATTAACTATGTTCATTTGAATCTCATTGGTGATCTTGTCTTTGCATTTGAAGTAATCTAGTTTCTTGTCAACAATACCCTCTTGAATCTTGGATAGTTTTTCCTCAATAACCAAGTTTGATTCATGTGTGCATTCTTACATATGATCCATGGAATCCATTAATAGTTGAATGTTTCATTCTGTTGTTTTAACTATGTTATCATGTGTTGAAAAGTATTTGCGTTTGACACTTGTGTTGCCAACATTTCTTGATACTAATCCTTGACCTTTTGCATTTCAAATTCCTTTGTTCATTGACTTCGATGTTTGAGGCTTTTGCATCTGATTGTGCATTGGGGGTTTGATTGCATTGTGCATTTTGGCCTTCATTAATTATATAATGGAATTTTCATTGGTTTCTACATTAAGATGTTACAAATGTATACAACAACTTCATTCATGGCCTTTGTAAATGTTAGTGAATGTTCAAAAGAAGTATTGTGGCACAAGGATTAAATTTTTTTTCATGAATACCCAATTGTTTTTTATTCTTGTAAGATCTTCATAGTTCATGAAAACTTGTTATCTCCTTACACCACCACCACTAAGATCAATGGTCCATCGTTAGTGAACCAAACAATTGGATTGTAATTATTGTTTGCATCTTGCTGCCAAAGATCATGAATGTGTGAAAGGTTGAATTCTAGCCTTTTTCCCATGAACTTTAAGATCATGTTGTAGTGGCTATTGTTAAAGAGTTTTGTCAAATAATGTGCAACTTTGTCTTGTGGGCTCATTACCCAATAATCTTCATTTTGCCTTGTTCTTGAAACAAAAAGATCCTTTTGAATTCTCCAGAATTGGCTCCCCATCTATCTTTGCAAGTAAGGCCATTTCTCATGTCTTGAAAGAAACCAACAGTCATGACAATCATATAGGTCTTTTTTCACTTTGTTATACATGTTTCAAATTGGTCTTGTGGGTCAACCTTGTCCAATGTTGTAATTTGTTCATCTCGCTTTGCTTTTACACTTGTTGTTATTTTCGTGTGTTTTCAATTTGGTTGCCTTAAATGCATTTCAATGGACCCATCTGAACATGCCTTCTTATTTCCTTTGTTCTTTGTCTTTGATGGACATCCTTTGTCATAATGATTGATAGGTAAATCTATAAGGAGTTGCAAATTTTAGATTCTTTGACACATTTTTTAATGTATTTTTTTGTGAATGTATGAAAACATGCATGAAACATGCTACAATGCAATTGAGTATTCAAATTACTTACCTCTTTCATTGGCTTGGTTAGTATAATTATTCATGATGAGATTGAATCTTATGCATGATAATAACTTGTTTGGTGCGACCATAGTTTGATGTAAAAGGACTGATTCGACTCTATGGAATTCTATAAAGATTGTGATGGTGCAGTTGAATGTTTCAGAGAGCTTTTGATAACACATTTGAAAGTTGTAAAAAACTATTGTTTTTGTGTTGTGTTCTTTGCAAAAGAGGTGGGGAAGGGGGCAAGTGATAATGGGTAAGGAGGTTGTGAGGCGATGGTGTAGTTTTAATTAACAATGAATTAATCACCTATTTTTGAGCTAGATACATAACATCACATGTTTCATTGTAAATCTAGGTTTTAGAAAGATTCGATGGTAACAAACATTTTTCGTAGCTTTGAGATAACATTGCATGCCACATAAGATGCCATTTCAACACTTTGTGTTACATAACATTTTAAGTGTGAATAATTATTGGGAATTTCATCTCTTTAAAACACGTTCAACATTATTTTACTTCTAGGTGTGAATGATCTTTCAGATTCATTCCTATGTTAAGAAGTCATCTTATGTTTGTGGATAGGCTTCTTACATATTGTAAGGGGTGGGGGGGCTATGGTTTCCTTTTAGTAATTATGTGCGATAAGTCCCTTGGATGAGCACATTACTAGACTTCAATGTTACTCTTGGTTGCTACCTTGGGTGGGCACCTTATTTCGGGTAAGGCTCGAGTCCACGGGGGCTGGTGGCCTTAACCTACCAGATAATTTCCCTAATGAAAAGAACCTACTCAAAACAAAGCAGACGAGGAAGAGATACAATATAGAGTGAACCCTTCCTTATCCCATCCTTCTCCTTTGCTGACAAAGAAGTGGTGCTTTTGATATGGTAGTTTGATACATCATATGACAGGTTGCCTAGATTTCCTTTACTCTTCTTTTGCTGAGCCACTCTTTACCCCCCTTAGGTACACTTCCCATAAAACCTCTGAAACTACTACCTCTTTTCTTTTCAGTACCCTAAGAGCATCTCCAGTGGTGCTTAGTATGTGACACTGCGAAATTATTTTTCACATCCAAGTTTTAGTTATGTACCCTTTTGCAACCCCACCAATAAAACTGAAACTGGGAAAGCAAATACTTGGGGGACTACTAATAACCAACCACCTGGACCAATCATTATGATGGGGCAATCAGAAACACTGAGCAGCTAGCAGTTAGATCATACTTATTACACAATTTTTTTTGCAGGTGCAGAGCGCTGCTGAACCTTTTACCAGCCACGGCAACTGCGCAATTATGCTGAGCCAAAACTATTTTCCTGAGTCAAACCGGCGTATGTTGGATTTTCTTCATCGATCTTTTTACTGTGCAGGATCACATACTGAGCACCGTTGGGGATGCTCTGAGGCTCTTTTGAAGACTCATGCATGAGTAGTTCTCCTGGGGGCCACTGGGGATACAAAATACCATAGCATATTCAACCACATTATGGGTACACAAAAGATCAGAGAATATGCACCTGGGTTGCTATTATAGAGCATATGGCAAGGAGAGTTTTATATATACAACCCTTCTCTCTTTTCTCTTTTGGGTGCATGGCTAAACAACCCTTATCCTCACCATTTTATCTCTATTATTATATGTCAACTAGTGGGTCCTTGTGCTCTTTGCCCAAAGTATATTTTAATAAATAAATAAATAAATAAATAAAGAAAAAACACCTGGCAAGGGAACAAGAGAAGAAAAAAAGGAAGGACCGAAGTCGTAACAAAAGACCACACCTGAAAGTGCAAAATGCACAATGGGGGAGCCCTAAGACAAGAAACATAAAACCTCAAACCTAAACCCATCACCAGTAACATGAAGCAAGTAGTGTACGGAGATGGGCAAAAAACCATATTAAAACTCTCGTAAGAGGTCACCCTTCCCAATACTATTTGCGTCTTCTAAGTGGGCTCAATTTTCGAGTTCTTACAGAACCTTATTGAATTAAATTTTAATTTAATTTATACCAACAAAAAAAATTCAATCAACGGTGTGGGCTTTTAGCTTAACTTCAGGGTTCATATGAAACTCAAATTAATATAAATAATAATAATAAAATAAGTCACACTATTTAAAATTTTATTTAAATTCTAGAAACAAAAATCACTCTGAAATTCAATAATTTTGGCTTCATTGGTCTGAACACGGTCTGAAAACAATGAAACAACTACAAACGTGCACATCTTGTCATTGAGGGCTTTTTGGTAATACCAAAAGAAGACTGGGGCCCTCATGATTGGGGAGGGCTATAGCATAGTCACATCCAAGCAAGCAAAACAAACAAACAAATAAACACCTATCTTTATATAAATGTATAAATATATTTAATAAATAAATAAATGATATTTATTTAATAAATTATATAAATGACTATATATATATATATATATAGTCATATTGAGGCTTACTACTTTCTCCAATGTGAGGTGAGTTCTTGCAATGCAAGTTAACCAGTGTTGGACGGGTACATGTCTGGCAAGTAAGAATTGGATCCAATTGCTAACTGGGAAATTTTTAATTTTTTTAGTGAAAATTGTAAGTTAGAATAATTTGGCTAATATTGTGGAATTTTTTTTCCAATTTTTTAATAACACAAATTGGAGGGGGAAAAAAAAGAAAAAAAAGACCTCTGGTTGGGAGTTTTGCCTTACAAATTTGTTTGTCTTTGAACCAGGGTGAACTGTGTTGTTATAGTACTTGCACTGGAAGGGGTCCAACATTACTTAATCCCGTGTTTTCATACTAGTTAACACTTTGTCTTTGGGCCCTAGTTTGATCCTCTAATTCCTCTTGATGTCTTGAACAATTCCTTCATTGCCAACAATGTCTTTTTCACCACATGTGGTAGG